>WPCG01068082.1_pt1 | contig 10874 bp, 9 predicted proteins | sample 5403311 | NCBI WGS metagenome assembly WPCG01 (sample SAMN12869467, study PRJNA574797) | sludge metagenome | isolation source: wastewater treatment of Control | place: China:Beijing | collected 2019-05-17 | reverse complement strand
TAACTAAATAGTTATGTGAGGTGAGCTATGTTACGAAAACTTGAAATATTTAAAGAGGTTGCCTTTGATTCGAGCATATCGAATGCGGCTAAACGATTGCATATGAGTCAACCTGCGGTAAGTGTTGCCATTAAAGAGTTGGAAGAGCAGTATCAATGTCTACTGTTTCACCGTGTTGGGAAACGACTGGTGATTACAGATAAAGGGAGCTGGTTATTTCAGCGAACTGTTGAACTGTTTGATCGAATGGATATGATGGAACAAAGGCTAAAGGAAGAACCTGAATTTCAGAAGTTGCGTGTTGGTGTATCCATGTCGGTAGGAAACACAATTTTTCCATCATTGGTTAAGGAGGTAGTATCAAGAGTACCGACTCTTGATATATATGCGCAAATTGAGTCCAGTCAAAACATAGAAGATAAACTGATTAAGAATGTGGTGGATATAGGCATTCTTGAGGGAGTTTCACAGGATCCGCGTTTAATCAGTCATGTAGCCTTTACAGATCGGTTCGTGTTGGTTGTACCAATCGACTATGATCATGAAGAAATCAGTTTAAAGCAGTTATCCTCGTTAAAATTTTTAGCTAGGGAAAAAGGAAGTGGAACTCGCGAGTTAGTTGATGCAGTTCTATCCGCCAATGGTGTTCGATTACATGTTCAGTGGGAGAGTCACAGCGTTGAAGCCATTATTCAGGGAATCATTCATCACCTTGGGGTATGTATTCTACCATATGCACTGGTTAAGAATCAGATTGAACTCAATCAGGTCAAAACGTGTAGAATTCGAGGGTTATCTATTGAGCGAGTGGTAACTCTTGCCTATCATCGCGATAAGGATATGCAGGATATTGTCAGCGTTTTCTTGAAAAGTTTAAAATCACATGAAAATTTCACGTGAAAGTATGTGTTTAGAATGGTAAAATAGCGACGGTAGGTGATAAATATGCCAAGGGAAATTATGGGGAATATTATAGTGAATATTGCGATTTTGATGATTATCGCGTATTTACTCCCAAGAGCGTCTTTTTTCAGGCGCACTGTGTTTGAGCATCAGAAGAAAACGAGTGAGAAGATTTTATTAGGCATCCTATTTGGGTCTATAGGAATTCTCGCAACGTATACAGGAATCAGAATCAACGGTGCTATCGCTAATACTCGAGTCATTGGTGTTCTTTCAGGTGGGTTTTTAGGAGGCCCTCTTGTAGGAGCGATTGCCGGGGTAGTGGCTGGAGTTCATCGCTATGCTATCGATATTAATGGATTTACTGGATTGGCATGTGCTATATCCACCATGACCGAAGGGTTGATTGGTGGGTTTATGTATAAAAAGATCCGATCAAGCAATCATAAGTATCGCTTAATTTTTATCACGACATTTGTGGCTGAGATTATTCAAATGCTCATAATTTTAGTGTTTGCCCGTCCATTTGCGGATGCGGTGGAACTTGTAAAGATTATCTCAGTGCCTATGGTTGTGTTAAACTCTTTCGGTGTTGTGATTTTCATTGAAGGGATATATTCGGTCAAACGATCTTTGGATCAGTACTCTGCGGTTCATATGAAACGGGCATTTGACTTGGCTCAATTGAGTTTGCCTTATTTACGCAAAGGGATGAGTCATGTTGAAAGTATGAAGAAGAGTGCTAATATCATCTTCTTGAATATCGATGCTTCTGCAGTTTTGATTAGTGATCAGGAAGGTGTCATTGCAAGTGCTGGCGAAGCTGTTGGAGACTTACCTGAATTTAAGCTACTCTTTGCGAATGAATATCAGTATGCAATGAAGAAACAAAAAATCATCATGCTAAATGAGAAAGAGTTACGTTCCTATGGATTTGGACAGATCATTTCCCGGGTGATGATTGCGCCACTCTATCGCTCTTCACAGGTAGTTGGCACTTTAAGTATTGTTGATCGAAAATTTAAGGAAGAAGTTGAAGCGGATATGGAATTTATTGGTGGACTCAGCTCGTTTTTTTCCACTCAACTTGAACTTTCCGAAATAGATAATCAAAAGAAGTTACTTGAGAAAGCGGAGTTAAGAGCATTGCAGTATCAGATTAACCCTCATTTTCTATTTAATGCATTAAATACGATTAGTGCTTATTGCAGAGAAAATCCTGAGAGAGCGCGTTCATTATTGTTAGCTCTGTCCTCGTATTTTAGAAATAATTTATCTTCACACAAGGAAATGATTGATATTCATGAAGAAATTGAACATGTTCTTTCATATTTGGAAATTGAGAAGGCACGTTTTGAAGACAGACTGAATGTGAAGATTGATGTATCTCCATCCCTTCACTTTCCGGTTCCCAACTTCATTATTCAGCCACTGATTGAAAATGCCATCAAACATGGAATGAAAACGGAACAACTTGATATTACGATATTGATTCAGGAGATTAAGGAAGGTCTATCAATTATTATTAGTGATAATGGGGGTGGAATTTCGAAGCATGTGGTTCAGCGTCTTTATGAGGGGAATCATGATAAAGAGAAAATTGGGTTGGCGAACACTCATCACCGATTGAAGAGTATTTATCCAAATAATAAGGGGCTTATCATCGATGCCTTGCCAACGGCTGGGACAAGAATTTCCATGCTTATACCAAAGGTGGGTGTATAGTATGAAACTGTTAATTGTGGATGATGAGCGACTTTCAAGAAGTGAACTGAAATTTTTAATTAGAGAAGAAATAAATGATGTAACTGTTGTAGAAGCAGATAGTGTTGAAAGTGCGATAGCTTTACTTGAAAATGTGAGTGTTGATGGAGCGTTTCTCGATATTGAACTTCCGGATGGTGATGGACTACAGATAGGTCGTTATCTTTTGGAAAAGCAAGATGGTTTAGTTCCGGTTGCTTATGCCACAGCGTATGATCAGTATGCGATTGATGCTTTTAGTGTAAGTGCTGTGGATTATGTGATGAAGCCTTTTCGAAAAGAGGACGTGGTTAGAGCCTTAAATAAGATGGTTCGCAGACAAAACTTAAGTGTAGCCAATGTGTGTTCAAGTGAGAAACTGACTGTGAGTACTCATGATAAGGTAGTCGTTTTGAATATCCCTGAGATCGTATATATTGCTCCTCGAGATCGACATTCAGTTGTATTTACAAAGAAAGGTGAGTTTACCACACATCAAAGTCTAAATCAGTTGGAAGAGCGATTGAAAGAATGTGGTTTTATGCGTGTTCAACGAAGTTATATCGTCAATTTGAACTCAATCACCGAAATTGTTCCTTGGTTTAATAATACATATGGTGTAAAAATGGCAGGGTTTGCTTCACATGTCATTCCGGTGAGCCGTCAGAAGGTTGGTCAATTAAAGAAAATATTTGGATTCTAAACGGTGTATGATGCATTTCATCCCGTTTTTTTTACATCTCATACACAATGTAAACGCTATCATCCTTTGATTGAGTATAATTGCCTTGTGAATTTAAGAGGAGGATATCTTATGATTACATTTTTTATCGCTATGGCACTTCTCATCGTTGGATTCTTGACGTATGGTGTACTTGTTGAGAAAGTATTCCGTCCGGATGATCGTCCAACGCCTGCTTCAGAGTTAGCTGATGGAGTTGACTTTGTTCCAATGAAGACTTGGAGAATATTCCTTGTCCAATTACTGAATATTGCTGGTTTGGGTCCAATTTTTGGAGCGATTGCTGGAGCATTATGGGGTCCAGTTGTCTTTCTATGGATTGTGTTTGGAACCATTTTCGCTGGTGCTGTTCATGACTTCTTATCGGGAATGATTTCGATTCGCCACAAAGGTGCATCAATCTCTGAAATTGTTGGGATCTACCTGGGTCCACAAATGAAAATGATTATGCGTGTCTTCTCCGTTGTGCTTCTGGTTTTAGTAGGTACCGTCTTTATGACAGGTCCAGCAGGGCTATTGGCTCGTTTAACTCCAGATATCATGACTCGTAATGTTTGGTTGGTTATTGTCTTAGTCTACTACTTCCTAGCTACGATTTTACCAGTAGATAAACTAATTGGTCGGATCTATCCACTTTTCGGAGCTGCTCTTCTAATTATGGCAGTGGGTATTGCGGGTGGCATGATTGTTCAAGGAGTTCCGATGGCAGAATTATCTTTTGAAAATATGCATCCAGCCAATCTTCCAATTTGGCCATTGATGTTCATTACCGTTGCTTGTGGAGCTATTTCCGGTTTCCACGCAACACAATCACCGATGATGGCTCGTTGTATGACTTCCGAAAAACATGGTCGTACCATTTTCTATGGTGCGATGGTTGCGGAAGGTATGATTGCTTTGGTTTGGGCTGCAGCTGGTGTGGCATTCTATCAGACTACGGGTGGTCTTGCATCCGCATTGGCAGAGTTTGGTGGTCAAGCAGGTGTAGTTTATGATATCTCATTTAAGTTGCTTGGTCCTATCGGTGGTGTATTGGCAATGGTTGGAGTTATTGCCTGTCCAATCACATCCGGTGATACTGCCTTCCGTTCTGCTCGTTTGACTTTAGCTGACTGGTTTGGTTTTGAACAAAAGTCAAAAGGCAAACGCTTATTATTGGCTATCCCACTTCTTGGTGTGGGAGCACTACTATCGACTATGGACTTTAACATTGTTTGGAGATACTTCTCTTGGTCGAATCAAACATTGGCTATGATTGCTCTTTGGGCAGGTGCTATGTATCTTGTTAAACAAGGAGCAAAACATTGGATTGCGACAGTTCCAGCCACATTTATGAGTGCTGTTTCAATGACATATATTCTACAGGCTCCTGAAGGATTCCGTCTTCCAACAACCATTTCATATCCTGTAGGTATTGTCTTTGCGATTGGATGTCTTGGATTATTCCTATACAAGAGTGGGGTCTTCAGTGCAAAACCTGTAGTTGCCACAAACACTAATTAATCGTATGATGTAAGAAAGGTACATTAAGGAAGCTTGATTTACCTTTCTTAATTTTCAGGAGGAACTATGTTAACACTTGATGAAGTAAAACTAAATGCAAAAAACAATATGACCATTTGCAAGATGTGTCGCAGCTGTAATGGTGAAACATGTCGTGGGTGGACCCCTGGGCCTGGAGGTAAGGGTAGTGGATCATCCTTTGTACGAAATGTAAGTAAGCTTAAGGAAGTAACACTTAATATGAAAGTATTGCGTGAAGACGTAGAAGTAGACAGTCGATATGATTTCTTTGGAATCGAGTTGTCGGCTCCGATTATGGCTGCACCAATTGCTAATGTGCTGATTAACTATGGATCAACCGTTGATGAGCATTCATATTTGAGTGCATTGACTCAAGGGTGCAGTGATGCGGGATTATTGGCTTTTTTGGGTGATGGAGCAAATAGAGAGGCATTTGAAATGCCTTTGAAAATGCACAAGAATATGCCTAATAGAACGGTTATGACCATTAAACCCTGGTTGATGGATAATGTTAAAAGTAAGATCTCTGAAGTCAAATCGTGTGATCCGGTGGCTTTAGCTATGGACGTTGATGCGGCTGGGTTATTGTTACTTAAGAAACAGGGAGTCCCTGTCGCGTATAAGAGTTTAGAGGATTTGATTGAGATCAAATCCTTTGCGAAGGTTCCGTTTATTGTTAAAGGAATTATGACTGTTGAAGATGCTATGGTTGCAGTCAACGCCAAAGCTGATGCGATTGTGGTTTCTAATCATGGTGGCCGTGTTCTTGATGATTGTGCTTCGACCATTGAAGTTGTTGAGTCGATTGCGAAAGCAGTTGAAGGGAAAATAAAGATTTTTATTGATGGTGGTTTTAGAAGTGGTGCAGATGTGTTTAAGGCGTTGGCACTTGGTGCAGATGCAGTGCTCATTGGTCGCCCATTTTCGCATATGGCCATTGGTGGTCTGACAGAAGGTGTGACTATGTATGCACAAAAGTTAATTAGTGAGTTGCAGGATTGCATGAGAATGACGGGGTGTGTTACCTTGAGTGATATTCGCCGTTACAATGTGAATTCACCATTCTAAAGGGAGAAATCCCTTTTTTTGGCAAAAAAACATCCGCATTACACAGGCAGATGTTCGATAAAGATTTTAATTCCTATTAGAATAAGTAGTGTTCCGCCAATCATTTCGGCTTTGTTACCGACAAGATGTCCAAACCTCCGGCCCACCTGTACACCAATGAAAGATAGTGCAAAAGTGATTAAACCAATGATGAGAGCTGTCGAAGTGATGTTAATGTTTAAGATAGCAAAACCTGTTCCAATAGCCAAAGCATCTATACTGGTTGCGATGGCAAACATAATTAATGACCGATGTGAATCGACATTTTTAACATCACAACTGACTTCCTGATTCTTCACTGATTCATAAATCATTTTAACTCCGATGGCGGATAAGATGATTAAAGCTATCCAATGATCGAATGTACTGATGGAATCTTTGAGTATATGACCAAAGAGCCAACCTACAAAAGTCATAAATCCTTGGAAGAATCCAAAGTATATGCCTACTTTCCAGGCATACTTGACATGATGTTCAAGTGAGCATAAGCCATTGATGCATGCGACCGCGAAAGCGTCCATAGATAATCCAAAAGCGATTACAATTAACGTCAACGTGCTCATCCTGTTCCTCGTTTCTTTTTGTTCCATGCAATTGTAATGGATTCACCTAGCGTTGTCAATGTTTTACGGAATCAGATGTTATTTATTTAGTTTTCTTCTTTTTGTGAGTTTTATCTGTTAAAATGATATTGTTAGAGGAGGATGATTATGAGTCACTTAATAAAAATAGCTCCAGTATTTAAGGAGATGATATGGGGTGGAAAACGTCTGAGAGAAAAGTTCGGGTTTGATATTCCTTCGGATTTTACAGGTGAGTGTTGGGCTGTGTCTTCACATCCTGAAGGTGATTGTTACATAGATGATGAAGCGTATCAAGGAATGACTTTATCAGCTCTTTATGAGCAACGAAAGGATCTGTTTGGAAATTTCCCGACGGATGAGTTCCCTTTGATGGTTAAGTTTATCGATGCCAATCAGGATTTAAGCATTCAGGTACATCCAGATGATGAACTTGCTAAGGAATATGGATTAAGTCACGGTAAAGCTGAAGCATGGTCAATTCTTGACTGTGATCTTGGGGCTGAAATTGTGGTGGGTCATACATGCAAATCGAAGGATGAACTTGAACATGCGCTGCATCATCCAACATCTGTTGATTGGTTGCAGAAATTTAGAATTCGTCCAAATCAGTTCTACTATCTTCCAGGTGGAACGGTGCATGCGGTTGGAAAAAATACATTCTTATATGAGATCGACCAAAATTCAAATGTTTCCTACCGTATCTATGATTATGATCGGGTGGATGGTTTTGGTCAGCGAAGACCTTTGCATTTGGATAAAGCTAAAAAGGCAATTAAGGTTCCAGATCGTCGCCGTGAAGCGATTCCGCAACGCATTATTACTCATTCTATGAAACATACCATTCAAATCCGCTCTGAACATTTCAATGTGGAGAAATGGGAAATTGATGAAGAAACAACCATGCATTTTGATAATTTCTTTATGATTATCGGGTTCTTTACAGATGGAATTATTGATGGTCAAAAGGCAAAAGCAGGAGATCATTTCATTGCTTTACACCCACTTAAAGAAGTTACGCTAAGTCCTGGCAGTACGGTAATGGTTACTTACATTCCCGAAAAGAAAAAGTAAGTATCCATGAAGTATTACAGCTATTTAATCAAACCAGCGTCCTCTTTATGTAACCTTCGCTGTAGATACTGTTTTTATCATGATGTCAGCGATCATCGCATGATGAAATCATTTGGTGTTATGAGTGAGACGACGATGAATGCATTGATTCAGAAAGCATTAGATGTTATTTCTCCTTCAACTATTACCTTTGCCTTTCAGGGTGGCGAACCGACGGTTGCGGGTCTTAACTATTTTCGAAGTTTTGTTCAATGTGTAAATAAACATCGAAAAGACGGTCAAGTTATTTTATATGCGATTCAAACCAATGGTTATACATTGGATATGGAATGGGTGACGTTTCTAAAAGAGCATAAGTTTCTTGTAGGTATTTCGATCGATGGATATCAAGAGAATCATAATTACTTCCGAATTAATTCGGGAAATCAGGCGACATTTGAGAGGGTTTATCAATCATACCGATTACTCAAGTCTAATCAAGTAGATGTCAATATCTTGACTGTATTAAGTAAGCAGTTGGCGAGAAAACCCAAAGAGCTTTATGAGTTTTACCAGCTGATTGATGCTAAATACATTCAATTGATTCCTTGTTTACCGCCTCTTGGTGTAGTGGAGGATGAGTTCTCATTGACTCCTGAACTGTTTGCTTCATTTTATAAAGAGTTCTACTCGTATTGGGAAAAGGACTATCGACAAGGCCAATATTTGAGTGTGACTTTATTTGATAATATCATTCCAATGTTTAAAGGAATTGCGCCATCACAGTGTGGTATGCTTGGTTTCTGTTCTCCGCAATATGTTGTGGAGTCGGATGGCAGTGTTTATCCATGTGATTTCTATGTTCTTGATGAGTATAAGTGTGGAAATATCGTAGCCAATTCTCTTGAAGAGATTCGTAAGAGTTCATTGATGAGTCAGTTTCTACATGAGTCTAAACGAGTTTCTCCGTTATGTAGTGCATGCAAGTTTAAATCCATTTGTCATGGAAATTGCAAACGGATGAATATTGTTTATTTCAATAATGATACCTATTGTGGTTATCAGGATTTCCTTGAGTTTGCGCATGAGTCCATGATGGAGATTGCCAATAAAGTGATTCGTTAAAAAAGAGTTTGAGAATATCATTTCTCAGACTCTTTTTAGTAGGGTGAGAGTGAAGTGAGCTGTAATGTTAAGTGAAGCTTTGTCAAATACTTTCTGCTTATCCTCTTGTCTGGTGCGAAATGAATAAGGTGTCATTAGAAATAGATTTGTGATATCCGGTTGCTGTAATGACATGATAAAGGATATATCCTTAGTTTCTATTATGTTAAACCTTGGATCCTTCAGATGGATTGGGGTATGGATTTTTACTTTTTCATATGTAAGTTCTTTGAGTTCAAGTAAATGGTTTGGGTGGGCACTAGCCACAAGCAGGTAACCCTGGTTGGAAATAACTCTGGAAAATTCATCGAAGTCAATCGGTGCAAACATGGATAGAATGATATCCATGGAGCCACTTTGAATTGGAATGGAGTTTACGCTACTGACAAAGGTATGTATCTCATGATTTTTTCTGGCACACTTATCAACAGCATCTTTTGAAATATCAAAGGCAAAAAAGGTGCAGAAAGTCATATGATTCTGTAGGAAGTTTGTATAATAACCTTCACCACAACCAGCATCTAAAAGATTTTTGGGTTTAAGAGGGCTTAATAGGGCTTGGATTTCCTCGATTAATGGTTTGTAATGGTTCTGATTCAGAAAATCTCTGCGGGCCAAAATCATTGAAGGATGATCGCCTTTGAAAGATTTCTGGCTTTTAATGAGGAAATTATAGTACCCGCTTTTCGCCTGGTCAAACGTGTGGTTATTTGAACATGTTGCTTGGTTGTTTTTGATTATCAATGAATTTTGACAATGAGGGCATTGAAACATATTCTCACTCCTTTGAAGCAATTATAGCATCTAGGGTCAGTTTCTGATACAATGTGGATGAAAATAGGTGATAGATATGAAAGAAACGCGTGTTAAATGTGTAGGTTTAAATGAAGATGGTTTAGCCATCGTAGTTCCAAAAGTAAAATCAGTTTTACGGATGTTGCCTTCTGAAGAAGCAACGATTCGCACCGAAGGGAAAGAATCAGAAATAGTAACGATTCATACACCATCAATGGACCGAAAAGAATCCAAATGTCCATATTTTGATGAGTGTGGTGGGTGTGTTTTTCATCATATGACATTAAGTGCCATGAAGTCATGGAAAGAACGAGTTGTAAAGGATGCATTCAGCTTTGTTCGTTTGCCGGTTTATCCAATCATCGAATGTGCGGACCCTTACCATTATCGCAGTAAAAATCAGATGGTTGTATTTAAAAATAAAAAGAAGCAACCGACATTAGGGATGTACAAACCAAATTCTCATCTTCCAACATTGGTCAGTGACTGCATCATTCAGGAAAAGAAAAGCAATGAAGTATTTAAATCGGTTCAACTGCTACTTCGAGATTTTAAACTTGAACCGTTTGATGAAGATAAAGGTACCGGAGTCATTCGACATGTACTTGTCAAAGAAGGGTATAGCACCGGTCAGATTATGGTTGTACTTGTCCTTGTGGATTCTGATTTCCCAGGAAGAAAAGTATTTGTAAATAAATTGATTGCGATGCACCCAGAAGTGAAAACAGTAGTGATCGACCATAACATTCGCTCAAATAGTGCGATCCTTTCGAATAAGCAAAAAGTAGTCTATGGAAAAGGGTTCATTGAAGATCGGTTGCTCGGGCTATCCTTTAAGATCTCTCCGTCCTCATTTTTTCAGGTAAATCCAAAACAAACTGAGATTTTATATCAGAAAGCCATTGAAGTTGCCCAACTAAAACCAACAGATGTTGTGTTGGATGTCTATAGTGGAACAGGAACGATTGGTATATTAATGTCAAAATCGGTAAAAGAGGTTATCTGTGTTGAAAACAATCGGTTTGCGGTTGCGGATGCCAAAGATAATGTGAAGTATAATCAGATTAAAAATGTGGATCTCGTTCAAGCAGATGCAACAGAGTTTATCACAAATAATCCTCGACTAAACGTGGATGTTTTAGTGATGGATCCTCCTCGTAGTGGAGCAACTCCTCAGTTTTTAAATGCAGTTAAACTTATGAAGCCAAAGAGAATTGTCTATATTTCCTGCGAACCTGCAACACAGGGTCGTGATGTTAAGG
>WPCG01003213.1_pt1 | contig 10879 bp, 8 predicted proteins | sample 5403311 | NCBI WGS metagenome assembly WPCG01 (sample SAMN12869467, study PRJNA574797) | sludge metagenome | isolation source: wastewater treatment of Control | place: China:Beijing | collected 2019-05-17 | reverse complement strand
CTTGCTGTCCGAAGCATTGTTCCACCTCGATGAATGATATCTCCTACCGAAGAAATCGTCAATGCTTCAATATCCCCCTGTATCAAGCCTCTGTAGCCACCATAAATCCCCGCAACCTCTAATCCTTGATATATCGCGGTTCTGACCACAGCACGAATTGCTGCATTCATTCCAGGAGCATCTCCTCCACTTGTTAGAACACCAATTTTTTTCATTTAGTCACCCCTTATTGTTTCGATTTTGATATTTTACATTCTCTTTACCTAATTCCACGACAAGTCGCTGCATTAAGGCTTCATTTACGTGAATGGGCTGAGGGTATTTAAATTTTTCACCAGATGTCATCACATAAAAAATAACATCCGCTTGACGCATTCCCGTTGCTCGACTATCCTTCAGGATGGCCTTCACGTTATGAAGCTTTTGATCATCTTTATCATTAAATCTCAAATAAAGCTTGTCTTTATCTTGGAGATGGGCATCGCGTATATCAACAATGGTATCTGCAATGATTTTTGGATCTTCATCCTCACGCGATTGAATGGTTCCCTTGACGGTAACAACATTATCCTTTGTAAGGTGTTTTTTTGCACTTGCAAACACATTGGGAAACACAATGATTTCAATATCGTCAAATAGGTCTTCAAGGCTAAAAAAAGCCATGTTTTTGCCATTTTTCGTTATTTTTTCAGTGTATTGGTTAATCATTCCCGAGACAATAACCGTTTGATTCTCTATTCCGGTTTCTTTGATTTCAGATATTGTCAAAGCTTGGCTGGACTCAAGTAACCCTTTATATTGATCCAGAGGATGTCCCGTTAAATAGATACCCAACATTTCCTTTTCAAACTGTAAACGTTTGGAGGGACGCAGTTCTTCAATTTGTGGCAAAGTTTGTCCCAGAGAGTCAGCAAAATCAGGAACATTCTCTAGGGTAAACATAGAAAATTGTCCTTGTGTGTTGCGCCTACTTTGGTGGTGAACGCCATCTACTGTTTTTTCATAAACTGCAAGGAGCTGAGATCGGTAATGCCCCATATCATCAAATGCCCCCGCTTTAATCAAGCTTTCAACGGCACGTTTATTGAGTTCAGAGCCATTTATGCGTTCGCAAAATTCAAAAAAGCTAGAAAAGGGCTTATTGCCACGCTCTTGGATAATGGCTTCAATAAAGGTTCTCCCAACATTCTTAATGGCATTTAACCCATAGCGAATGGCATTGCCTTCAACAGAAAAATGACCAAGACTACTATTGACACTTGGAGGTAAAACACTTATTCCAAGTTTTTTGGCATCCTCAATATAAAGCGCTAGCTTGGATTGGGACCCCATGACGCTCGTTAGTAATGCTGCCATATAGGCATGAGGGTAATGGCATTTGAGGTACGCTGTTTGGTATGCAATGATGGCATAGCCAGCTGCATGAGACTTATTAAAGGCATACTTGGCAAAATCCACCATGTCATCAAATATTAAGCTCGCTGTTTGGGCATCAATACCATTTGCAATGCACCCAGGTAGCTCAACGTCACCAGCATCATTTTTCTTTCCATAAATGAAATAATGCCGTTCTTGTTCCATGACGTCCATTTTCTTTTTACTCATTGCACGGCGAACTAAATCACTTCTCCCATAGCTGTAGCCCGCCAGTTCACGAACAATTCTCATAACCTGCTCTTGGTATACCAAGCAACCATAAGTCACTTCTAGAATAGGTTTTAAGGATGGGTGCATAAAGGATACATGTTGGGGGTTATTTTTGTTTTCAATATACTTGGGGATAGATTCCATTGGTCCCGGTCTATACAATGATATCCCAGCAATGATATCTTCAAACACTGTTGGCTTTAGGTCACATAAAAAGCGTCTAAAGCCAGCAGATTCTAATTGAAAAAGACCAAGGGTTTCCCCTCTACTGAGCATCTTAAATACAGCTGTGTCATCAAAGGGTATTTTAGATACATCAACACATTCGTTTTTAGTCTCCTCAATTAATTTTAAAGCATTTTTGATAACTGTCAATGTCCTTAAGCCTAAAAAGTCCATTTTTAACAATCCAAGCTCTTCTAAAAGCGTCATATTAAACTGTGTTGACATGTTTCCTTCTTGTACATACAAGGGCACGTAGTGATCAATTGGTTCTTTTGATATCACAACGCCTGCAGCATGCGTTGACACATGCCTTGGAACGCCCTCGATCTTCATAGCATAAGAGATAAGTTCTTGAGAAAGGGCATCTTCTTTATAGAGTTTTGCAAGCTTTCGATTTTTCTCTATGGCTTTAAGAAGCGTCATGCCAATTTCAAATGGAATTTCTTTCGCGATGCGATCGACATCGTTATAGGGCATATCCATAACACGTCCCACGTCTCGAATAGCCGCTCGTGCAGCCATTGTCCCAAAAGTAGCAATTTGCGCCACCTTATCTTTTCCATACTTTTCAACCACGTAGTCAATAACCTCAGCGCGGCGCTCATCTTCAAAATCTATGTCGATATCCGGCAATGTAATTCTTTCTGGGTTAAGAAATCTTTCAAAAATCAAATCATATTTTATGGGGTCAACATCTGTGATATCTAATACATAAGCAACGATGCTTCCACCACAACTCCCTCGACCTGGCCCAACAAAAATGCCTTTATTCTTAGCATATTTAATAAAATCCCATACGATTAAAAAATAATCATCAAAGCCCATTTGGTGAATGGTCTCTAGTTCATATGTTAATCTATCGTAGTGTGCTTGGCTTGGGCTATATTTTTGCTTTAGCCCCTCTTCACACAGGGCCTTTAACCGTTGCCTCGCATGGTCGTGGTTTTCTTCAAACTCAGGTAAATGGGTTTGGCTAAAATCAAATGCAAAGGTGCAGCGATCGGCAATTTTAACGGTGTTTAATAAGGCTTCTTCAGCATAGGAAAAGAGCTTATACATGTCATCTGGTGATTTCAAATAAAACGCATCACTTGGAAACTTAAGTCTTTCACGGTCATGAATGGTTTTACCCGTTTGTATGCATAATAAAATATCATGTGCTTGTGCATCGTCTTTTTGAATATAGTGCACATCGTTGGTCGCAACTAAAGGAATGTTTAATTTTTTCGACATATTGTATAGAAGACGATTCACTTTTTTTTGTTCCGGCAGAGCATGGTCTTGAAGCTCAAGGTAAAAATGGCCCTCACCGAAAATACGTTGGAGGTTTGTGGCAGTCTTTTCTGCGGCTTCAAACTGATCTTCCAAAAGCAGTCTCTGCACGTCACCTGCAAGACAGGCACTTAATGCTATCAGTCCTTCATGATACCGTTCTAGGAGGTCATAGTCGATTCTTGGTTTATAATAAAACCCCTCGGTAAAGCCTTTTGAAACAAGCTTAATTAAATTTTGATAGCCTATCTGATTCTCGACAAGCAAAACCAAATGCCCAGCTTGCTTATCAAGTTGGGCAGATTTGTCAAATCGGGACCTTGGAGCCACATAAACTTCACAGCCAATAATAGGCTTTACGCCATGTTTTATAGCCATTTTGTAAAAATCGACCACACCAAACATGGTGCCATGATCTGTTATAGCCACAGCATCCATTCCTAAAGCTTTTACATGTTCAAACAAAGTGTCTATTCGTGCAAAGCCGTCTAAAAGGCTATACTCGGTGTGTAAGTGTAGATGGACAAAAGGTTTCTCATTCATATTTTCACCCTATGGTTCAATGGTTTCTCCCTTAAAAATAGCTTCTTCCCAAAGCCTTATAACTTCCAGCCTCACAGCAAGGGGAAACTCTGATAAGCGATATGCGAGAAGCTGATCTTGCTTCATTGCAGTGTTTCTTAAACGCACGTCTTTAAAAGCATCTGTTACAGACGCTGTCACATAGTCTGGATCATAAACGGGCAATTGTGCCATTTGACGCGGATCGTATTTGCTCACCTGCATATCCGTACCAATTAAAGCATTTAGTGCAACCATTGCGCCCGATTTATTTGGAGCATTTGTTGCGATTGTAAACCCTTGGTTAAAGCCTGCTGTTCCAGACTCAAAAACTGTTGGAAAAGCACCATCTGGAAACTCATAATTTTGAAGTTTTTGCATATTGTGTACATAGGTCATACTCATTGTCAAAATCAATGCTTCATTAAAAAACAAATCGTCCATATGCTCAGCTGTCGCTGGATAGGCTTCGCCTTTTTGATACAAATAGGGCTTTATATCCACTAGCTTCTGAAGTTGTGGTGCTATGACATCCTTTAAGGTGGTCATATCAACGCTTGCTTGCATAAAGGGTTCAATATCTGCTCCTGCAAATAGAAAGCTAAGAAGAAAGCTCTCGCCTTCTGAAGACGTTCTTGGATCTGGGTAGGTCACGCCGCCTCGATAATCTTTAGCATATTGCAGAAAGGTTTGAGTACTATTTGGAGGATCATAGACTATATCCCGATTATAAATTACATGTAGTTGATTTTTTCCAGAAACAAGGTATGCATGTTCAGTGGCAATGCCATCTTTAAAAAGCCATTCATAGTCATTAGGATGAATGTGAGCCTTGTAATTTGGAAGCGTGTTCACGAAAGGATAATAGAGTATATCATTTTTCATTAACTGGTCGAAACCTGTGCTTTCAATAAAAATAAGGTCAATAGCTCCAAGCGCCTTTTCTTGCGCAATATCTTGAGAGATTTGCTCAATTGTTTTCTCAAGGCTTTGTTCGATAATGTCTAAAGTGATGTCATATGTGGTTTTTAAATAAGGCGTGTACCTCTCCCTAAACCATTTCACCGTTTGCGGGTCTGTGGCATCCAAGGCCATGACCACGGTGGTTCCTTTTGCGCTTTTTTCAATGAGATTCCAATTTCTAACCTCGGGGTTGTTACTGTCAAGCAGATTGCCATCGCAACCCATTACAAGCATCGCAGCTATCAGGATTAAAATTGCTAGTCTTTTCATGTCATGGTCATCCTTTTCTGTTTTGTAGTGTTTCAGAAATCTCAATAATTTTCTTCAAACGATGGTTTACACCTGATTTTCCTATTGGCGGATCTGCCAACTCACCTAGCTCAACCAATGTTGCTTCAGGGTTTTCTAACCGTAATAAGGCCATTTCACGCAATTTATCAGGCAAGCCATTCAAACCACCCACAGCTTCGATAAGCTTAATGGCATTCACCTGAGTGTATGCCGCGTCGATGGTTTTAGTAAGGTTTGCAGTCTCACAGTTCACAACTCGATTCACATTATTTCTCATTTGCTTTATAATGCGCACATTTTCGTAGTCCAGCAAGGTTTGATGTGCTCCAATAATATTAAGAAAATCAACAATTTTTTCACTTTCCTTGATATAGACAATATGATTTTTTTTGCGCATTGTTGTTTTTGCTGCCAAATCAAAAGTGCTGTTTATAAAAGCGACACATGCGTTTGCATAGTCCTCATGGTGCGTTATCAGTTCTAGATGGTAACTTTTCTCAGGGCTTGTTAAGGAACCGCCTCCCATGTAAATCCCTCGTAAATAGGCTTTTTTGCAGCACCCTTTTTCGATGAGGTCATAGGGGAGGTCATTGTTCAAGTGGTAGGTATTGTCTTGAAAAACTAATAGCCCCAAATCTAATAGGACATGGTTGGCATTCTCCACTGCGATGTCATAACTATGGTTCTTATTGAGATTTTTGTTTTCCTTCATGGTTAAAGCACTATGTAGTTTATAAAGCTTCTTCAAAAAAATAAAAACCAACCTTGCTACTGCAGGGTTTTCAGTTGTAATTCTAAGGTTAAAGGACTGCGATAGTCCCAGGGATAAGGTGCCTGAAACCCTTACAATTCCAGAAAGCTGAGCGCGATTACAGCACTTACTTTCACTTCGAATGAGGGCTAATTCATTTTTTGAAATAGATGAAAACGACATGTCTAATCCTCGATTGCTTCTATTATTTCAAGTGCTCGGTTTAATATATCTCGTTCATCGTCGTACTTTGCCAATGTAAGCACATTCCCTTTGGGGATAAATTTTGCATCAACAAAGCCCTCTTCTCTTTGGGGATGAGGCGTTGTGGTTATTGCCTTCATAAGATACCATACGACGCTTTTTTCAATCACGTGATTATTTGACCAGTAATTTTTAAAACGATAGCTTGTTTCACCAATTGGGCTTATGATCTTCGCTTTAATACTGGCTTCTTCTTTTATTTCTCTTACGGCTGCTTGCTCTGATGTTTCGCCAGCTTCAATTTTGCCTTTAGGCAACACCCAATCACCGTTTATTTTTTGTAACATGAGAATACTATTACCTAAAAAAACCACACCTCCAGCACTGTATACGCGCTTCAAAAAATCACCCGCTTTGCTTATTCATTCTTAAATAAGTATAACATAAAAGTGCATTTTTTTCTTGCCTTACATGCAAAAAAGCACACGAAGACTGTGTGCTTTTTCATTGCTATTGCATTTATTTTACAGGTTTTAGCTTTGCAGTGAAATGTCTTAGGACTTTGGGCTCATAATCAAAGGTAAATCCAGAAAGCGTATGCGCCCTTTGTGCAACCTTAATGACTGCATCAGCGATGTAATCCATATGATCATTTGTATAAACACGTCTTGGTATGGTCAGTCTCATGAGCTCTAATGGTGATTCTAAGGGTTCTCCAGTCTCGCCATCTCTCCCCAATAAAAAGGATCCGATCTCAACAGCCCTAACGCCACTTTCAATGTAAAGCTCATTACAAACAGCTTGTGCTGGGAACTGATGATAGGGTATGTGTGGACAGATTTTTTTACAATCCACAAAAACAGCATGCCCACCCGTTGGGTACTGAATAGGAATTCCCGCTTCTTTTAGCCGATCGCCAAGGTATTTTACTTGTCCAATACGGTAATCTAAATAGCTAAAATCAAGAGCTTCCTCTAATCCAACTGCCAAGGCCTGCATATCACGTCCTGCAAGCCCACCATAAGTGGGGAAGCCCTCCATAGGGACTAAGGTTGAACGACAGGTATTATAAAAATCTTCATCTGACTTAATGGCAATAAGACCGCCCATATTGACGATGCCATCTTTTTTGGCACTCATCATCATGCCATCTGCATAACTAAACATTTCTTGAGAGATTTCCAAAATTGATTTATCCCAATAGCCCGCTTCACGGGTTTTAATAAAGTAAGCATTTTCAGCATAGCGTGCAGCATCCATCCATACGTTTAACCCATGCTTGTGTGCAATTTCGCTTGCTGCCTTGATGTTTGCCATTGAAATGGGTTGGCCCCCTGACGAGTTACAGGTAACCGTTATGATAAGTGCTGATATGTTTTCAACGCCTTTTTCAACAATAAAAGCTTCCAAGGCCTCTAAGTCAAAATCGCCCTTAAAATCATCATATGTGTCTGTGTCAAAGGCCTTTGGGTGTATCAAATTAATGGGACGTCCACCAGCAAGGAGAACATGCCCCATTGTTGTATCAAAATGCATATTATTAAGAACATAATCGCCTTTTTTCATAATGATATTAGGCAATACTACTTGTTCAGCACCTCTCCCTTGATGTGTTGGTATCACGTATTGATAGCCCGTAATTTTTTGAACCACTGCTTCTAATGCATAGAATGAACGGCTACCTGCATAGGATTCATCACCAATCATTATGGCTGCCCATTGCTGATCACTCATAGCACCTGTACCGCTGTCTGTTAGCAGGTCGATATAAATGTCCTCTGCTCTTAGTGAAAATGGGTTGTAGCCAGCTTCTACAAGTCTTTTTTCTCGGTCTTCTTTAGGGATAATACTGATTTTTTCAACCATTTTAATCTTAAATGGTTCTGGAATTCTCGTTGCCATAAAAATCCTCCTTATTCATCATATGTTCGATAAGGTGCATTTTTTTAAAGATAATTCTTTACCTTTTCAAATCACACTGTCATTCCTTCTCAGCTATAAACACTGGTCATGGCAAACCAGAGTCAATTCCATTATAACGAATCTTTTAATGGCTGTAAACACGTTCCACATGCCTAAGCATTTCATGCGAAATGTTTATGGCGTCATGGCGTACATACCCCTTAACCACTTCAAAAAAACAGTTTTCAATGAGTTTGATTTTGTTTTCTTCAAGAAAAAGCCTATCCTCGTCTGAAATCAGCACTTGTTCTGAGGATTCCTTCAGGTAACGTTGAAGAATGGGCTTAGGAATCCTTGCATTGTTAGCAATTAAATAATCTACCTTCCTTAAGCCAGAATGCATTAGCAGTTTTCGAAGGTGCTCGCCAGACGTTAACCCATCGGTTTCCCCCGGCTGTGTCATAAGGTTTGATATATAAAAGGTTTGAGCCTTGGAGGCATTCAATGCACGCGTGATATCTGGAATCAGTAAATTGGGGATAATACTCGTATAAAGGCTTCCCGGACCCAAAACGATTACGTCTGCCTTCGCTATACGGTCTAGGACAACATCGCTCGTTTTTGCATCCGAGGGCTCAATCCAAATGTGTTCAATCGTGGCTTTACGCTTCATGGCTTCATATGGAATGTTCGATTCACCAGCCACCATAGCCCCATCACATAAACGGGCGTATAAGGTTAGATTTTCTTCTGAGACAGGAAATACTTCTCCAGTGATTGCAAAAATATCAGATATCTTCTTTATAGCCGATTCAAAGTTGTCAGAAATACCAACCATTGCAGCAATCATCAGATTGCCAAAATTTTGACCGCTTAATCGCCCTTCTTTAAACCGATATTGAAACAAATCCTGTAAAATAGGTTCTTTATTTGCCAGGGCTAAAATACAGTTTCTAACATCTCCAGGCGGAAGCATGCCTAAGTCTTCGCGCAAAACGCCTGATCCTCCACCATCATCTGCAACAGTGACAATAGCAGTGATGTTTGACGAAACCTCTTTTAATCCTCTTAAAATAACAGATAGTCCCGTTCCCCCACCAAGTGCCACAATATTGATCATCAGGACACTCCTTTATGAATATCGCGGTGGATGGTATGAACCGTGTACCCTTTCAATTTGTAATGGGCTCCAAGTAAATTTGCAAAGGTTACGGATCGGTGTTGACCACCAGTGCACCCAACTGCAATGACAAGCTGTGAACGACCATCTGTCTCAAAATGTGGAATAGCAAAGTCCATCATGTTTTTGATGTGTGTCAGCATCTTATCACTTTCTTTAAAGCTCATCACATAATCACTAACCGCATGGTCATTGCCTGTTTGATGCCGTAATGCCTCTAAATAGAAAGGGTTTGGAAGGAATCTGACATCAAATAGAAAATCCGAATCCATAGGGATACCTTTTTTAAAACCAAATGAAAGAATGGTGATGCTTAATTTTTTCTTTGCTTCTGGTATGTCCAGACACCGCTCTATTTCATGCTTTAACTGAGCTTGTATCGTTTCACTGGTATCAATGACATAATCAGCCCGTGTTCTAAGCTTTTCCAAACGTTTAATTTCTTCTTTAATGACATCCTCAATGCGACCGCTAGGCTCTAAAGGATGGGTTCGTCTCGTTTCTTTAAATCGCTTTAGTAACACACTTTCTGATGCTTCAAAATAAAAAATTTTAAAGGGGTAACCGTGCTGCTCTAAATCCGTTAAATGGCGCTCTAAGTCTTTAAAAAATTGTCCTCCACGGATATCAATGACCAAGGCAATGTGCGTTATGTTCTCTGTACTTTGCTTAATGAGGTCTAAAAAACTAGGAATGAGAGAAGGAGGGAGATTGTCAACACAATAGTATCCTAAATCTTCAAACACCTTTTTCGCTTGACTCTTGCCCGCTCCTGATTGGCCTGAAATAATGACAAAATTCATTGGGTCCTCCTTACATTTATCACGCGCTCAATTGGAATACCTGCTTCTAACACACGCTCAATGGCACTGGAAACCTGCCCCACATTTTCCGCAGTGTGTGCATCGCTACACACGGCAAACAACACGTCATACTTGATTGCTTGTCTGAGTTCTACAACAGATAAGTGCCCGTGATGATTGTTAATTTCTAATATCGTTCCCACCTCAGCAGCTGTTTTTGCAATCAATTCAATATCCACAGGTGCCTTTGCACCAGGATGCGTCAACATATGAACCTTGCGTGTTTTTAAAGCAGCAATAACGGCAGAAGTATTCATCTCAATGACACGTTTTCGAATTGTCTTTGAAAACTTTGCAAGGCCATTAAGTGCATGCCAAGGCCAGTCCTTCATTAAGTTACTGCCAAAATGATACCCTGCATTCACCCAATCGGCTACCGCCAGCATGTCATCATCCATATCTATACACGCGCCACCCCTTAAGATGTTTGCTTCTAGCCCTAGCTTTATGCGCAGTTGTGGGTATTTCACTTTCAACTGATCAATTTCTGCTCTTAGCTTAAAAAAATGTTCACGCTTAATGCCATAGCCACTATGGGATGGTCCATGGTCTGTTATTGCAATTTCCTCCAAGCCAATTGAAAGAGCTTGCCTCACAAGATCCTCTAGCTCGGTTTTACTATCTCCACTATATTTTGTATGCATGTGATAATCCGCAATGCATTTCATAACATCACCTTCCTTTGCTATGCTTATTATACCAATAGCTGAAGGCTTTTAAAACATGATCCGGTTTATTTTGAAAAAACATACATAATGAGCGTCGCTAACAAGGATATATAGCACGTATGCTTAAGTAATCGCGCATTTTGATGCCGACTGTGTTTTTGATTTTTTTCAAGAATATAAAGTACTAACACTATGAGTGAGTGCCCTACCATGCACATGGTATAGGGTCTTATAAAGTGCAAATAATAGGGTGTAACGAAGTAACCTGAAGCTATAAAAATGAGCACTATGAGTGACGCGGCTAAAAAAAACAAAATCAAAGTGCGAAATATGCCAGAGTCAAAATTCAATT
>WPCG01174127.1_pt1 | contig 10887 bp, 9 predicted proteins | sample 5403311 | NCBI WGS metagenome assembly WPCG01 (sample SAMN12869467, study PRJNA574797) | sludge metagenome | isolation source: wastewater treatment of Control | place: China:Beijing | collected 2019-05-17 | reverse complement strand
GAATCCTTCAGGCCAGAACCACTCCATGACAGGGCCTCCCGCCTATTGGGCGGATACCCCCCACTCCGAAAGGGTCGCCTTGAGAGGTTCCGCCGTACCGTTCACATTGGGGGCGGTGAGGATTTTGACATTCTTTCCCTCGACCAAACGGTCGAAAATTTTGTCGTTGTTTCCGCCGTCGACGATTATCAGTCTGTCGGCATGAGGAGCCGCAGCCTCGATAAAGGCGTCGGAGAGCGTGCCTCGTCTGCCTTCGCCGCCGATGTGCATGACGAGGAGCTTCATTCCTTTCTGTTTCGCCGCCTGGAAGAGCCCCGTCACTCGCTCGATTTCCTGGTCCTTGTCGATGCCGGCGGCGCCGAGCCCCTTGGAACTGCCTCCGACGACCGCCACGAGAATCTTCTCGCCTCCCAAGCCATCGGGCCTGAGCAGAGGCTGGTTCTCCGCGTTGATCTTCATCTTCCGGAGCACCACGCGAATCATTGTCGCGTCCGGACTCTGTCCTACAGAGGTGAGTACGACCTCTGAAGCGGCCGCGGAAGAAACCATAGCCGGAAGCATTCCCCCTCCGGAAAGGAAAAGAAGCGTCGCCAGTGCGCAAAGGAATATTTTTTTCATTGCACATCCTCCTTCAAAAATAGAATGAACGTTTTTACGTCCTTGTTTTTAGTGTACCCTTCAAGAGTTTTCTGTCCATATTTCTTATCATTCTTTTCAACGAAACATCCAAAGCTGCGATATACAGAACGCTATGGTATTATTTGACTAGAAAAAAGAAGACGGGAGGTACATGCAAGTGCCCGCAAATTTACGCAGTATTCGCGGCGTGCTTCACTTTTATACGCTTCTTCTTACAGCGGCGATGATCGTCTTTCCGGTACTCATAGGAGTGTACGATCTCGACAAGGCGTCGCGAACCGTCGAGCGGGATATTTCCTACGCGCTGGAAATGCAGTCCGTAGCGCTCAAAAGATGGTTCGCCATACACCAGAACAACATCGCCTCCATCGCAAGTCTTCCGTCCGTCCGGACGAAAGCATACGACGATATGTTCGCGGATTTTCAAAGTTTTGTTCGCGCAAATATGAACTTTGACTCCATCGTCTATGTCAACGCGGAAGGAATGGCCGTTGTCAACAGCACTTCCGGCTTCACCCCACGTCCCGACACCAATGTTTCCGACCGCGATTATTATCTGGACGCCATCGATGGGAAGCATCATATTTCCGACGTACTCATAGGCCGAACATCGGGTTTGCCCGTCGTCATCTTCTCAATTCCACTCATGGAAGACGACGGTTTCCAAGGACTTGTTTTCGGCTCCATACGTTTCGACACACTCTTGAATACCATATTGTCGACACGGTTTGGAGCGTCGGGACGTTTTTTCCTTCTGAATTCCAAGGGAAAGGCAATGCAGGAAACAGGATCGGGGGACAACCGTTTTCCAGATGAGACCTTTGCCGCTCTTTGCTCTTCCGATAGGCATTCCATAAACTATCGGGACGCATCGGGCAACAGATACCTCGTAAAGGGGAGGCAGCTTGAAAAAACACAATTTTACTTAGTGGCTCGTATGGACTACGGAGAATTCCTGGCTCCCTTCATCGCCGATATGCTCTATTTCCTTACGGTTTCGGCAGTGCTCTTTTTTTTCATGCTCTTTATCTCGCGCAAGTTGTACAACAGAGTCGACAGATCGCTCAACCTGCTTTTCGAAGGAGTATTCAAAACCGAGCAGGGAGAGTACAACTCGCTTAACCCTGAACTGCTGGAGGAGGCGCCTTTCGAACTGCGCGAACTCGGAATCGCCTTCAGCTCGATGGCGGAGACGGTGCGAAACAAGACGGCTGAATTGGAATTCCGCTCGTTTCACGATGAATTGACCGGCCTGTATAATCGCGCCTACTTCGAGGACGCGATGCGCCGTTTCGACTCCGGCCGCTTCAACCCTGTAACCGTTGTGGTCTGCGACGTGAACGGCCTGAAAATGATCAACGACACTCTCGGGCACAAGGCCGGGGACGACCTTATCATCGCCGCGGCGAACGCGGTGGCGAAAGCCGGCAGAAAAACGGATATCGTCGCCCGAATCGGAGGGGACGAGTTCGCGATGCTCCTTCCCGAATCCACCGATGAAACTGCGGAAGAGGTGCTCCGGCGTATTCGCTCGGAAATCGCCGAATACAAGCGCGGCGGAGACCCGCTTCCCCTGAACATAGCGTGCGGGGCTGCAACCACCTCGGGCCGGATACAGAATATCGAGGCTCTTTTCAGTGAGGCCGACAAGCGGATGTACGCATCCAAACAGCTGGAAAAACCGCACTCGAAGCGCGAGGTCCTGGATTTTCTTTCTTCCAGGATGCGGGACCTCCGGAAGGCGTCTCACGACAGAAAGAGGCACATGTCGGCATGCGCCGCGATCATGGAAGCGTTCGTCGGTGCGCAACCGGATATTGCTCCCGAGAAAAAAGAGTTTCTCGTTCTCCTCGCGAAACATCACGACATCGGCTTTACAGAGATTCCGTCGGAGATTACGGATAAGCCGGGGCCGTTGACGGACGAAGAATACCTCCTCGTCCAGCGCCATCCGGAGACAGGAGCGCGTATCGCTTCGCTCTTTCCGGAACTGGCGGATCTGGCGGAACCCATCCGCCTCCACCACCGCTGGTGGAACGGAAAAGGGTACCCCTCGGGAGACGGAGGAGAAACGATCCCGCTCGAAAGCCGCCTTATGGGGATCGTCGATGCCTATGAAGCCATGACAGGAGACAAGATCTACAGAACGCCGCTCTCCCCGGAAGAAGCGCTGAAAGAGCTTCACAGGTGCGCAGGGAGCCAGTTCGACCCCGTATGGACCGAACGGTTTATTACGTTCTTTCGCGAGTATCGGAAGAGTGAACATATTCTTGCATAAGCGGCCGGCATCCGGAGAGATCCCTCAACCTGCACGGGTATTCATTATGATTTCGGCGGAACAGGTGTTGACACGAAGCATCTTTCCATGACATGATTCAGTGTTAGAATTGAAACGGCGTCCAAGGACGCCCCGGGAGGCAGCGGTATGAACGAAAGCGTCAACGCGCTCGATCTTTCGTACGAGGAATGGATCGAGACCAGCGTCACACAATGGAAGCTTCCACGCTACAGGGCCGACCAACTCTGTCAGTGGATCTACGACAAAAAAGTCTTCAACGTCCACGAGATGACCAACCTCTCGAAGGATTTGCGGGAGAAGCTCGTCTACGAGCTGATGATCCTCCCTCCCATCGCCGTCCGCGAGGACACGTCGAAGGACGGCACGAAAAAGTTTCTCTGGCAGCTGTACGACGGAGAGCGGATCGAGTCCGTCCTGCTGTCGCACGGCTCGCATACGACCGCCTGCATCTCCAGCCAGGTTGGCTGCCCTCTGAACTGCTCGTTCTGCGCTACCGGAAAATCGGGTTTCACGCGCAACCTTAGCGCCGGAGAGATCGTCGGACAGTTTTTAGCCATGGAAAAACGCATGGGGCAGAACATCAACAACGTGGTGTATATGGGGATGGGCGAGCCTTTCCTGAACTCCGTCGAGGTTTTCAAATCCATCAGGATTCTGAACTCGCAGAAGATGCGCAACCTCGGCGCGCGCCATATTACGATCTCGACTTCCGGCGTCGTTCCCGGCATCCTCGAACTTGCGGATTTCTCGATTCCCGTTCGCCTCTCCGTCTCCCTCCACGCGCCGAACGACGCGCTGCGGAGCAAGCTCATGCCGGTGAACCGGAAGCACTCCCTCGGCTCCCTGATCGACGCGCTGAAGGCGTATAAAGACAAGACGGGGGAACGTATCACGATCGAGTACGTCATGCTGCAAAAAATCAACGACGAACCGGAGCACGCTTATGAAATGGCCGCCATTCTCTCGGGACTCGGCGTCTACGTGAACCTGATACCGTACAACCCGATCGCGCTCCTGCAGCCGGGGGAACAGGGATTTCAGCGTTCGACGACGGACCGCATCAAGGAGTTCGCAGCCATTCTTGCCAAGCTCGGCATCGAAAACGAGATCCGCAAGGAAAAAGGAACGGACATCGACGCGGCCTGCGGTCAGCTCCGGGCTCGGAACATGTGAAGGGGGCAATCGGAAAAGTGAACCTCCTTCAACGTGTTGCGCGCTCCTGGAGACGTCCGCAGAGGAAGGACGGCAACGCGACGCTTTCATTGCGCGACCTTCCGAACGGTTCTATCGCCCGCATCGTGGAGATCATCTCCCCGCAGCACAGTGTATCGGAGCCCTGTGCTTGCTGCTCCGCTGCCCGGCTTGACGCCTTGGGGCTTCGTGTCGGCAAGATCGTCGAGAAAGTCTCCGGAATGCCTTTTCACGGACCGGTGACGCTGATTCTCGACGGAAGACAGATAGCCGTCGGCTGGAATATTTCATCGAACGTCCTGGTTGTCCCCGTGGAGGAAAGAGAGAACGCTCATGGACGAAGCGCGGAACGAGAATAAAAAACTCTTGCTCGTCGGCAATCCCAATGTCGGCAAGAGCGCCCTCTTCACCCGTATCACCGGCGTTCACGCCGTTTCGTCGAACTACCCCGGAACAACTGTCGGATTTCTGGAAGGATGGCTCCGCCGGAGCGACGACGCCTGGCGGGTGATCGACGTTCCCGGAGCTTACACGCTCTCTCCCACCAACGAGGCCGAGGAAGTGGCCGAGCGGATGGTCAACGAGGGAGCGGATGTTGTTGTGCTCGTGCTCGACGCAACGGCCTTGGAGCGCAATCTCTTTCTCGCCTTTCAAACCATGGAGCGGCGTCTGCCGGTGGTCGTTGCGCTCAACATGGTCGACGAGGCCCGCCACAAGGGGATAGACGTCGATCCGGAGGCTTTGGAAAGACTGCTCGGCGTTCCCGTCGTCCCTACGGTCGCGGTGACCGGACAAGGTATCAACCGTCTGCTGGACCGTCTCCCGGAAGCACGCCCCGGCAGGCTAGAGCTCGGAGGACACGTTTGCGTAACCGGGGTTCCCGGCAAGGAAGAACGCTGGAACGCCATCGGTACGATCATCGAGCAGGTCCAGCGAGTCAGCCACAGACATCACACGCTTCTCGACAAGCTTGAAGACGCCTCCGTGGACTCGTTCTGGGGGATGATCATCGGCGTGCTCGTCATCGTCGCGAGCTTCGTCTCCATTCGTTTTCTCGGAGAAGGAATCATCGACGAGTTCTTCGACCCGATTTTCGAAACATGGATGCTCCCCGTAGCCGAGCGAATTTCCGTGTTTCTGGGCGGCGATGGGTTTTTCCACGACATTGTCGTCGGACGCCTCATCGACGGGAACATCGACTTCGAACAGAGCTTTGGTCTGATCACCACCGGATTGTACGTCCCCCTGGCCATGGTTCTGCCGTATGTCGCCGCGTTTTACTTCGTACTCAGCCTCCTCGAAGACTTCGGCTACCTCCCTCGCCTCGCCGTCATCTTCGATGCGCTTCTTCACCGGATGGGCCTCCACGGCTTCGCCATCGTCCCCTCGTTGCTCGGGCTCGGCTGCAACGTTCCGGGGATCCTGGCCACGAGAGTGCTCGACTCGGATCGCGAACGGTTCATCGCCGCGACCCTCATCTCGGTCGCCATACCCTGCGCGGGGCTCCAGGCGATGATACTGGGAACGGTCGGAGAGCTCGGCATTCGATGGGTTCTCGCCGTCTACGCAACACTCGTTCTTTCATGGCTCATACTAGGCCGTCTGCTGCACTCCTTTCTCCCCGGATTCAGCCCGGAACTCATCGTGGAGATTCCCCCCTACCGAATTCCCTCGTTCAGATCGCTGGGGCTGAAGCTCTGGATACGAGTCCGAGGTTTTCTCCTTGAAGCCGTGCCGCTCGTCCTCGGCGGAATTCTCATTGTGGGAGTCCTCGACGCGACAGGTGTTACGGCGTTTCTGTCCAAACTCCTCGCTCCTGTTTTCAACGGCCTTCTCGGGCTTCCGGCCGAGGCTTCCGGCCCTATCCTTCTCGGCATCCTGAGAAAAGACGTGGCGATGGGGATGCTCGGCGCGCTCGGTCTTACGCCGGCGCAACTCGTCGTCGCAACAGTGACGCTCTCGATGACCTTCCCGTGCATCGCGACCTTCATCGTCCTCTGGAAGGAGCTCGGCGGCAGACGAATGGCCGCGTCGATGGGGATAATGATCGCTTCGGCCCTCATCGCCGGAACGGCGGTACGGTTTCTGCTTTCGATCAGATTCTGAAGCCCTCTCGGTAAGCAAACAGAAGGAGGGGGAAAGGGGGATACAGTCCCCCTTTCCCCCTCCTTCGCGAAGGCAAACCGGTTTACGCGCCGCCTATGGCGCTGACCACCGCGCGAAGGCCAAGAAGGTAACTGTCGACTCCGAAGCCGCAGATCTGCCCCTTCGCAATCTCTGCGAAGACGGAGAGATGTCTGAATTCCTCTCGGGCGTGTATGTTCGACATGTGTATCTCCGCCACTGGAACAGTCAGAATCGCCAAGGCGTCCCGGATCGCGTAACTATAGTGCGTCCACGCCCCCGCATTGATGATGACGGCGTCGATTCCCTCCTGAAACGCCTGGTGGATTCGTTCGCACATCGCGCCTTCGGAATTCGTCTGGAAGCTGACTACCTCAACCCCGAGTTCGTCGCCGAGGGCTCGCAGCTTTTCGTCGATCTCGTCGAGCGTTATCGTACCGTACTGCGCAGGATCGCGTTTTCCGAACATATTGTGGTTCACACCGTGAAGCATAAGTATTCTCTTCATGGAAGGGTTCCCCGCTCCTTTTCGTCGATCGTGTCGGCTGAACGATTCGTCGAAGGTTCAGCTCAATGGAAAAAACTTAGAACTTATTATCTGTAGGAAAGACTCTTTGAAATCTCCTCCGTCATCTTCTTCACGACTGGAAGCAACTCTTCAACAATTTCGTCGGTAAAGCGAACCGACGGACCTGCTACGGAGAAAACGGTGGTCACCTTGTTTTTCGGATGAAAAATAGGCACGGCGATGGAGGTGATTCCCTCTTCGCGCTCCCCGTAACTGATAGCGTGTCCCTTTTTGCGGATCATATCGAGGTCGGCCAGAAATGCCTCCCTCGAAATTATGGTGGTCGGCGTTATCGGTTTCGCCTTCTCGAGCTCGCGGTCCACAAGTTCAGAGTCCGCGTACGCCAAGAGACACTTGCCCGCGGCGCCCGCCCACAGAGGGAAGCGATCTCCGACCCGGACCACGCAGCGCATGCTGAGGAGGCTCTCCACGTGTTCGTAGCACACACGCGCATCTCCGTCGAGGACATAGAGCGACACCGCCTCCTTTGTCGTATCGCGAACCTGCTTCATGTAGGGATAGACAATCTTCTGAAGCTTGAAATGGTTCCGCGCGACAGCCCCCAGATAGTACAGATTCGCACCGAGCGAGTAGGTCTTTCCGGGGCTTTTTTCGAGGAAACCGAGACCGACAAGGGTGTTCACCATTCGAGAAACCGTCGTCGTCGGAAGATGCATCTTCCGCGCGATATCCATCAGCGTCAACTCGTCCTCGTCGAGTGTGAAGCACATCAGGATGGAAAACGCCCGCTCCACCGAACGGACAGCCTTCTCCTCCCCGGTTCCAGTCACAGTCGTCTTTTGGTCTGCTGTATGCCCTTGCATGACATCCCCCTCTACAACGCCCCGCTCTCCCTCTCACGGAAAGCTCAGGCCGTCAGTTTTCCTTCTCGTGTAAGATATTCAATACCGCACTGATACATGAAGTCAATGGGAGGCTTCTCGATGCCCGCCCAGAGACGCATCTGTTCGGCCGCCTGGTAGACGTTCATCCACAAACCGGAGAGAGTACGGCATCCACGTTTCCCGGCCTCGATAAGAAGCTTTGTCTCCATAGGCACATAGACCACATCGCACACAAGATGCGAAGCGCTCAGGAGCTCGGGGGCGAAGAGCACCTCGTCAGTCTTCGGATAGAGCCCGACCTTTGTCGCGTGGATAATCACGTCGAACTCCTCCAGCCCCTTGCGGATCGTCCGGTCGTTCATCTCGTCGATCTCGCAGACGCCGGGGAAATGGGCGTTCACTCTGGAATAGAGCGTCTCCGCGCAGAAGTAATCCTGGAGGATGCAGAGCGAGCGCATCCTCGTCGCCCCCCTCATCGCGAGGGCGCAGACGATCGCCGTCGCGGCGCCTCCCGAACCGAGGACAAGGTACCGGTGATCCGGGATATTCAGTCCGGCCTGTTTCTCGAGCGACTCGACAAATCCGGTACCGTCGGTATTGTGACCGATCTTTCGTCCGTCCTTCTCAATGACGATGGTGTTGACGACCTCGGTATACCTGGCGGAGTCGGCCAGCCCGTCGATGTACTTGTGTACCTGCGTTTTGAAGGGCATAGTGACGCCCGTACCCGCGTAGTTGAAGAGCTGCATGGTGCGGACGACGGATTCAAGCTGCCCCATCTCCAGTTCCAAGGGAACGTAGAGCATATCGAGCCCGAGTTTCTGGTAGACGCTGTTGTGCATGAAAGCAGCGGCGCTCTGCCCCACCGGGTTGCCCAAAAGACCGAAGAATCGCGTGTTCACCGTCGCGCTGAACATATTCTCGAACTCCTTTCCCCGACTACTCGAGGCGGCCATTCAGATGCGCCGCGCAAAATGCCTTCGCCGACTCCAAACAACGGCGGGCGTGTTCCTGGTAGCCCAACTCCGCCACACGTTCCACGTTCGGCAACTCTATCGAGTAGGGAACAACCGGCATCGCGTTCAGAATAGGGGCGATGTCGATTCCTCCCTCCCCCACGTACGATCTGGCCTCCCTGAGAATCCGCGCCATCTCCGTTTGTTCGGTGGGGATTTCCTCGGGCGCGTCGCAGAGGTGCGCGAAGCGGAACCACTCTTTCGGCAGCTTCGCAAGCTCCGCAGGGTCGTCCTGCGCCCTGTGGAAGTGGTGGATGTCGATCATCAACCCCGCGTTCCGCCGGTTGACCTTTCGAAGCACGTCGACGGCCCCGCCAAGGGTCCGTACTCCGGCGATGGGGACGTATTCGAGCTCGACGGTAAGACCGTACTGCGCGGCCAGATCGCACAGCTCGGCAAAGCGCTCGACGGCATACTCTCTGTCAAGCGTCCAGATGCTGCTCAGGACATGCTTCCCGCCAAGCTCCACGGCCGTCGTCATGGCCGGCTCGTACTTCTTGACATCCATGCCGTCGAATATCCGTGCCAGCTCGATGTCGAGCAACTTTATCCCGGTATCCGCGAAGACGGCTTTCGTCTCCGCCATCAGCTTTTTGTTCTTCGAGAGATCGAAATCGGGCTCCTCGGGGAGCCCCATATATATCTGCCGCATGCTCACGTAATCGTATCCGCAGTCCGCGGCGATCCGCGAGATCTCCGCGGGCGATGTTTTCAGCACCGTAAGCTGCGCCAGGGAAAATTGAGGCTGCATAATCCGTACTCTCCTCCTCCGAATGTGCGAACACCGTTCTCGAACGACGCGCAGTCTTCAAATGGAGCGCCCCTCGTCACGAGCGTCAGGGGCGCTCCTCCGTGCTACGGTCTGGGAATACCGAACTCCTCGGGAGAGTGCTTCGCCCCGCCCGCATCGTACAGGAGCCAGGCGCCGACCGACTTGTTCTGCTGAATGTACCCGCGGGCCTTGTCGCCGCTCAGTCCGAGCTTCACGGCGCCGGTGCTCTTGGCGAACTCGTCGAAGCGAGGATCCTCGTACCCCTTCTGGAAGGCCGCCCGGAGCGCCTCAAGGACGTCGGCCGGAGTTCCTTTGCGCACGAACGCGCCGAAGAACGCTCCCCACGGAAGGTAGGGCGTGTACTCTTCAAACGCCTCGGTGATCGCCGGCACGACGGGAATGCTGTCGATGCGCTCCTTGGAAATCACGGCAAGACCGCGTACCGAATCGGATTTGACGAAGTTCACCGCCGCAAGCAGCCCGACCGCCACAGCGTCGATATGCCCGCCCATGAGCGCCGTGATGCAGGGGCCCTCGCCGTCGAACTGCATCTTGTTGAATTTCAGATCATGAACTTTCTCGATCATGGTCGTGGCGACGAAGGGCAATCCTCCGGGGCCGGTGGAGCCCATCGTAATCGTTTTTCCCGATACGGCGGCATCGATCAGTTCCTTGTATGTCGTGTAGGGTGAATCCTTCCCGACGAGCACCACGCCGACGTTCGCCATCATCAGGAAGACCGGGGCGAACTGATCGTAATCGATCTGGGAGAGACCGGTTACCTTGTAAAGGTTGGGATTTTCCGCGCCGAACAGGATGCTGTATCCGTCTGCGGGCTGATTGGCCACGAAGGTGGTCGCGATGGCGCCGGTCGCGCCGGTCCGGTTCTGCAGAATGATCGTCTTCCCCAGATGCTCCTGGGCGATGGGCACGATGGCGCGGGCGACGTTGTCCATGGCGCCGCCGGCGCCCCACATGATGTACCCCTGAAGGTTCTTCTCGGGGTAGGCGGCCGATGCGGAAGCGGTTACAAGAAGCAAAAGCGTGAGTGCAAGAGCAACTTTTTTCATTGCGAACTCCTCCTCGTAATATGTGTGCGGAGCGTTTCAACAAGCAGTTTCAGTTCGGAGCCGGACACGGATTTCGCTCCGTACGTTCTTCCGGAAGTACGGCGTCCGATCAAGAAATTCCCCGCCACCTTCTGTAGGTCTTCGTCTGCGAAAAGAGCAGAAAGGCGATCGAGAGTGTCAGCACCAGGCTGATCGGACTACTGACGAACCCCTGCAGGAAGGGGATGAGCTGGTTCTCCGCCCCCTGCATCGCTCGCCTGTAGTTCGCGTCGAGCATGGGGCCCAGGATCAGTCCAAGTACCATCGGCCCCGTGGCGTATCCGTAGAGCCGCATGAAATAGCCGATGATACCGAATCCTATCA
>WPCG01099820.1_pt1 | contig 10889 bp, 6 predicted proteins | sample 5403311 | NCBI WGS metagenome assembly WPCG01 (sample SAMN12869467, study PRJNA574797) | sludge metagenome | isolation source: wastewater treatment of Control | place: China:Beijing | collected 2019-05-17 | reverse complement strand
ACCTCAGCTCGGCACTTTGCCTCCAGCTTCCTTCAGATTCGCAGTCACCCACGACACCCTTGCTCTTGGCTAACGGTTGGCACTACCAGCCCCCGTATCGGACTTGCACCGACTAGAGTGCGCCCATGCTGGGCGCACACCAAAAAAGGCCACACCTCTTCGTTAAAGAGATATGGCCTTTTCCTAGTGTTCTCACAGCTACATAGGCTGGGTATAAAAATAATCGCCTTCGATAAGGTCATAAAAAACAAGACCTCTTTGTGTATGTGGACGGTAATTGAAGTATAAGCAGTCGTCGACAACATTAAAGCCAAGGAGTGCTCTTTTGGCCGCAAGAAAGCTCGATTCAGATGGCTCTCTTGTGGTAAAGTTCGCGCGATATGCTGGTGGAAACTGATTCCGCTGAAAAATAACCTCATATATGGTATCTGGAAATCTCGGATCATCCACACGGTTTAAAACGACATTTGCAATGGCTGTTTTTTTAGTAAGAGACCCGTGTGCGGATTCTGCTTCAATGATTCTTGCAAGCCACAAGAGGTCTTCGTCCGTGTATGCACGCATTTGAAGGTATTGCGATTCTGGCCACTCCAATTGCTCACATTCAATGTGTAATGTGGACAGATCGCTATCAAATCGGTATACAAAGCCAAAGTAGCTTTGCAAATAGTCTAGCGGCGCATATGTGCGCCCATTTTTACTGATTGTCGCATACGGTAATGTGTGATTTACATTGTTAATGGTTATTGTGTCTGAATTCATTCTAAATGTTGTGTATACGCCGTCGCGATATAAAACGGCAAACATAGGTCCACTATACCAATCCACTTGGACCCCAAACCGCTTTGCAAACTCTGAAACTGAACCATAGGCAATGCCATTTTCAATTTCAATAAAATCGTCATTTTGAATATACTGATTGTTTAAGCTTAGCAGAAAATCATCTGCAAAGCCTATGCCAGAAAACGAAAGAAGTAAAATCAGCATCAAAATTGTCGCTTTGAGTTTCATAAGCCCTCCCTTAAATTTTTTTGTACCCTTCGATTTTATCACAAAATTCTCAAAAAACAAAACAATTTAAGGTATCTCACTTTATTTGAAATAATGAATACCTGCTTCAAACACTCTCATATCCGTCTCGCCAAGACTGTTTTTGTAAAGATGCTTCCCCACACGCTCAATGTGTCCCATTTTTCCAAGAACACGACCATCTTCTGATGTAATGCCTTCAATGGCATGCGCAGACCCATTGATGTTGTATGCACCCTCATAAGTAGGCATACCCATGTCATCTACATATTGCGTTGCAACTTGCCCCTTTAAGGCAAGTTCTTTTATCACATCATCAGATGCATAAAAGCGCCCTTCTCCGTGGCTAAATGCTGTTTGAAAGACATCTCCTACCGACACGTTAGAAAACCATGGGGACTTTACAGACGCAACGCGCACATTTGCCATACGGGCTACGTGACGTGTTATGGCGTTAAAGGTCAATGTTGGCGACTCCTCAGATAAGGGTTTTATCGCTCCATATGGAAGCAAGCCCAACTTAACAAGCGCTTGAAAGCCGTTACAGATGCCAATCATCAAGCCATCTTTTTGGTTTAAATGCCTCATAAGAGCCTCTGCAATACGTGGGTTTCTGAGTACAGAGGCTATAAACTTACCCGAGCCTTCTGGCTCGTCTCCAGCACTAAAGCCCCCTGGAAGAGCAATGATGTTAGCACGTTCAATCCCTTTGGCGATGGCCTCAATGGATTCGCGGATGGCTTGTGGCGTCTTATTTCTAAACACAAGGGTTTCCACAAGGCCACCCGCTTTTTCAAATGCGCGCTGGGTATCATATTCGCAATTTGTACCTGGGAAAACAGGAATGAACACACGAGGCTTTGGCACGCTCACCAAGGGGCGTGTGTTTAAACGTTCTGTGTATGCGTATGTTGGTGCATAACCCTTCCCATCATGTGTCACAGGAAAAACGTCGCTTAAGGTGCTTTCAAATGCTTGTCTTAAAGCATCAAGGGCATAGGCCGTTCCATTCACCACGACTTTTTTATCATCTGTGGTTTTGCCAATGAGTATGGCCCCTTCTACAGCTATAGGAGAGTCCGTTTCAAACACTATGCTTCCATATGATGCGGCATATAAGGGGATGTCAGCTGTCAGCGTCACGCCTAAGCCATTGCCCATTGCCATTTTTGCAGCTGCCACTGCAATACCACCACGACCAGCCGCATATGAAGACAAAATACATCCCTTCTTTCTAAGCTGAAAATACGCTTGAAATTGGGCTTTTAAGGCATCATAGTCCACAGATTCATCTTCAGTGCGTTTGCAAACGAAGGCATATAACAAGGAGCCTACTTGCTTAAGCTCTGGCGTCACAATATCTGTAGCTTTTGCTGTATCCACTGCAAAGGCAATCAGTGTTGGCGGTACATGAATGTCCTTAAAGGTGCCTGACATGGAATCCTTGCCACCGATTGCTGCTATACCTAACTCTGTTTGCGCCAATGACGCCCCTAAAAGGGCCGCAAATGGTTTTCCCCACTTTTCAGGCTGGTTACCCAGTTTTTCAAAATACTCTTGAAGCGACAAACGGATGGTACTATAGCACCCACCTGTGGCAACAATTTTTGTCACCGCATCCACTACGGCATACTGCCCCCCATGAAAGGGAGACCATTTCCCTATTTCCGGATCATATCCGTAGCTCATCATGGAAACCGTAGTAGTCTCACCATGAAGCACAGGTAACTTGGCCACCATTGTCTGCGCAGGCGTCAAGGCATATTTCCCTCCAAATGGAAGCATCACCGTGCCAGAGCCAATGGTATTGTCAAACCGCTCCACTAGCCCTTTTTGCGAGCAAATGTTGAGGTCTGATAGCTGAAAACTTAAATCTTCATTCACCGGCTGGTTGAAATAGGATGCTACTGCAGGAGGCGTCACAAGAACCTTCGCCTCCCCCTTGACACCATTGGTGTCTAAAAACGCACGGGACACGTTTAAAATACACTCCCCTTGAAAGGACATGACAAGACGTCCTGTATCTGTGACTGTGGCCACATGAACTGCCTCTAGGTTCTCTTCATCGCACGCCTGTAAGATCGCATCCCTATCAGCAGAGCTTATCACAACTGCCATCCGTTCCTGAGACTCAGATATCGCAATTTCAGTGCCATTTAGCCCCTCATATTTTTTTAAAACAGCGTCCAGCTGGACATCTAAGCTATCTGACAATTCGCCAATAGCCACACAAACGCCCCCGGCCCCAAAATCATTACATTTTTTGATGCGCTGCGTCACGTCTGGTCTTCTAAAAAGCCTCTGAATCTTTCTTTCTTCAGGAGGGTTTCCTTTTTGCACCTCTGCGCCACAGCTCAGTAAGCTTTCTTCATCATGTGCTTTTGACGAACCCGTTGCGCCGCCAATCCCGTCTCGTCCTGTGCGCCCACCAATGAGCATGACAAGATCCCCACAAGATGGGTGTTTTCTAACAACATGTGCTTTTGGCGCTGCGCCTATTACCGCACCAACCTCCATGCGTTTTGCTAAAAACCCATCATCGTACACTTCTGCAACATGACCTGTTGCCAGACCAATTTGATTCCCATAGGCACTAAACCCTGCAGCCGCTTTTTGCGTGATAACCTTTTGTGGAAGCTTGCCCTCAATGGTTTCAGATATGGGTGTGTTTGGATTTGCTGCACCTGTGACACGCATGCTTTGATATACATAGCTTCTTCCTGATAAAGGATCGCGAATGGCGCCACCAAGGCACGTCGCTGCTCCTCCAAAGGGCTCAATTTCAGTAGGGTGGTTATGGGTTTCATTTTTAAACATGAGCAGCCATGGCTCATCAATGCCATCGACATCTACTGTCACCTCAATGCTACAGGCATTTATTTCATCAGATACATCAAGGTCTGTCAAGCCACCTTGCTTTCGGAGCGCTTTTGTGTTGATAGTCGCCAAATCCATTAGGGTAACATCTCGGTCTTTTTCGCCGTAAACAGCTTCCCTCATGCCCATGTAGGAGGCATAGGCCTTTTTAAGGGTGGGGATTTCTGGCAAGTCAACAGCCCTTATGGGTGTCATAAAGGTCGTGTGTCGGCAATGGTCTGACCAATAGGTGTCAATGACCTTTATTTCGGTTTCCGTAGGGTCACGTCGCTCTGTTTGAGAAAAATAGTGCTGAACATGCTTTAAATCCGCCTCGGTCATTGCTAAGCCCATTTCCACACGAAAGGCTTCGAGGGACTCAGGTGACATCGTGATAAAGCCTTTATAAATCGGCACCTGAGAGGGCTTTTCAAACTGCATTTTAACCGTTTGAGGAACATCCATGGACACTTCATGGGCCTCCACTGGGTTGATCAAGAACGCTTTGATTCGGTTCAAGTCATGAGCATCCATGTCACCTGAAAGAACGATCATTTTTGAGCTCATGATCTCTGGCCTTGCTTTTAGCGTCACAATTTCGATGCATTGCCCTGCGGAATCTGCCCGTTGATCAAATTGGCCGGGTAAATAAGCCATTCGAAAGGCTATTTCTGTACCAGAAAGCTCTAATTGATCGCTTAGAATATCCACGTTGGGCTCAGAAAGAATATCGTGCTTAACGCGCTCATCTACAGGCCCTTCTATATCATAGCAATTGACTAACCTAAGCTGGGCGACCTTTTTAGCCCCTAGCATTTCATTGATATCGTGTTTTAATGCTTCTGCTTCCACTCGAAAGCCTTGCTTCTTCTCGACCAGTACCCTTGTGACCATATAGCCCTCCTTAAATGTTGCTTTTATCATCTTAATAAAGTGTATCATGCCTGTTTAAATAAGTTAAATTAATCTTTTTAATGGTATTGATAAGTAGTGCTAATTAAAAGTCTTCTTATTTTCAGAATATTTTGGTGTTTATGTTGTAACATTTTTGGTATAATTACATAAGCACTACTAATGATTATCTTTTTAATAATCAGTATGAGTAATTGCAAAGGAGGTTTTCAGGTGTCGTCAGTTAACTTTGAGCTCTACAAGTTTTTTTATTTCAGTGCGCTTGAACTAAACTTTAGCAAAGCTGCCCAAACCTTACACGTTACGCAATCCGCAGTGAGTCAAGCCATTAAATCACTTGAAACACAACTGGGTGTGTCATTATTTTTTAGGCAGGGGCGTAGCATTCGTTTGACCTTTGAAGGCGATGTTTTGTTTCGACACATTGAAAAAGCGTATCATTTTATCAAAGCTGCGGAAAACGCCATTGATAGCATCAAATCCTTAGATGAAGGAACCATTTTTATTGGTGCTAGCGATACCATCACTCGCTACTACCTCATTTCTAAAATTAAGGCCTTTCACAGCTTGTATCCCAAGGTACGCATCGCCATTAACAACCGGCCTTCCCCACGCTCAGCAGAGCTTTTGAGAAATGGTGAAATTGAGCTTGCCGTTGTTAATCTAAACCCCGAAGCAAACTACGAGGGGCTTTTGGTGCATCCCATTTCAGAAATGGCAAATGTGTTTATCTGCTCTAGCAGGCGTAAAGACCTCCTCGCGCAGCGCTTTCACTTAAAAGAGCTCTCCAAGGAATCCCTTATTTGCCTTGAGGAAAAATCCACCACACGTCGGTTGCTAAACGCTTTTTACAAAGAACATCAGGTAACCATTCGACCCGCATTTGAGTTTGGCTCCTTAGACGTTATCCTAGAATCCGTTAAATCCGATATGGGCATTGGCTTTGTGGCCCTTAATGTGGCCCAAAAAGCAATTGAGGAGGGCTCTGTTTACATCATCCCTTTAATAGAAGAGATCCCAAATGCTTACATTTGTCTTTTAACAAATGCCAATAAACCCCTGTCGCTAGCTACACAGAAATTTTTTAACCTCATTCAACAAGACGATCACCGAAAGGAGAAAAAAATATGAGCAGCTCCACACTCCAAGAGGTCATTTATGAAAAAAAATACTTTTACCTTAATGAAGGTGCCTTTGATGTCCACTTGTTTCATGAAGGAACCTTTTACAAGAGCCATACCTTTTTAGGCGCACACCCTATCGAACGCTATGAGACACCTGCTGTGCGTTTTGTTGTGTGGGCACCCAATGCACTGGAGGTCTACGCTATTGGTGATTTTAATGACTGGGACGATATAGGCTTCCCCATGAGACGCATTGGTGATAGCGGCCTTTGGCACATATGTATTGTGGATGTGCAGCCCTTTGACAGCTATAAGTACCGCATTATTACCAGAGACCATCATGTGCTCTTTAAGGCAGATCCCTATGCCTTTCATGCAGAAGAGCGACCCCAAACCGCATCGAAATATTATGATATTTCCGGCTTTCAATGGCATGACGAAGACTGGATGACCAAAAGAAAGGAAAATCAGCATCTTCAAAAGCCCATGAGCATTTACGAGGTCAACCTCTTATCCTGGCGGAAGAAACACGATGGCAAGCAATACTCTTATCACGACCTCGCCGAGGAGCTCATTCCCTATGTAAAGGCCTTAAACTTTACCCATATCGAGCTTATGCCCATTATGGAGCACCCCTTTGATGGGTCTTGGGGCTATCAGGTAACAGGCTACTTTGCCCCAACCAGCCGATTCGGTACGCCAAAGGACTTTATGTATTTCATTGACCGTTGCCACCAAGAAGGCATTGGCGTCATTTTGGATTGGGTTCCAGGACATTATTGCAAAGATGCTCATGGCTTATACCATTTTGACGGCGGCGCTGTTTTTGAAAATCCCGACTTACACATTGCTCTAAACGAGCAGTGGGGGACCGTTAATTTTGATTATGGGCGACCAGAGGTACAATCCTTTTTAATTTCAAATGTACTCTATTGGTTAGAATACTATCACCTTGATGGCATTCGTATTGATGCTGTGGCTTATATGCTTTACCTCAACTTTGGTGGGAAGCTTTTAAAAAATAAGTACGGTGGCTTCGAGAACTTAGATGCCGTTGATTTCATAAAAAAAATGAACACCGTTGTGTTTGCTCACTACCCCGATGTGTACATGATGGCTGAGGAAAGCACAGCATGGCCAATGGTATCTTGGCCTACTGATGCTGGCGGATTAGGCTTCAATTACAAGTGGAATATGGGCTGGATGAACGACATCTTAGAATACATGACACTGGATCCTCTCTACCGAAGCGGTTTTCACAGGGCCTTAACCTTTTCACTTACCTATTGCTTTTCTGAAAACTTCGTATTGCCCCTGAGCCATGATGAAGTGGTACACGGTAAAAAATCCCTTTTAGATAAAATGCCAGGGAACTACGATGAGAAATTTGCAAACTTAAGGCTCCTTTACGCATACATGTACGCTCATCCAGGAAAAAAACTCTTATTTATGGGCGCGGAATTTGCTCAATTCATTGAATGGAACGAATGGCAAGCGTTAGATTGGCATCTCATGGGGTATGAATCTCACAAAAAGATGCACCACTTTTTATCTGCCTTAAACGAGATTTACGTTAACGAGCCCTGTCTTTACGAGCTTGATACCACCTACGATGGCTATGAATGGATCGAAGTTGACAATGCCAATGAGAGCATTATTTCATTTGAGAGGCTTGATAAAAAAGGCAATCGCCTCATTTGCATCATTAACTTTACACCTGTTTGGCGTCACGCACACCCCATTGGGGTCTCTGCTCTTGGCGACTACGACATCCTTTTACACACAAGCACAGAAGCCTTTGGCGGTCACTGTAAGACACATTTTGATACCTACACCGCAACGAAGGAAGCCGCCTTTAACAGGCCTTACCGTATCACGGTTCCCGTGCCGCCACTCACAGCAATGTATATTAAACGCAAGGAGGAATAACTCATGAAAGAAGGAAAAATGATTGCCATGCTCCTCGCAGGAGGTCAAGGCTCACGCTTAAAGCTACTCACCAAGGACTTAGCAAAGCCCGCTGTACCCTTTGGCGGCAAATACCGCATCATTGATTTTCCCTTAAGCAACTGTTCTAACTCCGGCATTTTTGATGTGGGTATCTTGACACAATATAAGCCTTACCAATTGAACTCTCACATTGGTATTGGAAGCGCTTGGGACCTTGATCGCGGAAATGGCGGGGTAAGAATTCTTCCCCCCTACACAAACGAGCAAGGAGGCAGGTGGTATAAGGGCACCGCAAACGCCATTTATGAAAACATTTCCTTCATAGATGAGCTAGATCCTGAGTTCGTCCTCATTTTATCCGGTGACCATATCTATAAAATGGACTATTCAGAAATGCTCGAATGCCATCAATCAAAAAAAGCCGATGTCACAATTTCAGTCATCGAAGTGCCTTGGGAGGAAACCTCTCGCTTTGGTATACTCAGCATCGACAAGGATTCGCGTATTGTTGCCTTTGAAGAAAAGCCTAAAAACGCAACATCTAACCTCGCTTCTATGGGCATTTATATTTTTGATTGGAAAACCTTAAGAAAGTATCTGGTGGAAGACGAGAAAAAACCCAACTCATCCAACGATTTCGGAAAGGATATTATCCCATCCATGAATGCCGCTGGTAAAAAGCTTTTTGCCTACCAGTTCAAGGGCTATTGGAAGGACGTGGGTACCATTGATAGCTACTGGGAAGCTAACATGGATTTACTCTCCGAAGAGAATACCCTAAACCTCTATGACCGTTCTTGGAAAATTTACAGTAAAAACAGGCACCTACCCCCTCATTATCTATCACCTGAGGCAACTGTAAAAAATGCTCTAATTAATGAAGGCTGTAGCATACATGGTCATCTGGAAAACTCCGTGCTCTTTAACGAGGTCACCATTGAAAAAGGGGCCAAGGTGCTCAATAGTGTTCTCTTAAATGGCGCGGTTATTGAAGAAGGTGCTCTTGTGCAGCATGCCGTCGTTATGGAAAATGTCATTGTGAAAAGTGGCAGTGTTGTGGGTCACGACACCTCCGAACACATTTGTCTGGTTAGCAAAAATAAAATCATAGAATCTTAGGGAGGGGAACCACACATGAAAAATTGTTTAGGGATTATAAACTTAAGTGAAAATGACTCGGCCCTTGGCGCCCTTTGTCAAAGCAGGCCATCTGCAATGCTCCCTTTTGGCGGTCGATACCGACTCATTGATTTCACCTTATCAAACATGGTCAACAGTGGTATTACAGGTATTGGCGTTTATACTGGCGAAAAGGTTCGTTCCGTTATGGATCATCTTGGCAGTGGGGGCCCATGGGACTTAGACCGAAAAATAAACGGCTTATTTATCTTCACGCCAACTTATAATTTTAACTCACCCTATCAAAAAATTGGGGATTTGGAGCTTTTTCATCAAAACAGTGCCTTTATTAAAAACGCCAAACAGGATTACATTTTATTCTCAAAATCCTACATGATTGCCAATATTGACTATAATGATGCCTATGAAGACTTCGTCGCTTCTGGAGCTGACATCTCCATCATCTACAAACGTGTGGATGATCCTCATAGCACCTATATTGGTTGTGAAAAGCTACACCTCGATGAGAATGGTCAGTTTGATAGCCTTGGCATCAACCTTGGCATGGAAAGCAGCTTTAACCTCTCGCTAGAGATGTATTTTATGAAACGGTCACTCTACTTTGAGATCATCCATGAAGCCATTGAAAAAGGGAATGCTAATTTTATGAAGCAAGCCATTTTCTCTTATTTGAACCGAATCAAGGTTCACACATACGCTTTTAAGGGCGACGTTTTTTGCATCAACAACATTCGCAACTACTTTAATGCCAATATGGCTATTTTAAACCCCAAAACCTCAGAGGACATCTTTTTCAGAAATGGGCATATTTTTACAAAGGTTAAGGATGAGCCTTCCACACATTATAAATCCCATTCGAGGGTAAAAAACGCCTTTGTTGCCAATGGGTGTGAAATTGATGGCTATGTTGAAAACTCCATTATTTTTAGGGGGGTTAAAATTGGGAAGGACTGCATTATTCGCAATAGCATTGTCATGCAGCAGACCCACATTGAATCAAATGCCCACTTAAATTATGTTGTTTTAGACAAGCGCTGTGATGTGCATAAGGGGGTTACACTGGTTGGTGACCCTTCAAGCCCTTATGTTGCAGCAAAGAAATCAAGGATTACGAAAGAAGGTGACGCATGATAAGGATTGCCTTTATCGCATCTGAAGCGGCTCCATTTGCCAAGACGGGAGGCTTAGCCGACGTGGCTGGCTCCCTTCCTAAGGCTCTTAAAAAACTAAAAATGGATATTCGTGTGTTTTTGCCACTGCATGCTGGGATCAATATGGCCTATCGCGAGGAAATGACCTTTATCGGCAGTACCTCTGTGAAAATGGGTTGGCGCAACCAATACGTTGGCGTGATGCACCTTAACCACGAGGATGTGGATTACTATTTTATAGACAATGAATTCTATTTTAAAAGACACCGATTATACGGTGAAGGTGATGATGCAGAGCGCTACATCTTTTTTTCCAAAGCGGTTCTAGCGGCCTTAAAAACCATTGGATTTTGCCCCGACATTTTACACAGCAATGATTGGCATACAGCTCCTGTCAATATTTTGACACATGAATACGCTAAGCACGATGCCTTTTATGCCGACATGCACTCGGTGTTCACCATTCACAACCTAAGGTATCAAGGGATTTTTGACCCCTACCTCATGGGCGATTTAATGGACTTGCCTGCAGACTATTTTACAGAAGACCGTTTAAAATACTACAACAGCATTAATCTCTTAAAGGGTGCCGTCGTCTTTAGTGACTATGTCACTACCGTATCAAAATCTTATGCCCAGGAAATTACTTACCCCTACTTTGGCGAAAACCTCGATGGCGTTATGAGGCAATACGCCTTTAAAACAAAGGGCATTGTCAATGGTATTG
>WPCG01143507.1_pt1 | contig 10892 bp, 9 predicted proteins | sample 5403311 | NCBI WGS metagenome assembly WPCG01 (sample SAMN12869467, study PRJNA574797) | sludge metagenome | isolation source: wastewater treatment of Control | place: China:Beijing | collected 2019-05-17 | reverse complement strand
ATGGGCCTGTCTTGTTCGTTTATTTTACGGATGATGGCATCCGTAAAGAGTTCCCAGCCTATTCCCTGATGAGAGTTTGCCTCATGTGCTTTGACTGTTAAAACAGTGTTTAACAGCAAGACGCCTTGCTCTGCCCACTTTCTTAAGTGTCCGTGATTGGGAATGGCGCAACCCAAATCATCATGGAGTTCCTTATAGATGTTTGCTAGGGAGGGCGGAATGCCTACACCAGGCATTACCGAGAAAGCCAGCCCATGAGCCTGGTTTTCATTGTGATAAGGGTCTTGCCCGAGAATGAGTACCTTGACCTTATCAAGTGGTGTTAGCTCAAGTGCTTGAAAGATGTGCTCTTTTAGAGGAAATATACTGTTTTGAGCATAGGCTTGGTTGATTTTTGCTTCGAGCTCTTGAAAATAAGGTTGTGATATCTCTTCAATGAGATCCTTATACCAAGGATTATGTGCTAATAATTGCATCAATGCCTCTTCCAACCTCTACAGTGAGATACCCTGTAGAGGTTTTACATTTTCTTAATAGTTTACCATAGGTGGCTATTTTGAACAAGGGTGCTTAAAAAACAGCATTGACACATCAATTGATAAGTATTATCATATGAGAAGAGTTATCAATTGATGTGAAAGGATGGACCAATGGTTACTGCATTAGATCAGACATTAGCGTTTCATTGCGCGCCCACACTGGATGGTTTAAAACCCGCGAATTTAATTGCATATGCCAAGGAAAAAAGCTTGTTTTTAGCTCCGAACATCGGGCAAACGCAAGAGGCACTTGCATGTAAAGGGTTAAAGCTTGAAAAGCTGTATTCATGCGAAAAGCGCGAGCTTGCACTGTTTTATAATGAAAAGATGCTGACACTGCATCTAAAGCAGCCACATGTATGGGGGTTTTTGTTTTTTCATGGTTACCCAATGTACAAAAATCTCGATGACATTATTGCACATTTAAAAAAACGTGTGAAGGCCGAAGGCGGTTTTCCGCATGAGGTTGGCGTTTTCTTAGGGTATCCCATTGAGGATGTCATGGGGTTTATACGCCATAAGGGACAAAACTGTAAAGCATGCGGCTATTGGAAAGTCTATGGCGATCTTAAACATGCACAAAGTCAGTTTGAACGCTTTAATCAAAGTCGGGACATGTTTTTAAGTGAGCTTGAAAAAGGTCGATCTATTGCACAAATACTGATGGCATCATAAAAACAGGAGATAGGAAAGGGGAAAAACATGAAAAATATTGCTGTTATTTACTGGTCAGGAACAGGTAACACTGAAGCGATGGCACAAGCAATTGTGGATGGTATTAAGGCTTCTGGGGCAAATGCCGAGTTGTATCAAGTTTCACAAATCACGGTTGAAAAAGCCTTAGCATTTGATGCATTGGCATTAGGATGTCCATCAATGGGAGCTGAAGTTCTTGAGGAAGTTGAGTTTGAACCTTTTTTCACGGAGCTTGAAGGTCAATTAGGTGGCAAAAAGGTTGCCTTGTTTGGCTCTTATGGTTGGGGAGACGGAGAATGGATGCGTGACTGGCAAGTGAGAACAGATAAGGCAGGAGCAACTGTTTTTGAAGAAGGCTTTATGTTAAATGAGACACCAGACGCAGCAGGAATTGAAGAATCTAAAGCATTTGGAAAGCGATTTGCAGCTTTTTAAAAAAAGGATTGAATCCTATAAAGAAGTGTGTTAATATAGCAACAATATCAAAACGTTGATGGAGAAGAGTAAGTTTTCGAGGGTGTATAGAGAGTTTGGCAAGGGTGGAAGCCAGATCACACAAAAAGACTGAAGTGGGCTCCTGAGTGGGAACCGAAAGCTTGCTGTAGGGGACACGGGTTTCTCCCGTTATAGAGATAAGATATCGACTGATGGTCTGTATCTGATGAGGCTGGACACAGCAAAAAAGAGGTGGCACCGCGAGCATTCGCCCTCTACACATTCGTGTAGAGGGCTTTTTATATGCAAAAACAGGAAAGGAGGTGGTCCAATGTGGCGCATTTGAACAGCTAGACATAAGATGAGGAAACTAAAAAACAACTTTCAAAAAGGAGATTGCGATGCATACAGGATATTTTGGAAAACACGGTGGCGCATTGGTACCACCCCAGCTTCATACTGCACTTAAGGCTGTTGAAAACGCCTTTTATGACGCTTTAAAGGACGAAGGCTTTATATTGGAGCTTAAAGCGCTGCAAAAGGACTACATTGGTAGAGAAAACCCCTTGACCTTTGCCAAAAATCTAACGCGACATGCCGGAGGTGCAAAGATTTATCTAAAGCGTGAGGATTTAAACCATACTGGGGCACATAAAATCAATAACTGCATGGGGCAGATTCTACTTGCAAAGCGTATGGGTAAAAAGCGCATTGTGGCGGAAACGGGTGCAGGGCAACACGGCGTTGCCACTGCCACTGTTTGTGCCTTGTTTCAAATGCCGTGTACAATTTACATGGGAAAAGAAGATATGCAAAGGCAGCAATTAAATGTGTTTCGTATGAGGCTACTCGGTGCACAGGTTGTGGCTGCAACAAGCGGAAGGCAAACCCTAAAGGATGCTGTCGATGCTGCCCTATCTGACTACGCTCAAAATGAATCCGACACCTTCTACTTGCTGGGTTCGGCTGTAGGCCCTCACCCTTATCCACTCATGGTGCGCACCTTTCAATCCGTTGTCGGAGAAGAAGCGAGACGGCAAATTCTTGAGAAGGAGCATAAGCTCCCTAGAGCTGTCATTGCATGTGTTGGTGGTGGCAGCAATGCCATTGGTCTCTTTCATGCTTTTTATGACGATTCGGAGGTTGATATGATTGGGGTTGAACCTGGCGGAAAGGGTCTTGATACGGGTGAACATGCCGCGTCGCTTTCGGTGGGAACATTTGGTCAGATCCATGGGTTTTCATGCTATTGCCTACAGGACAAGGATGGTCAGCCCTTAGAAGCACATAGTATTGCAGCGGGGCTTGACTATCCAGGTGTAGGGCCTGAGCATTGCCATTATAAGGATATTGGCCGGGCAACGTATAGGTCTGTCACAGATCAAGAGGCTCTTGAGGCCTTTCAGCTCTTAAGTCAAACAGAGGGGATTATACCAGCACTTGAAAGCGCTCATGCCATTGCATATGCCCTTGAGTGCTCTAAAGGGTATGATAAAGAGGATGTGATTATTGTCAACCTTTCTGGTAGGGGCGATAAAGATGTTGAACAGGTTTCAAAAATGCTGAATGAATGAAAGGATTAATGGTATAATAGTCATAGGCTTACGAACGAGGAGGCATTATGGCTATGAAAACTAAATTGTTTATTTCAACCTCAACGAACCCATGGTTTAACCTAGCGTTTGAGGAGTACCTTGTGTCCACTGTTTCTGAAGACGAGATCGTTTTTTACTTGTGGCAAAATCAACATACCGTTGTCATAGGAAAGCATCAAAATCCTTGGAGAGAGGTTTTGGTTAAAGAGCTAGAAGAAGCAGAGGGAAAATTGGCTAGACGCTTGTCTGGTGGTGGCGCAGTGTATCATGATTTAGGAAACCTGAATTTTACGTTTGTGATGCACAAAAAGCATGAAAACCTCCATAGGCAGTTAGATGTGATTGTTCATGCGGTACAGTCCTTGGGTATTGAAGCGACATTCTCAGGACGAAACGATATTTTAGCGGATGGGAAAAAGTTTTCCGGAAATGCCTTTTATCATGGAAAAGAAAACTATTACCATCATGGCACTGTGCTTGTTGATGTGGACATGACGTCGTTAGGAAAGTACTTAAATGTATCTATGAAGAAGTTAGCTGCCAAAGGTGTAGAATCTGTTAAATCAAGGGTTGTTAACCTTAAGACCCTTAATCCAGACATAACAATTCCCCTTGTACGTCAAGCGTTGGCAGATGCATTTGAGAAAGAATATGGCAGCGTGGGTGCTGTCTATAAGATTACTGAGCAAGATGTTCCTGAGGCAGCCAAGGAAAGGTATGCCCATTATGCGTCTTGGGATTGGCGCTTTGGCAAAACCCCTTCATTCGATGTAAGCTTTGAGGAAAAGTTTGCATGGGGAGAAGTTGTTATGAACCTATCGACGAAAAATGCAAGAATCTTAGCCTGCACGGTGTATTCCGATGCAATGGATACGGCCTTTATTGAAAGCCTTGAAGAGGCATTCAAGGATATCGCCTTTGAAAAATCAGCTATGAAGGAAACACTGTCAAAAATCACGGGAAATGCGTCTGAGATAAGTGATCTCGTGACCTGGGTGGATCAATTACCAATTTAATATGAAGAGCTGTTGCCAATGTATTGAAGATTGAGCAACAGCTCTTTTTTGTGAACAAAATGACATGAAATTTTTTAAAAAATGTGCGTGTGGTCACATTCATTTGCCCATAAGTGGGCTATAATTTAGCCATATAGAGAGAACCATAGTATATGGAGGTATTGAAATGATAAAGGATCAAATAGATGTAAGAGGGTTTATACAAGATAATTACACACCATATGAGGGCGATGAATCCTTTTTAGTTGGCATGACTCCCAAAACGCAAGCTTTGTGGAATCAAGTGGAAAGTCTCATAAAGGAAGAGATTCAAAAAGGCGTGCTCGATATTGAAACGTCGGTTTTTTCAGGGATTGATAAGTTTGAAGCGGGCTACATCCAAAAAGAGAATGAAGTTATTTATGGCCTCCAAACGGATGCACCCTTAAAACGTATGATGAATCCTTATGGCGGGTTTAGAATGCTTGAATCATCCTTAGAAGCCTATGGGTATGCTATGGATGAAGCTATGAAGCATGAGTTCCAAGAGGTGAGAAAAACACACAATCAAGGCGTTTTTCATGCCTACACTGAGGATATGAAAACGGCACGAAAGGTTGGTCTTCTCACTGGTCTACCGGATGCATATGGTAGAGGTCGAATTATAGGTGATTATAGACGCATTCCTCTTTACGGAACAGACGTGTTAATAGCACATAAAAAAGCTGATTTTGCTAATTTAGAAGACGCACCTGCATGCGAAGACGTGCTCAGAAAGCGTGAAGAGATATCGATGCATATTGAAGCTCTAAAGGCCATGACAAAAATGGCGGCGACTTATGGCTCTGATATTTCAAAACCAGCAATGACGGCTAGAGAAGCAGTACAACATTTTTACTTTGGCTATTTAGCAGCAATAAAGGAAAACAACGGTGCAGCCATGTCGCTGGGAAGAAACACCGCATTTTTAGATATCTATATTGAGAACGATATCAAAAAGGGGCTTCTAGACGAGCATGGGGCACAAGAGCTCATCGATCAACTCGTGATAAAGCTTAGAATGGTGCGACATTTGAGAACACCAGAATACAACACCTTATTTGCAGGTGACCCAACCTGGGTGACAGAGTCTATTGGTGGTATGGGAGTGGACGGAAGACCGCTGGTCACCAAAACAGCCTTTAGATTTTTACACACCCTGACAAATCTAACACCGGCACCTGAGCCAAACATGACGGTATTATGGTCAGAACAGCTCCCAGAAGCCTTTAAACGGTATTGTGCAAAAATGTCCATCGAAACAGGCGCTATTCAATATGAAAATGATGATATTATGCGCCCCATTTATGGCGATGACTATGGCATTGCTTGCTGTGTATCTCCAATGAAAATTGGAAAGGACATGCAGTTTTTTGGGGCCAGAAGTAACCTTGCCAAAGCGCTGCTTTATAGCATTAATGCAGGTGTTGATGAGTATATGACCAACAAGGATGGGTCTACAATTACCGTTTTAAAGGGCATTGAGCCTCTGGAAGGTACTCAGCTTGATTATGATGAGGTATACGGTCGCTTTGAGACTGTGATGTCCAAGCTTGCAGCCTTGTATGTCAACACAATGAACACCATTCATTACATGCATGATAAGTACGCTTATGAAAGTGGGCAAATGGCTTTGCATGATTCTGAGGTACATCGCTATATGGCATTTGGAGTTGCAGGGCTTTCTATTGTTGCAGATTCTTTAAGCGCCATTAAGTATGCTAAGGTAACTCCTATTCGAAATGCGCAAGGAGTCGCTATCGATTTTGATATACAAGGAGATTTTCCACAGTTCGGAAACGATGACGATCGTGTAGATCAAATCGCGCAAGATGTTCTGACATTCTTTTCAAATGAACTAAAAAAGCATCCTGCATACCGAAATGCTGAGCATACATTATCCGTGCTTACCATCACATCCAATGTTGTGTATGGGAAAAAAACAGGTGCTACACCAGATGGACGTCGAAAAAGCGAAGCCTTTGCACCGGGAGCTAACCCAATGCATGGCAGAGACAGAATGGGCGCATTAGCTTCCTTAAATTCTGTTGCTAAGCTTCCCTTTGCTGGCATATGCCAAGATGGTATCTCAAATACATTTTCCATTGTTCCAAGCGCTATTGGGCGTACTGATGAAGAACGTTTTAAGCATTTAGCTGGCATTCTTGATGGTTATTTTCATCAGAAAGCATTTCATTTAAATGTGAATGTCATGAACAGAGCCCTCCTCATAGATGCGATGGAGCATCCAGAAAAATACCCTACACTGACCATTCGTGTGTCTGGGTACGCTGTCCATTTTAATCGCTTAACAAGAGAGCAAAAAGAAGAAGTGATTGAAAGAACCTTCCACGAAAGGATATAATATGAAAACAGCTCACGTTCACTCCGTTGAAACCATGGGTCTTGTTGATGGACCTGGTATTCGAACCGTCTTTTTCTTGCAGGGATGTCCTTTAAAATGCTTGTATTGTCATAATCCAGACACGCAACATTTTATGGGACAAAATGTGATGACAGTTGACGATGTAGTTGAAATAGCGATGAAGTATCGCTCATATCATCATGCAACAGGTGGTGGCGTGACCTTTTCTGGTGGAGAACCCTTAATGCAAGGCGCATTTTTGGTGGAAGCCTTAGAAATGCTAAAAGAGAAGGGTGTCAACACGTGCATTGACACCTCAGGATTTGGCTCGGCGAAGCATTTTGATAGCATTTTAAAGCACACAGATGTGGTGCTATTGGATATCAAACAGTTTGATGATGCTTCGCATGCCTACTGGACTGGAAGGACGCGAGAGGGAATGCTTCCCTTTTTAAAAGCCTTGGAACGTTTTAACGGAAGCATAATCATTAGGCATGTGATGATACCTGGCGTAACGGATAATCAAAAATCCATGGATGCACTCCTTAAGGTCATTGAACCTCTTGAAAAAAACGTTGATAAAATTGAAATTTTACCGTATCATAAGTTAGGAAATGAAAAATACTCTCAGTTAAACATTGTTGATGTTATGGCCGATATTCAACCTATGAATAGTGATGTGGCATTAACTTGGGAGTCTTATGTCAACGAACAGTTGAAAGGTAAAAGGGTGATTTTATCAAGCGGAGACATTGCAATCGGGAAAATTGTATAAATTGTGGCAAGCTTCTTTGCATTGAAAATATACCCTTGCTATCAAGCTTGTCTGACGAAGAAGCTCACAAAATTTCTGAGGGTGTGTCGTCTCGTAGCTTTAAAAAAGGTGACATTGTTTTTTCTCAAGGTGAAAAGGCTAATAAGCTCTACATTGTATGCTCGGGAAAGGTCAAAATTTTTAAAAATACCATTCATGGCAAAGAGCAGATCCTCTATATCTTGTCTGAAGGGGACTTTATAGGAGCCTTTAACCTATTAAAGGAAGATGAGTTTGATTTTAATGCAGTTGCCCTAGAGCCTACCCAAATGAGCATGCTTGAAAAATCCTCATTTGATGAGATTGTGTTATCAAATCCGCAAATCACTCTTAAGATTTTTGAAAAGGCCTATGAGCGTATTATGCGTGCTGAAAACCTTGTTGAGCGACTATCAAGCCACAACCCAGATGCAAGGGTTTTGGGCTTGCTATTAGACCTTTGCGATAACTTTGGAAAAAAGACCGACAAGGGTGTTTTGTTACATTTGAGCATGAGCCGTGAGGAAATGGGAAGCTATGCTGGCATTACCAGAGAAACCATGTCAAGAAAATTGCAATTGTTTCAAGAAATGGGGCTAATCGAGCTCATTGGAACAAAAAAAATTCGTATTAATGATGTGGCGGCCTTAAAAGCCATGATATGATAGACTTGACAACACGCTTTAATGTATGCTATGAATGTTATATGAAAGCTTCAATTGCTTCGCCTTTGTAGGCGAAGTTTTTTATTAACGCATGACATGCTATTGATCAATAAAGGGGTGTTCTATGAAGTTATACAATTCATTAAGCAGAAGCATTGAGCCGTTTGTTCCATATGAAGGTCGCAATGTAAACATGTATACCTGCGGTCCGACTGTCTATAACTATGCGCATATTGGAAATTTAAGAACCTATATTCATGAAGATATACTGGAAAAGACACTTACATTTTTAGGTTATAGGGTCAATCGTGTGATGAACATCACGGATGTTGGGCATTTGGAGTCTGATGCAGATGATGGCGAAGACAAAATGCTTAAGGGTGCATTAAGGGAGAATAAAACGGTTTGGGAGGTTGCATCATATTACACAGATGCCTTTTTCAAAGACTGTGAGGCATTGAACATCCAAAAACCAAAGACGGTTGCTAAAGCAACGGATTACATTGATGCTTACATTGATTTCATTCAATCCCTTGAAGAAAAAGGGTATACCTATCTTGCAAACGGCAATGTGTACTTTGATATTTCTAAATTTGAGGACTACACAAGGCTTTCGAGAATGAATCTGGAAGAGCTTCGCATTGCACATAGGGATGATGTTGAAGAGGATGTGTTTAAGAAAAATCCTCAGGATTTTGTTTTGTGGTTTACTAAATCCAAATTTGAAAACCAAGCGATGAAATGGGATTCGCCTTGGGGGATAGGGTACCCAGGCTGGCACATTGAGTGCTCAGTGATTGCCCTTAAAAACTTAGGCGCAAAGCTTGATATTCACTGTGGCGGTGTCGACCACATTCCGGTACACCATACAAATGAAATTGCGCAAACAGAATGCTATACAGGAGAAAGCTGGACAAAATACTGGTGGCACAGTGAGTTCCTCATTGAAAAAGATGGGAAAATGAGTAAGTCCTCAGGCGAGTTTTTAACGGTATCCTTGTTGGAAGAAAAGGGCTTTGACCCTTTAGCATACCGATATTATGTTTTAAACTCACATTATCGAAAGCAGTTAACCTTTAGCTTTGATAGCCTTCAAATGGCTGCAACAGCATATGAGAAGTTAAAACGAAAAACCGTGTCATTCGCACCTTTTCTAAATAAAGAATCAAGCGTGACACAAGAAGCTAGCGTTCTTTTAGACGCCTTTACGCAGCATATTGCTGACGATTTAAATACGGCAAATGCCATCACCGTGCTTTATGATGTCCTAAAGGCAGATATCAGTCAAGAGGAAAAAGCCTACCTAATAGATGCCTTTGATAAGGTGCTAAGCTTGAACCTGCTTTTTGAAAAGGAAAAAGAAAGCTCTAGCCTTAACGAAGGTATGAGAGAGGTCATTGAAAGGCTTATCCAAGAGCGAACGCAGGCAAAGCAGGATAAAGATTGGGGCCGCGCTGACGCCATCCGAAAAGAACTATTAGATATGGGCGTGAAGCTTACAGATACACCTCAAGGTGTCAAATGGGAATTATAAATCAGTGCATGCTTAGCATGCGCTGATTTTTTTGTGTTTAAAATGACAAATCTGGTGTATAAAAAAGGAGAGTGAGTGTTTACTTACTATCGGAGGAGACTATGGCGAGTTGGGTACATCGTAAGGAGCGTATCGTCTATACTGCAGTTGAAATCATTCATTTACATGGGGTACAGGGATTGTCCACTAAAGGGATAGCTCACAAAGAGAAAATTTCAGAAAGCACCATTTTTAAACACTTTCCTACAAAGCAGCATTTATTCGTAGCTATTCTTGATTATTTTTCACAGTATGATCAAGATATCGTCGCATCTATCCAAGCCAAAGGTATTTTGGGGATAGATGCGATTTTTTATTTTTTGGACACCTTTGCCACAAATTATGAGAATTACCCTGCCATTACATCCCTTGTGCATGGTATCTATGAGCTTCAGTATATGGAAAACATGGGCGAGAGGGTGTCGGCAATTTGTGATTTTAGGCATCGGCATTTGCTTGAATATATCAAACAGGCACAAGACAAGGGTGACATCGCACAGGCTGTAGATTCTGAGCTGTTAGGGCTTCTCATGTGGGGTGGCATGGAAGAAATTATTAAACATTGGCGCATGACGAATGCGAGCTTTTCATTAAAAAAGAAGATGAATGAAGCGGTGACATTTTTCATTACAATAAAGTGAGGTGAACAGATGGTTATGAAATATGAAAATGAACCCATGCTTGAAGTGTATATGTTTGAAACGACTCAGCTTATTGACCGCATCGAGCAAATCGTCATTGAAAGCGAGAAGCGGATGACCTTTACGGACGAAGAAATTAATGAGATTTTCAGATGCATGCACACCATTAAGGGGTCTTCGGCAATGATGCTATTTGACACCATTGCAACAGTGGCTCATAAGATGGAAGATTTGTTTTATTTTATTCGTGAGAAAAAACCGAAGCAATTGGATTTTTCCTCGCTTTCGGACATGGTTTTATCAGGTGTTGATTTTATGAAGGTTGAAGTAACCAAAATTCGGAATAATGACGACCTTGATGGCAGTGCAACAGACCTGCTTACGTCCTTAGATGAAACACTATCCTTTTTAAAGGCCAAAGAAGGTGAGGCTGAAAAACCGACGACGGCAGTTGATGAAAAAATTCAGTATTACATTGCTCCAGAAAAAAAATCCAAGGTCTCTGGAGACCAATGCCTAAAGGTACATGTGATGTTCCAAGAGGGCTGTGAAATGG
>WPCG01054772.1_pt1 | contig 10912 bp, 11 predicted proteins | sample 5403311 | NCBI WGS metagenome assembly WPCG01 (sample SAMN12869467, study PRJNA574797) | sludge metagenome | isolation source: wastewater treatment of Control | place: China:Beijing | collected 2019-05-17 | reverse complement strand
CCCTCACTTTCAGTGCGGAACCCGTGCGGTAGAGACCGCCGACAGGCACTCCGCCAGCAGCGGCAGCGGCGTCATCGGCGTAGTTGGTCAGCAGCGTGTTATCCCCGCGCACAAGGCGAATGGTGCCGTCTTCCGGCGTCGGGACGGTGATCTTGAAGTTCTTGGCCGGGTCGGCGTTCTTGCCGAGCATCAGGGTCTTTGCATTGACTTGGCTCACGGTCAGCCTCCGATAGTGATGGGTCCGACTACAGTTGTCGGGCCGATGTATTTGACTGTCATCAGATGATGCTCCATGTTGTGCCGTCTGCGACGGTGACTGCAAACCCGTCGGCAACCGTGATCGGTCCTGCTGAAAGGCCGTTCGTTCCGGCCTCGACGGTCACATTCTCCGCGATGATCTGGGCATTGTAGAAGATGCCCTTGACGGCAGCAGTGCCAAACATCTGGCCCCCGCCGACCTGACCCCAACCGTTCGGGGTGTAACCCTCGAACACATTGTCATCACTGTTGTAGCGGAACAAGCCGTTAGACCCGGCAGGGCGCTGCGCAACCGTTCCGACAGGGATGACAGCCGCCCCGGTCGCCGATGTTTTGGCCACCCGCGTGGTGTCGCTCGGATGGACGTGATCTTCACGCGAGGCGTTGGTTGCCGTGCCGGCGATAGCCGTGCCGTCCATGAGCGGCAAGGCGCTGCCAAGCGGCGGTGTAGCACCAACCGGGCCTTGAACACCTTGCGGACCTTGCGGACCCATCGCGCCTTGGCCGCCCGTGGGACCCGTGGCGCCGCGCAGTGCGATAATGCCGAACTGTGCAGCCGGAGGGGTGACGCCGCTGACATTCACCAAGGCGATGTAGCTGGTTCCCTGGTATTCAAAGGCGTCGTTCTTCAGGTATGACGTTCCGGCATTGAACGTGCCGGTCCAGTTCATTCCGATCGGACCAGCAACACCTTGCGGACCTTGGACACCTTGGATACCTTGCGGACCCGTGGCGCCGATCGGACCTTGAGAACCTGGGGCACCAGCAGGACCCTGCGCACCTGTTGCACCGGTCGGACCTTGCGCTCCTGGCGGGCCTTGGAAATTGCCGAGATTGATCCACCCTGTTGGGTCTTGTCCCGTGCCGACGAAATTGAAGATGTCACCCGACGTGTATCCCACGCCAGAGGCACCGAAATAATGCAGGGACTGCCCAATCACCATCTGATAATTGGCTGCGGGATTCCCTGTGCCGTCCCAATCGGCTGGAATCAGGCCGTTGGTCGGAAGGTCACTCGGAACCTTGCTCGTTCCGAAATTGCCGACAATGATCGTTGCTGTGCCGGACTCACCCTGAATGCCTTGCGGCCCGGTCGGACCTTGCGAACCATCCTGGCCAGCCGGACCTTGCGGACCTTCCGCGCCCTGGGCGCCTTGAGGACCTTGGGCGCCCTGCTCGCCGACGATCGGACCCCAACCACCTGACGAGAATCCCTCGAAAGCATCGGTGGTGGCGTTGAAGCGGAAGTAGCCAAGTTCAGCCGGACTGTCACGTTCGGCCGTCGTGCCGAATGGAATGACCGCCGAGCCGCTATCCCGCGTCTTCTTGAGGATCGTGTTGAGCGCGACATCGGCAACCGTGAGCGCCGTACCGGCCGCATTGACGATGACGAACTTCAAGTTGTTCCCGGCCAAGGGCGGCAGCTTGTCAAAGCCTTGGGCGACAAGCTGATACTCGTTGCGGATGACAGCAGAAGCCCCGAAGCTGTTCTGGGCAGGCACTGTTCCGGGTTGGAAATATTCGTTGGACATTAGCGGTTTCCTCTGCGCTGAGTATAGTTGAAGGTCGCGCTCGCAACAATGAATTCCTCAACGTAATCAACGTTTGAAATCAACATCAACTGAAGGTTTTCCCCGGTGCCCGCAAGCTCGACAGCCACGACATCGAGGTAGCGACCGTCCCAATAGAAGGCGTCCCACAAGAATGAATCCCAGAACGGTTGGGCCGCGAATTGGGTATCTCCGCTGACAAAATCGTGCGGCAGGATTTTCGGACTTGACCACTCAAACGAGTATCCGACCTGAAGATCGACATAGCTGGTGCCCTGAATCTCAAGCACACAGCGACGGAAGCGCTTGCGGACGCGCGGAGACTTCTCCGAATTGATGTTGGTGTTCAGGTAGGAGAAGATCGGATCGCCGTCGAAGCTGGTGCCGACATCGTTGCGCATGACGAAGCCGTCGGCAGTGCCGAACAATTCCCACGGATCACCGTTTGACGCCTCTCCGTTGAAGCAGCAAACCACCGGATCAGGGAACAGGATGAGGGCGCTGCCGGCAAAGCCGTCAGGCGTCGAAGTGCAGTACAGACCGTAGCCATCGTTGAAGAACGCCCGGTACTGGTTGTTCTGGCGGTTCAGCGAGGACGCCGTGACCTTCCCACGCTGCGAGTCGATGAAGCGTTGGATGTTGTGGGTGATGGTCATGGAATCGAAATTGCCGTACTTCAGGGTCTGCTGCATCATCGTCACGCCGCGATCGTCAAGGGTGAAGGCGTCGAACAAGTTCTGCACGGTGTGGTCCCAGGCACCGATCCCGACATTCAGGGTGACGAACCTCCAATCCTGCGCCGACGTGCCGTAAAGCACCCACGTGCTGTTGCGCGCGAACACGGCCAAAGCAGCCGTGTCTTGGTTGCCTGTCATCTGCAACAACCCGGTGATCACACCGCCCGTACCGATCTCTCCGGCACCATTGACGACCTCGAAATTGAACGGGCTTCCGAGCGCTGAATGAATGACCGAAGAGCCGCAGGCGAGGAACAAGTGATTGGAATGCACCGCAACATAGCGCGGCGGTTCAGGCACATTGTCTTCGATGGGCAAATACACCTTCCCGTCAAACTCGAACGCATGCGACAAGCCGTTGGCGCCATAGATTCGCTCATGATCAGGGTAGGCGCTGAAGTTCCCGATGGTGAAGTCGTAGCTTCCTCCGGGCGGAATCGTGATCTGCACCGAAGGTCCGGCGACCTTGACCGTGCCTTGTGGCATCGTGGCATCGGCGACCGTGAATTCCCCACCGGTGCGACCAGAAATCACGAAGTAGCCAACAGCCGTCGGAGGTTGAGCAGCAGGATCACCCGATACCACCACCCAACGATCGACCTTGGCGGTGACGGAGCCTTGGGTGATGGTTTCACCTTCGACCAACGGAACTTCGGTGCCCGCGCCAAAAGGCAAGGTCTCGCCTGGAATCACTTGCGTCCAACCAGCCGGAGTTGATTCCCAGATGTCGCAGGCGTCAGCCACCACGTTGTCCCTGAAAGCGTAACCTTTGTCCCTGAAGAACACCACGCCGCGAATTGGCCCAGACCCAGGCACCGGGTCGATGTCAGCACGGTAGGTGTTAGCGGCTTTGGCCCTGATGATGTTGATCTGTTGAATCGAAAGATCGGTGTAGATGGCGTCGGCCGATCCAACCGTCCCGGCATTGACCACGATCGGGCCAGGAACGAAGACGCTGTTGAACGTCATGATCGTCTTGGTCAATCCGACGTAGCGACCTTCCGGATCGACGTAGCACACCGTGCCGTTGATGTTCCCGAACGAACCGACCTCGCCGACAGACAAGGTGTAGTTGTTAAACATCGTCACAGCGACGGTGATGAACTCGGCCTTGTGCGGTTGAATTTTTCCATCGAACCGCTCGTAGCCTGGAATGCGGTAGTACCCACCTTGGGGCTTGCAAGCGAAGTTGATGGTGTCGCGCAACACCCCAGGTGCCACTTGGTAGCTCGAAGACATCTGGTCCAAGCCGCCGGCAAACGGGACAACTCCGTATTGAACCGGAGGGAGGGCGGCCGGGTTCAACACAACGGTGCTCCGACCACAATCTCCGGCGACTGGTCGAGGGTCATCCGCAGCATGATCTCGTTGTAGGCGGAATCGGCTCGCATCACGACTTCAGGCGCCGACTCATACATGCCGTAGTGCCGCAGCGCGCGCCACATGATGCAATTCACCCAACGATCGGGAATCACCGGCACATCGTCATCGTTGATCAGATCGGGCGGGACGATGATCTGTTGGAAGCTGAGGTAGTACGGGGCATCCGGCACAGGGGCAATGCGCAGATGGGTGTTCTCATCAACAGAGCAATTCAGCGGGCGGGAAAAGGTGTCGCGCCTGGAACTGAAGAGCCAGTAGTCGCGGAACTCCGGCCAACGCATGTTGAAGACGAAGGTCTCATCGTGCTTGTTAGCATTGAGCGACACCCGCATCGAGCGGGTGTCCCACTGGCCAAGCAGCGGGAGATTCAGATCGTCCTTGGTATAGACGGCTTTGCCGGGGGTGAGTTGAACAGTGACTTCACCACGCAGGAAATAGAGTTGGTATTGGTCCGCGTTGCAGATTTCACGGTAGGCTTCCTGCACCCATTTCACCACGCGGAGGGCTTCTCCGGTTTGGTTCTGCACCGAATTGATCTGTCCCGAGATACCGCCTTCCCGATACACATCTTGCACGATTTGGAGGAAAGTTTTCATCTCACGCCCTGGGTATAGTTCTCGCGATAGTATATATGAAAACCGGCGCTACAAGGGCGCCGGGAAAGCCGAGCTAACAGGAGAGAAACCCCAGCTTTATTAGGTTGGGCTGGCCAACAGCGACTTGAGCCATGCGGCGCCGCGCGGGTTCTTGTCGGTGATGATGCTGAAGGGGTACTTGAGCGACGAGCGCCGGACGATCTTGGTCGAGCGCGAGCCATCGGGAGTGGTGTATTCCGGAGTGCTGATCGAATGCTCCTTGACCGAGGCCAGGATGGCCACGTACTTGCGCCGCACCCACTGCGGTTCGCCACGGAAGAAGTATTGATTGACCCCGTTGCAGGCGGTGTAGATCGGGTTTTCGGCATTGGCGTCGGTGCTTTCATGCACCATCACTTCGACCATTTCCTCGTTGAACTTCAGTTCGTCGAACTGCTTCTTGTCACCGGCGCCACCCTTCGGGGCCGGCACGACTTCGATTTCGACAGCCTGGGCTTCGTAGGGGTCAAGGCCGAGAATGGGTTCCGGGCTTTGCAGGGTGACGACATCAGAGTCGAGGGTTTTCTTGTAGGCCATGTTGATGCTCCTGTTGGATATTGAATGGTTGCGTCTTGATGAATGCTACACCAACCATTCATCAAGACGCAACCTTCTTCAACTTCTGTTCGATGAGGCGTTCGATGATGAAGAGCAAGCGAGCCGCCATGTGACCACCGACACCCGCCCCGGCAGCACACAAGCTGGCGGGTTGTCCAAACCCGTCAAGGGTCATGAAAACCCCAGTGCCCACAAAACCGGAAGTTACCATTTCACCGATCAACTCCAAAAGATTGAACGCCCTTGTTTGAGAAACTTTCACCTTGGCATACCAATTCACAAAGCCGCCGCCCATAGCCATAGCTAAAGCAAGCAACCACGTGGCAAAGTGCCAAGTTGTCGGGTCCTTTTCAGGCATTACTTTTTGAACAGTTCGGTCGCGTTAGCTAAGGAAACCACGGCGTTGATGGCTGACTGGATTGCCGGCCAGAGCTTTTCAAACGACACAGTTGCATCACCCGCGATCTCGTAAGCAGAGGCAACGATGCTGCGAAGCGCTTGCAGTTTTGCAGCACCTTGGCCGGCGACGGGGAACGCGCCTTCCAGCACCTTGATCGCGTCAATGATGGTCGGCAAAAGGGCCAGGACGGTACGGATGATGATCAGGTATTGCATGGTGTTTCTCCTTAAAATCGGCAACTAGCCGAGACTCCTGTTGTGAAAAAGGTCGGGTTGCTCAGACTGTGCATCAACATCGTTAGGTTCGACATGGATTTGTACGTTGGTTGGAGTTGGTCCAACAATAGGCTCTCCCCCTCCTGCGTCAGACCTACTAGCGGAAAGACCACGCAAGCCAATTTTTGCTGAGGATACAACTGTAGCGGTGCCGTTGAGCATCCCGACAATAACAGCGATACCGCCAGCAACAGTGAGCGCATCCTGGTTGGTGACATTGGTGAGGTAGCCAAGAGCGTTGGCGATTGCGAGCAACGCTCCAAGTAGAATGGCAAGCTTTGATCCAAGAAGTTGAGCGTTTTTCCACGTGGCAGCATTTGCCAACTCACAGCCGGCTCTGAAAGCCTGAATAAAACTTGTCACTAGCATTGAGCGCATCTCCTGTCGATGACCTCGTGTTCATGTAACCACGGCTTGAGTGTCGTGATCCAACCGTATCCAGAAACACCCATGATCAACGCAAAGAGGCACAAGATGATCCAACGCATCTCACACCTTTCGTTTTTCAGCCGCCTGGGCCAAACTCAAACCATCACGTAGATGGAGTTGAAGGGGCCAGCGTGAGCAACGGTGTCAGCAGCAACTACCGCACCCAACATCGGTTGGCCCATGATTGAAGGTACGTTCATCGCATCGCTCCTTGAAAGATTCCCCGCATTGTAGCCCATGAGGGGAAGGTGTCAATGAGCGTTTGATGGTTTCCCACACAGACCATGAGGCAGCTTTTCGGCGCGTTCCGGGGTATCCTCGAACCACAAGCCGTTCTTGGCATAGCCGCCGGGCACAGAGTCCGGAGTGTCGCCAATCGTACCGACCTTGGCAAATCCGTGATCCCCGGTCTTGATATGCTTGGCAAGCGTCGGCTTGCTGATCCCGAAGTAACGACATGCGGCATCTTGCCCGCCAAACATCAAGTTGCCCTTGGTGATGATGGTGGTGCGAGCCACCAACCGGGCAGCATGCGCTTCGGCGAACGCAGGATCGGAGTTCAGCTTGTTCATGTTGTCGCGACGCACGGCGCGTTGTTCCGGGGTGCGAACGGCTTCAAGGTGGTTGGCCGCTACATCAGGGCGAACCATTGGGTTACCGGCACCGCGAAATTGTGCCCGATAGCTCTCAGACTTTACTGAGACTTGATGATTTGCACGACTCTCGGGGTTACGGTTGAAGTGATGGTTTTCACCCGATAGCTTCGCTACGTATTCCGGATTACTCCAAAGGTCACGGGAGCGTTCAGCACCAGCTTCACGATATTCAGGGTTTGACCAAACTGCCTTCATCTTCTCCGACACAGCACGAGCGTGACGTTCCTTGAGCCAACCATAGGCGTGGGAGTTGCCAACTTCGGTTCCGTCGCGGCGCTTGCGAAGGAACGTGGCGGCCAACGCCAACCCAGGATGTTCCGGGTGCATCTTGACGAGAAGTTGATGAGCGACGAAGTGCTCACGAGCGGTGAGCCGGACCAAATTGGCCGGGTCATCCGTGCCGCCCATGCAACGGGGCAGGATGTGATGAGACTCGGTATAGCCTTCGGGAACGGCGCGGGTCAAGGCCCGGACGATGATGGCGTTGTAGTGATTGCGGTAGTTCATGGTGCCTCCTGTTTGATTGACAGGATGAACTTTACCACAACGTAACCCGCTTGTCAAGCGAAAGTTAAAATTTTAATCCAAGAAAAAAGAAACCCCGCCGAAGCGGGGTTTCTGCAAACCCTTGATTTCTCAGGGTTTTAGGCGAGGTTGCCGGCGCCGACGAAGGCGGTTGCCATCCACTGTTGGTTCAGAATGACGGAAACCTGGTAGAACTTGGAACCGACGTACCCTCGCTGAGCGAGCGGATCAGCAGAGTCGCGGTTGCCGACCGGGATGATACCCAGATCGAACGACTTGGCGCCACGCAGAGCGACGGAACCGTAGGCTTCCTGACCGACGACCATGATCGGATACACGTCGATGTTCGTGCCACCCGTCGAAATGCAGCCGGTGGAACCGACAAGAGCGCCGCCGTTCTGGAACGGAACCAGTTCGGGATTGACGATGAAGCGGAACTGCTCGAACGAGCCGATTTCCATGTCGTGCATGGGCTTGCGCGAACCGTAGGCTGCGACCGGGGTGTAGCCGGGGAAGGCCGTGGCGTCACGAAGGTCGGCTTCGATGTCGCTGGAACAGAAGACCAGGAACGCGGCTTCGATCGGCTTGGTGCCGATGTTCGGGGTCGGAGAGAGGATGCTTGTGATCTTCTTGGTATGGTTGCGCATCAGGGAGCGCGCAATCTTCCGCAGCATCTTGGCGGTCAGCTTGCCATCGACAGTCGCGATCGTGGTGCCGGTGCCGCCGAAGAAGCGGTTGGTGTTGGCACGGACCTTGGAGTAGATTTCCAGTTCGCGAATGAGGATCATGCGCTCGGCGACTTGCGTCTTGAGGGCGTCCTCGATGTCGTCTTCGTACATGTCGGCGACCACATCGCTGAACGAGTACAGGCAGGCGTATTGCAGCATGACCGCGGTGATGTCCTGGGCGACGATGGTGTCCGGGGTCGGGGTGACGCCTTCGGCCGCGAGGTTGTTGGTCAGCGTGGTGCTGACACGGTTCGAGGCTTCAGTTTCGACGGTGCTCGTCGGGGAAACGTCCTCAACCAGGATGTTCGGGTTGGCGACGGCGGCGTTGTACGGGACCCAACGACGGAAGATGATCGTGGTCGAAGAGTTGCGCGGCAGTTCCTTGTTGGAAGCCGCGAGTTGCAGGATTTCCAGCGGAATGGCGCGGGCGAGTATCTCCCCTTTTACTTTGCCAATTCGAGGAGTCTGGGTTGCGTAAAGTTGGCCTGACATGGCGTGTTGCTCCTAAGCAGTTGTGGTTGAATTCGGGTCTTGCTACTTCCCGGCCGCTGTGAGGGTCAGGCATTCATTGGCGTCAGCTATGGCGCTATGGGTGGATCATAGGGTATTGCTATTGGAATTGTCAAGGCTGCCACACGAATTTTCTTTGCAGGCATCCGTTAAGACGATATAGGCCGGCCGCTTCCGTCACAGCCTTGGCAAACCCACCGGCCTCTGCGATTGCCGCCTGCCAACTGATACGCACCTTTCCTTTGACGAAGAATGTCTGTGGGTGCTCGGTCAATCCAACATCGGTCCAACCTGCGGAAAGATAACCACTGCCGGTGTGTTTTGCCAAATCACAATAGCTCAGGAGTCGTGTATTGAAACGATGCATCACACGACTCAATCCTCCAACAACATCAGTGTCCATCTTCACACACCAACGCGCCAACTCATTCCCGATGCGAAGACCGACAGCCACAACCTCACCACCATGAACAAGTGCGAATCCGGAACCACCGACACCCATTCCCTGAAGATGGTTCGCCTCAAGGAACGCGCGTTGTTCAGCACCTGTAGTGGGGACAAGCTCGCACTTCCTCGCCCATATCTTGTGCTGCGGACAACCAAGAACTCGGCGAAGATAACCCTTCACTACATCCTTTTTCAGCAACCACTCATCTGACCAAATGTGAATCAGACGAATGCCGACATTTGCGGCAGCCTCAGTCTTCTTCTGATGATAGGTGCGATCTTGATTGAATGCGGTTGAGTGATGCCATATCCCATTAAATTCGATTCCAATACCGAGACTTGGAATCAATACGTCAATCTCTTTTCCACCGAGAACGCTCCTGTTTCCTGAAACGGCATCCGAGCAAATTGAACTGACATACTCAAAAACCTCAGTCTCCAATTTCGATGTACCTGGTGTTGTGCAAGACGGGCAACCGGAACCTTGATAAATATGGTTCGATGCGATCTGTTCAAATTCACCATGCTCAGGACAAACAATTGTCAATCTCCGCACACCACCGCGATAAATAGATCGGCTGTAGTCATAAACATCACCATGAACCTCACGAGCTTTGGCGAAGAACTCTTCGGCAGAAAGCGATTGAGCACCCCCGGTACGAAGGTCCCCACACTTCTTGCACCCTTGGCCGCTCAGATGACTCAACGGTCGTTGGGTGAATACTCCATGCTCCGGGCAAATGATCTCAACCTTGCAAGTGTTGTCATTCCCGTAAGTGACATGCGAGTAATCATAATCATCTCCATGCACCGCTCGTGCTTTCTCGATAAAGGTTTCGGTGTCAAACCTGCGCCCGTCCGCTGACTTCAACTTGCCACACTCAGGGCAGCCGCACCCTTGATAGTGATGACCGGGTGTTTGCCAGAAGCTACCGTGCTCCGGACAAATGATCTCAACCTTGGTCTTTGAATTTACCCATATCACCTTGGAATAGTCGTAGGCGTCACCGTGTTTCGCATGCGCCCGCTCAACATCGAAGGTGTTCTTGTCGAACCCCCTGCCGACACGAACACTCTCTCCGGTGCATTTTGGACACCCACACTTGCTACTGACATGGCTGTCAGGAACCTGCCAGAAGCTCCCGTGCTCGGGGCAAATGATCTCGATTTTTTCACGCGAACCCAGATACACGGAGCGTGAGTAATCGTACTTGTCCCCATGAACGATCCGGGCTTCGACAATGAATTGGGCGGTGGTCTTCTTGCGCATCTTTGATCTCCTGTTGATACGATGCACTGTACCATACTTCTTGAAGTTTGTCAATAAGCAAAAAAAAATACCCCGGCTTGTGACCGGGGCTGCCTATCGGCGAACGCTGCTTATTTCTTCGAGACCCTGTTCAGGATGCCACCCTTCGCCTTGTCAGCGGCGGCGAATTCCTTGGCAACGCCGACAGGAATCTTGATCCCCGATTCCTTGGGCGGCTTCCAGCCATGAGCGATTGCTCGCATCATGCGGGCCTGCTTGCCACTTACTGACGGCATGTCGTCGTCTTGATACCGGAGGCCGAGGTCTCGGTCGTGCAAACCGGCTCGACCTTGGCCACCTTGGCCACCGGAGCGGCCGGGGCTACCGGAGCGGCTTCAGCGCGCGGCGCCGGTGCCGGAAGCTGGCCGGCGGTGGGCGGGCAGAGATTACCGAGCGCGCCAGCCACATTCGGGTTCTGGCATTCGAGGCGCAAAGCGGCATCGGCAACGGCGATCGCCTTGTCCTGGGCGCCAACACCGTGGTACAGGCGACTCAGTTCGCGCAGATTGCAA
>WPCG01002402.1_pt1 | contig 10912 bp, 9 predicted proteins | sample 5403311 | NCBI WGS metagenome assembly WPCG01 (sample SAMN12869467, study PRJNA574797) | sludge metagenome | isolation source: wastewater treatment of Control | place: China:Beijing | collected 2019-05-17 | reverse complement strand
CGCCGAGCAGGCGGAGCTCGCCCCCTCGACGACCCACCGCCTGCTGCAGGCCCTCCAGAGCCAGGGCTTCGTCACCCAGGACAGCGAGCTCGGCGTCTGGAAGATCGACGTCAAGACCTTCCGCATCGGCAACAGCTTCCTGGAGGCCCGGGACTTCGTGGGCACCAGCCGCCCCTTCCTGCGCCGCCTCACTGCCCTGACCGGCGAGACCGCCAACCTGGGCATCCGTGACGACGGCACCGCGGTCTTCCTGGCCCAGAGCGAGTCGCCGCAGATGATGCGCATGATCACCCGGCTCGGCTCCCGGGCGCCGCTGCACGCCTCCGGCGTCGGCAAGGCGCTGATGGCCTGGCTCCCGGAAGACGAGCTCGAGCGCGTCCTCGCCGAGCAGGGGCTCTCCCGGGTGACCGAGAACACCCTGCACACCCCCGAGACGCTGCGCGAGGGGCTCGCCGAGATCCGCCGCCAGGGCTTCGCCTGCGACCGCGAGGAGCACGCCATCGGCCTGCACTGCGTGGCCGCCTGCCTCCACGACGAGCACGGCATCCCCCTGGCCGCCATCTCCGTCTCCGGCCCCGTGGCGCGCATCCCCGAGGCGCGCCTGCTGGAGCTGGGCGAGCTGGTGCGCGACACCGCCGCCGAGATCACCACCCGGCTGGGCGGACGCTCTCCCGGGGGCTGAGTCAATAGCCGATACATCGCGTTCGACTGGCGCTCTCAAGCGGGTATCATATGCGACCGAACGTCGCCCCGTGGACGCGCGGTGGCCGCTGCCGCCCCGCCCCGGGGCCCCTACACCAGGAAAGCTTCCGAGTCCCGACATGTCCTCCGCCCGCGAATGCGTCAACGCCCTTATCGATGACTTCCAGCAGCGCCGCCCGATCCGCGCCGGCTCGCTGATCATCACCGTCTACGGGGATGCCATCGTACCCCGCGGCGGCACCGTCTGGCTGGGCAGCCTATCGAAGCTGCTGGAGCCTATCGGCATCAACGAGCGGCTGGTACGCACCTCGGTCTATCGCCTGACCCGGGAGACCTGGCTGCAGGGCGAGAAGGTTGGCCGGCGCAGCTACTACAGCCTGAGCGGCCCCGGCCGGCGGCGCTTCGAACAGGCCTTCAAGCGCGTCTACCACGGCACCCAGGCGCCCTGGTCGGGCCAGTGGACCCTGGTGCTGCTGAGCCAGCTCGACAGCGCCCGCCGTCAGAAGGTACGCGACGAGCTCGAGTGGCTGGGCTTCGGCCACTTCGTGCCCGGCCTGCTGGCCCACCCCACGCTCAACCGCAGCGAGGCCGTGGCCGCCCTCCAGGAGCTGGGAGCCGCCGACGAGACCATCGTGATGCAGACCAAGGCCCTGGAGCCCCTGGCCAGCAAGCCGCTGCGCCTGCAGGTGCGCGAGAGCTGGAACCTCGACGACCTGGCCGAGCACTATCAGCGCTTCCTGACCCTCTTCCGTCCGCTGTGGAAGGCCCTCAACGAGGAGAACCACCTCGACGAGGAGGCCTGCTTCATCGCCCGAACCTTGCTGATCCACGAGTATCGCCGGGTGCAGCTGCGCGACCCCCAGCTCCCCGACGAGCTGCTGCCCACCGCCTGGGAGGGGCGCAACGCCCACCAGCTGTGCCGCAACATCTACCGCATGATCTACCGCCGCGCCGAGGACTGGCTGGACCGCCACCTGGAGACCGCCGAGGGCCCGCTGCCCGCTCCCGGCCCCAGCTTCTACCAGCGCTTCGGCGGACTGGAGTAGCCCCCACCCACCAGCGCCGCTACGCAAACGCCCCCTGCCATGGCGCCATGGCAGGGGGCGTTGGGGTTTTCAGCGCCGCCTTGGCGACACCGCGCGCTCGCGGCGCGGCTACCGGTGCCGGAACTGCGGCTTGCGCTTCTCGGCGAAGGCCGCCATGCCCTCACGGCGATCCTCGAAGCCGAAGGTACTCTGGAAGGCACGGCGCTCGAAGAGCAGACCGGACTGGAGGTTCAGCTCGAAGGCCTGATCCACGGACTCGCGGATCATCTGCACCACCGGCCGGGAGTGAGAGGCAACGGTGGCCGCCAGGGCCAGGGCCTCCTCCTCGAGGGACGCCACCGGCACAACCCGGCACACCAGGCCGGCACGCTCGGCCTCCTCGGCGTCCATCATGCGACCGGTCAGGCAGAGCTCCATGGCCTTGGCCTTGCCCACGGCGCGCACCAAGCGCTGGGTGCCGCCGGCGCCGGGCATGGTGCCGATCTTCACCTCGGGCTGGCCGAACTTCGCCGTGTCGCTGGCGATGATGGTATCGCAGGCCATGGCCAGCTCGCAGCCGCCGCCCAGGGCGAAGCCGGAGACCGCGGCGATCACCGGCTTGCGGCAGCGCGCCAGGCGCTCCCAGGCCTGGCCGGCCGTGTTGGGGAAGTCCTCGGCGAAGAGGTCGGCGTGGGTGCGCTCGAGCATCTCGCCGATATCGGCTCCAGCGGCGAACACCTTCTCGCCGCCGGTGATCACGATGGCGCCGATGGCCTCGTCGGCCTCGAAGGCCTCGAGGGCCTCGGCCATCTCGGTGACGAGCTGGGCGCACAGGGCGTTGTAGGCCTGGGGGCGGTCGAGGCGGATCACGCCCACCGCCTCATGGGTCTCGACCCGGATCATCTCCTGGCTCATGACGACTGCTCCTTGGCAAGGGTCTGCTGCTTGGGCTGGGTGTCACCGGCGTTCAGCTGCGGCCGGTCGGCATCCAGCTCCGTCAGCGGCTCACAGGGCTCCAGGCTGTCGCGGCAGCGCTCGGTCAGGCGCTGATACTCCCGGGTGCCCTGCTGCTTCCAGGCCACCTCCTGGTCGGAGAGCTCGCGCTTGACCTTGGCCGGCGCGCCCATCACCAGGGACTGGGGCGGGCACTCGAAGCCGGTCTTGACGAAGGCCGCCGCGGCAACGATGGAGCGCGCGCCGATCACGGCGTAGTCCATCACCACGGCGTTCATGCCCACCATGGCGTCCTGCCCCACCACGCAGCCGTGCAGGACGGCACCGTGGCCGATATGGCCATCCTTTTCCACCCGGGTGACGCAGCCGGGGAAGCCGTGCATCACGCAGGTGTCCTGAAGGTTGGCCCCCTCCTCCAGCACCAGCTGGCCGAAGTCGCCGCGCATCACCGCGCCGGGTCCCACGTAGCAGCCCGGGCCGACGATAACGTCGCCGATCAGCACCGCGGTGGGGTGCACATAGGCGGTGGGGTGCACCACCGGCGTGACTCCCTCGAGTCGATAGCAGGGCATGGCGAGCCTCCCTCAGTCCAGCTTGCCGTGGCGACGGCTCTGCACCACCACGAAGCGACGGGTCACGAAGGACTGGTCGCACAGGGAGGCGTTGGCCGCCGGGTTGCCGCCGGTGGCGTGGAAGTCGCTGTAGGCCGCGGACTGGTTGACGAAGACACCGCCGTCCAGATTGAGCGACAGCGGGGCCGCCACCTCCATGGCCAGCTCCTCGAACTGCTCGGCCACGCTATCGTCGGTGGTGTAGGCGCCGAGGGTGATGGCGCCCTTCTCACCGATCACTTCGCGGGCCAGCTCGATGCTGTGGGCGGTGCTGTCGGTGGCGATCACGAAGCTGATCGGGCCGAAACGCTCTTCGCTGAAGGCGTCGCGCTGGCCGGCGTCCACCTTGAGCAGCAGAGGAGTGTGCACCCGCGCGCCCGGGAACTGGGCGTGCTCGCGGGGCTCGCTGTCCAGCAGCACCTCGCCCAGGCCGCGGCACTCGTCGATGCGGGCGGCGGTAGCCGGCGACTGGATGGCCCCCAGCACGGCGCAGGCGCGGTCGTTATCGGAGAGGAACTTCTCGACGGCCTTGGCCAGGGTGCCTGCCACCTCGTCGAAGGAGAGCTGGCCGTCGGCGGTCTTGATGCCCTCCTTGGGCACATAGATCGCCTGGGTGGTGGTGCACATCTGACCGGAGTAGAGGCTCAGAGTGAAGGCCAGGTTCTGGGCCACCGGCTTGATCTGCTCGACGCTGTCGATGATCACGGTGTTGATGCCGGCCTTCTCGGTAAAGACCTGGGCCTGGGTGGCGTTCTGCTCGAGCCACTCGCCAAAGGCGTTGGAGCCGGTGAAATCGATCAGCTTCACGGCCGGATCCAGGGCAAGCTCCTTGGTCACCGGAGCCTCGGCGGTATCGGGCACCAGGCTCACCAGGCAGGGATCGAAGCCGGCCTCCTCCAGCACCTCCTGGGCGACGCGGGCGGTCATGGCCACCGGCAGGATGGCGGCCGGGTGCGGCTTGAGGATCACCGGGTTGCCGGTGGCCAGGCTAGCGAACAGGCCCGGGTAGGTATTCCAGGTGGGGAAGGTGGAGCAGGCCACGACCAGGGAGATGCCGCGGGGGACGATGTGGTAGCGCTTGTCGAGCACCAGAGGATCGTGCTTGCCCTGGGGCTTGACCCACTTGGCGGTGGCCGGCACCTGGGACATCGCCTGCCAGGCGTAGGTCACGGCTTCGAGGCCGCGATCCTGGGCGTGGGGGCCACCGGCCTGGAAGGCCATCATCGGCGCCTGGCCGCTGGTGTGGCTCACCGCCTGGGCGATGTCCGGGCTCATGGCGTTGAGACGCGCCAGGATCTCCAGGCACACCCCCACCCGCGCTTCGGCACCGGCGTCACGCCAGGCGGGCATGGCGGCCTGCATGGCGGCGATCAGCGCGCCTTGCTCGGGCTGGTCATAGGTCACGCCGAGTTCGAAGCCGTAGGGAGATACCTCACCGCCCACCTGGCCGGCCACCGCCGGCACCTTCAGGGCATAGTGCTGCTCGAGCATGGCCTTGAAGCGCTCGGGCGCGCCCTTCACCGCCTCTTCCGGATACTTCTTGATGTTTTCCGGGTAGGGCGTCCAGAACCCCCGGCTGGTGATGGCCTCCACGGCCTGGTCCAGGGTGTCGCGATGACGGTCGAGCATCTGCTGGGCTTGCTGAGACATGAGTGGCTCCTGCAATGAGCGGCTGTATTCGATACGGGATAGCACGGAAGACTATCCATAGCGTAACGAAACATCAAACCACGCCGCAGCCGCCGGCCCCTTGCCGCCATTCGTAATCGCCACAAAACCCCTTTAATATCAGCGTTATGAACAATTCTTTTGCCGCCATCCCGCCAATTTTCGACCATGGTCTAACCTGCCGACCCGCGCAGGGTTATTCCCAAGATAACCCACTGACAAGCCAGCATAAATCAGAAAACCTCAAGCAAAAACGATACATCAATGTCGCCATGCGCAATTTGATGCGTATCAAAAAAAATCTATACTCGCCCCACAATCTTGTGCCAATGCCATGCCCGAGACGAGGACACCATGCCGAACCACCTGATCATCGAAGGGCCCGAACGGGGCGTGCTGCGCATTACGCTGCACCGTCCCGAGGCGCTCAATGCTCTCAACACGGCCCTCCTCGGCGAGCTGGCCGAGACGCTGACCGGCGCCCAGGACGACCCCCAGGTCCGCGCGGTGGTGATCACCGGCAGCCAGCGCGCCTTCGCCGCCGGGGCCGACATCAAGGAGATGGCCGAACGCGACCTGGTGGGCATCCTCGAGGACCCCCGCCAGCGCCACTGGGCCACCATCGCCCGCTTCAACAAGCCCATCGTCGCCGCCGTCAACGGCTTCTGCCTGGGCGGCGGCTGCGAGCTCGCCATGCACGCCGACATCCTGATCGCAGGCGAAGACGCCCGCTTCGGACAGCCCGAGATCAACCTCGGCATCATGCCCGGCGCCGGCGGTACCCAGCGCCTGGTGCGCGCCGTGGGCAAGGCGCTGGCCACCCAGATGGTGCTCACCGGCGAGCCGATCTCTGCCCGCCGCGCCCTGGAGGCCGGCCTGGTCAGCGAGATCACCCAGCCCGAGCTGACCGTGGAGCGCGCCGTCGCCGTGGCCGAGACCATCGCCACCAAGGCGCCGCTGGCCGTGCGCCTGGCCCGGGAGGCGCTGCACAAGGCCGAGGACACCGACCTGGCCACCGGCCTGCGCTTCGAACGCCACGCCTTCACGCTGCTGGCCGGCACCCGGGATCGCGAGGAGGGCATCCGCGCCTTCCAGGAAAAACGCCCCGCCACCTTCAGCGGCCACTGATACACAGGAAACCGATCATGAGTGAAGCGCCCCTGCTCTATACCGTGGAAGACGGCGTCGCCCGCCTCACGCTGAACCGCCCCGACAGCCTCAACAGCTTCAATGCCGAACTGCACGCCGAGATGCGCCAGGCCCTCAAGGCCGTGCGCCAGGACAAGAGCGTGCGCGCCCTGCTGCTGACCGGCAACGGCCGCGGCTTCTGCGCCGGCCAGGACCTCTCCGACCGCAACGTGGCCCCCGGCGCCGAGGCGCCGGACCTGGGCGAGTCCCTGGAGAAGCGCTACAACCCCATGCTGCGCGCCCTGCGCGACCTGCCCTTCCCCACCATCTGCGCGGTGAACGGCGTGGCCGCCGGCGCCGGCGCCAATATCGCCATGGCCTGCGACATCGTGCTGGCCGCCCGCTCGGCCAGTTTCATCCAGGCCTTCTGCAAGATCGGCCTGGTGCCGGACTCCGGCGGCACCTGGAGCCTGCCGCGCCTGGTGGGCATGGCCCGGGCCAAAGGGCTGGCGATGCTGGGTGACAAGCTCAGCGCCGAGCAGGCCGAGCAGTGGGGCATGATCTGGAAGGTGGTGGACGACGAGTCCCTGCAGGACGAAGCGCTGACCCTGGCCCGCCATCTGGCCACCCAGCCGACCCGGGGCCTGGCGCTGATCAAGCGCGCCCTGCACGCCAGCGCCGACAACGACTTCGACGCCCAGCTCGATCTGGAGCGCGACCTGCAGCGCCTGGCCGGCCGCACCGGCGACTATCGCGAGGGCGTGGCCGCCTTCATGGAAAAACGCAAGCCCAGCTTCAAGGGGGAGTGAGATGCCTGCCCTCGCACCCAGCGACATCATCGCCGTGATCGGCGCCGGCGCCATGGGCGCCGGCATCGCTCAGGTGGCGGCCCAGGCCGGCCACCCGGTGCGCCTCTATGACAACCGCGATGGCGCCGCCCAGGCCGGCATCGACGGCGTGCGCCGCCAGCTCGAGAAGCGCGTGGCCAAGGGCAAGATGGCCCAGTCGGAGGTCGACGCCATCATCGAGCGCATGACCCCTGCCGCCACCCTGGCCGAGCTTGCCGACAGCCGCCTGGTGGTGGAGGCGATCGTCGAGAACCTGGAGGTCAAGCGCGGCGTCTTCGCCGAGCTGGAATCCCTCTGCGGGCCCGACACCCTGCTGACCAGCAACACCTCGTCGCTCTCCATCACCTCCATCGCCGCCGGCCTCGAGCGCCCCGAGCGCGTCGCCGGCCTGCACTTCTTCAACCCCGCGCCGGTGATGAAGCTGGTCGAAGTGATCTCGGGCCTCGCCACCGACGCCGAGGTGGCCGAGACCCTCTACGCCACCGCCGCGGCCTGGGGCAAGGTGCCGGTCCACGCCAGCTCCACGCCGGGCTTTATCGTCAACCGCGTCGCCCGCCCCTTCTACGCCGAGGGGCTGCGCCTGATGCAGGAGGGCGCCGCCGCCCCGGCTACCCTGGACGCCCTGCTGCGTCAGGCCGGCGGCTTTCGCATGGGCCCCTTCGAGCTGATGGACCTGATCGGTCACGACGTCAACTACGCCGTGACCCGCTCGGTGTTCGACGCCTACTACGGCGACACCCGCTTCGAGCCCTCCCTGGTGCAGCTGGCGCTGGTGGAGGCCGGTCGCCTGGGCCGCAAGAGCGGCCAGGGCTTCTACAACTATCGCGAAGGCGCCGATTCGGCGTCTCCCGACTTCGCCCCCGCCGCCGACGCCGCCCTGCCCCCGCTGGTGGCCGAAGGCCAGCTCGGCGTCATCGCCCCCCTGGTGGATCGCGCCGAGGCCGCCGGCCTCGAGGTGGTGCGCCGGGAGAGCATCTCCGGCGAGGCCCGCCTGCGCCTGGGCGGCCTGACCCTGGCGCTCAGTGACGGCCGCTGCGCCGCCGAGCGCGCCCGGGACGAAGGCCTCGAGGCCCTGGTGCTCTTCGACCTCTGCCTGGACTACGAGGCCGCCAGCGCCATCGCCCTGGCGGCGAGCCCCGGCGTCGACGCCGAGGCCCGAAATCAAGCCACCGCGCTCTTCCAGCGCCTGGGCCTGGACGTCGCCTGGCTCACAGACACCCCAGGCCTGGTGGTGCTGCGCACCGTGGCCATGCTGGCCAACGAGGCCGCCGACGCCGTGCTGCAGGGTGTTTGCAGCGCCGCTGACGGCGACCTCGCCATGCAGGCCGGCGTCAACTATCCCCGCGGCCCCCTGGCCTGGGCCGACGCCCTAGGCCTGGCTTTCGTCCACCGCACCCTGACCCATCTGCAGCAGAGCTACGGCGAGGAGCGCTACCGCGCCTCCTTCCTGCTGCGCCGCAAGGCCCTGGCCGAGGAGACCTTCCATGTCTGAATCCGAGCTGACTCCCCAGCAGCTGGCCGAGGCCTGCGCCGAGTCCATGTTCGCCCGGGACACCGCCAGCCAGAACCTGGGCATGCGCATCGAGAGCGTGGCCCCGGGCCGCGCCGTGCTCACCATGACGGTGCGCGAGGATATGGTGCAGGGCCACGGCAACTGCCACGGCGGTTTCATCTTTGCCCTGGCGGATTCCGCTTTCGCCTTCGCCTGCAACACCTACGACGAAGCCACCGTAGGCGCGGGCTGCAGCATCGACTACCTGGGCCCGGGCCAGCTGGGCGACGTGCTCACCGCCACCGCCGAGGAGCGCAGCCGCCGGGGTCGCACCGGCATCTACGACATCACCGTGCGCAACCAGCACGGCGACGAGGTCGCCCTGTTTCGCGGGCGCTCCTACAAGATCCGCGGCACCGTTCGCCGCCTGGAAGAGACTGCCGCAGAGAGCCAAGCATGAAAGACGCACTGATTATCGATGCCATCCGCACCCCCATCGGCCGCTATGGCGGCGCCCTCTCACCGGTGCGCGCCGACGATCTGGGCGCCGTGCCGCTGCGTGCCCTGATGGCGCGCAACCCCTCGGTGGAGTGGTCCCGGATCGACGACATCTTCTACGGCTGCGCCAACCAGGCCGGTGAGGACAACCGCAACGTGGCGCGCATGTCGGCGCTGCTGGCCGGCCTGCCGGTGGAAGTGCCCGGCACCACCCTCAACCGCCTGTGCGGCTCCGGCATGGACGCGGTGGGCAACGCCGCCCGCACCATCAAGGCGGGCGAAGCGGGGCTGATGATCGCCGGCGGCGTGGAGTCCATGTCCCGAGCGCCCTTCGTGATGGGCAAGGCCGAACAGGCCTTTTCGCGCAGCGCCGACATCTTCGACACCACCATCGGCTGGCGCTTCGTCAACCGCCAGATGAAGGCCCAGTTCGGCGTCGACTCCATGCCGGAGACCGCCGAGAACGTCGCCGCGCAGTTCAACATCTCTCGTGAGGACCAGGACGCCTTCGCCCTGCGCAGCCAGCAGCGCACCGCCGCCGCCATGGAAGCGGGCCGCCTGGCCGAGGAGATCGTTCCCGTCGAGGTGCCGCGCCGCAAGCAGGAGCCGCTGGTGGTCGACACCGACGAACACCCCCGCGCCTCCACCACCCTGGAGCAGCTGGCCAAGCTGCCCACGCCCTTCCGCGAAGGCGGCAGCGTCACCGCCGGCAACGCCTCCGGCGTCAACGACGGCGCCTGCGCCCTGCTGCTCGCCTCACCGGAGGCGGCCGAGCGCTACGGCCTCAAGGCCCGCGCCCGGGTGATCGGCATGGCCACCGCCGGCGTCGAGCCGCGCATCATGGGCTTCGGCCCGGCCCCGGCCAGCCGCAAGGTGCTCGAACAGACCGGCCTGACCCTCGAGCAGATGGACGTGATCGAGCTCAACGAGGCCTTCGCCGCCCAGGCGCTGGCCGTGACCCGTGACCTCGGCCTTGCCGACGACGCCGAGCACGTCAATCCCAACGGCGGCGCCATCGCCCTCGGCCACCCCCTCGGCATGAGCGGTGCCCGCCTGGTGACCACCGCCCTGCATGAACTGGAACGCCGGCAGGGACGCTACGCGCTGTGCACCATGTGCATCGGCGTGGGTCAGGGCATCGCCCTGATCATCGAGCGCCTCTGAGACAGCGCGCGACAACCCCCTGCGACCGGAGATCCCCAATGAACCAGACCGTGAAGCGTATCGACACCGCCAGCCTCGACCACCTGGAAACCGCCAGCATCGACGAGCTGCGCGCCACCCAGGTCAAGCGCCTGCAGTGGAGCCTCAAGCACGCCTACGAGAACGTGCCCTTCTACCGCCAGTCCTTCGACAAGGCCGGCGTGCATCCGGAAGACGTCAAGAGCCTCGAGGACCTGGGCAAGCTCCCCTTCACCACCAAGGCGGACCTGCGCGACAACTACCCCTTCGGCATGTTCGCCACGCCGATGAGCGAGGTGGTGCGCGTCCACGCCTCCAGCGGCACCACCGGCCAGCCCACCGTAGTCGGCTACACTCAGCGTGACATCGACACCTGGGCCGACGTGGTGGCCCGCTCCATCCGCGCCGCCGGCGGCAGCCGCAACGACAAGGTCCACGTGGCCTACGGCTACGGTCTCTTCACCGGCGGCCTCGGCGCCCACTACGGCGCCGAGCGCCTGGGCTGCGCCGTGATTCCGATGTCCGGCGGCCAGACCGAGAAGCAGGTCCAGCTGATCCGCGATTTCCAGCCGGACATCATCATGGTCACCCCCTCCTACATGCTCAACATCGCCGACGAGATGGACCGCCAGGGCATCGATCCTCGCGAGCTGCCGCTGCGCGCCGGCATCTTCGGCGCCGAGCCCTGGACCAACGACATGCGCACCGCCCTGGAGAAGCGCCTGGGCATCGACGCCCTGGACATCTACGGCCTCTCCGAGGTGATGGGTCCGGGCGTGGGCATGGAGTGCCTGGAGACCAAGG
>WPCG01166520.1_pt1 | contig 10917 bp, 11 predicted proteins | sample 5403311 | NCBI WGS metagenome assembly WPCG01 (sample SAMN12869467, study PRJNA574797) | sludge metagenome | isolation source: wastewater treatment of Control | place: China:Beijing | collected 2019-05-17 | reverse complement strand
TACTGAACGTGGACATATATCTTCCCAAATCGGAAATTAAAGCTACCCTGATATCACTTCAGTTAAAAGAGCCACTTGAGAAGTTTGAGCAGCATGTACGTGACATAAGGACCCAGCGCCTGCCAGGATATTCCCCTATAGAGATTAACATCAACAAGAGAGGTATAAAGACCTCGTCCACTTATTTTGAGTTCATTTATGTTGCGCTGCTCCCACTACTGATATTTACACCAGCTTTCATTTCAGGAGGGCTTGTTATTGACTTCATTACCGAGGAGTTCGAAAGGAAGACAATGGAATTACTGCTTGTCACTCCGGCGTCCATGCTGGAAATCGTGAGCGGCAAGGTGCTTGTTGCAGCCGCTATTGTACCCCTGCAGGCTCTTGCCTGGATGTTGCTGCTGAGTATGAACAGGATCGCCATCATGAATTACTTTACGATACTGCTCGTTGTCACGCTTATCGGACTGATACTTGTCCTGACAAGCAGCATCATATCAGTCATTTTCAGGGAGAGAGGCGTTGTCCAGCTTCTGTACTCCATGGTCCTCATCTTCCTGTTCATGGCCTCCTACCTGTTCACAAATTCACCGCTCAATCTTGTAACAAGACTCTCGATCGATAGTATAGGTGCATCCGAATCAGCCCTCTGGGTTGGCCTCTATACTTTAGTGGCCTTTGCGCTGTGCATGCTTACAGTTGCCACGGTGAAAAAGACATATAAAAACAATTAAAAGATAAAAATACATATATGCTCCAAATGGCTGTGAGAACACTGACTGTCCTGATCCTTGCGATCGCAATGCTACCCGCTTTAGTATATCCGGTCAGTGCCTACGATATCCAGGATGAGAACCTATGGATATTCCAGGGTGCCTACGAACTTGCTGCAGGGAACAGAGCGGAAGTCGAAGGGTTCACAGTTAAAGTACATTCTGTAGATATGGATAGTGCTGAACCTTCTGCCATAGTTCTCATTTACCGCAACAGGAACTTTAAAAAATCATTCTTCATGGATGCCTCTGCAAACAGTGAGCAGATCTATGATAATGAACTGAAGATCAATGTCCTTGGTATTAACTCGGGCATTGTTTCACTGGAGACATATAAACAGAAATCGGAAAGGGTCTGGGTCACAAGCGTTCCGAAAACAAGCATGAAAGCTGGTGACACCCTGGAGGATGGCAGTTACCGTGTGAAACTCAAAGAGGTTGGTGAGAGCGGCGCTCTTGTCAGCGTAGAAGGTAAGAATGGTGTTTTTGAAGAAACATACCAGTCGGGCAGCTACAGGAAATTCGCCGGCGAGTTCATGGTCCGTGTCATCTATATCAATCAAAACACCAGAGATGTATCCATTGAGACTTTCAGGCCGGGTGCACCCGCATTAACAGTCGATATCCTGACAGACAAGACAGACTATAGCTCAAATGAGGATATATCGTACGTATTAACTCTCACCAATAGCGGCACTATTCCACTGCATGGCATTACCCTGACAACCAGTTCCTCAGCAGGAGTGGTTGGGGAACCACAGCTCCGGCAGGCAGTTCTTGATCCGCTGAAAGTGAAGAAGTTCATTGTGCCTGTCAGAACCCCTGTAACTCCTGTCACCAGAAACATACTGATAGAATCCCAGGTTACAGGATATGATTACATGGGTAACGAGTACTCAGAGCCAGCCTCTTTTGAAGTACAGGTCAGGCCCTACATCTCTATCGAGAAAAAGGTGGAAGCTGTCAGGAAATCCACAAAGGACACTGAAATGGGAACTGATGGGCATTTCATGATAACGCTCACACTTAAGAACACGGCAGGCTACAGGACAACTCTGGAAGTACGGGACGAACTGCCATCATCAATGATCCCTGAAGGCGTGGAGGGAACGGAATGGACAGTGTTGCTTGATGCCGGTGCTACAAAAGAGATCAGCTACACCGCAAAGCCAACTGAAGCAGGCAGTTTCACCTTCAGGTCTGCGACGGCTCAGTGGAAAGACGGAGGAGAAACATATATTGTAGAATCCAGCCCCCTTACAGATGCTTTCATTGTCAGGGGTTCAAAAGTCATTGTTGAGAAGAGTATTGTTTCCAGCTACCTGTATACCGGAGAGATGACCGAGATAGTTGTAACTGCAGTGAATGCAGGAAACAGCAATGTCCGTATTACCCTTGCTGATAGTGTTCCCGAGGGACTTTCCATAATGTCAGGCCAGCTCTTATGGGAAGGAGACCTTGGAGCAGGTGCATCAAAGAAGATCAGCTATGTTGTAAAGGCCGAGAGCGCCGGAAACGTCATGTTGCCTGCTGCCAGGGCAGATTGCACTGACGTGGAGGGAAAACAGTACAGTGCCGTTTCCGATACTCCTGTGATATACATCGATGATGTACTCACTACTGATCACAATCAGATAAGCAATGAAGCAAAGCCGGGTTGGGTAAATGCACAGACCAGCGAAATCCCGGAATCTGGAAATGCAGAGCTGACACGCATTGAGGCTGCCGGCTTCCTGCTGTCTGCTTTCATCACCCTGTTCTCATTGCTTGCGATCATACCGGCTCTTATGTATCTAGCTATCAGGGGTGTTTACAGATGAAACAAAACGGAAGGAGGATTTGAATGGAGACTCTGGCTTTTATAGGGTGTGCAATGCTTTTTGTCACTTTTGCACTTACCGTGCTTTTCATACTCATAAAGATATCATCCAGGCTGGCGATGCTGGTCCTGGTAGCTGTGCCTGTGCTTGCGGTCATCATTATGCCTGGCACGTCATTGGCCTTTCTTTCATACAGGCACTTCCTTTTTGCCGGGGGATTGGTACCTGTAAATAATTTCCATATACTGCTTACGCTCTGGTCCACACTGACAGGAATCATTCTCTATACAGAATTCCTTACCTGGTACCTTACAATCGGGAAGAGAAGAAAAGCAGAAGGAAATATTTCAGGAACATCCGGAGAGAGTCGCAGCAATCTTCATACTGTCGCCCTGATGATAAGGAATATGTTCCTCAAACGCGGACCATCAGGCAAATGATAAAATACTATGAAAGATAAGAACCAATTGGGGGAATCTATCTGGAAGACGATCAGAATATCAGGAAAGATAAAACGGGAAGCGGAAGCGTCAGACAGCGAAAGCCGATTCCTTGGAAGTCGGCCATCTACTCACTTGTGTTTCCAGGCCTTGGACAACTGAACAACGGAAATATAAACAGGGGACTGTTGTTCTTTGCCATTGCATTCACCCTGATAATTGCAGGACATCTGGTAGTCACTCTTATTATACTTGCGATCTTCTGGCTTTACAATATCTATGATGCTTATTACGGTGCAAAGAAACTCTCATGAATAGCTGCCTCCCGGCAACTGAAGAATCACATACTCCCTTTCCCAAGAGCGTAATCTGCCATGATCTTCAGGTATTCCCTGTCAACTTCCATGAGCACTGTCTGAAACATCGCTACATGCACCTTTTCCTCTTTGGCGACATCCAGGAGGATTACTTTAAGATCCTCACTGTCAGTGAGCGAAGCCATTGACTCGTACAGGTTCACAGCGTCCAGTTCTGCTATCATGGCAGCTCTCATTATCTCCTTATCAAGGTCCTTTTTATTCACCATCTGCAGGTTGATAGGTATCTCTGATAACATGTTTACCCCCCGGGATTACTTTGAAAGCTCCTCATCGACCTCTTTTTCCCCTGCCTTGAGTTCCTCTTTCTGCTGCTCATCAGCCCTTAACAGCAAAGTCTGGAATTCGCCCACATGGGTCTTCTCTTCAAGTGCAACATCCATAAGAACTCTCTTCACTTCATCGTTGTCAGTGAGACCTGCCATTTGCTCATAGAGATTGATGGCATCCAGTTCGGCAACTATGGCCGCCCTTAATATCTCTTTGTTTATATCCTTCTGATCGACTTTGGAAAGGTCCACAGGTATCTTTGATAACATAACTCACACTCCCTGATATACAGATACAGCAGCCGCTCATTTGGCATGTATGCTTATTCAAGCCACTGTTCCAGTTCCCATATTTGATGAGACCCGCATGTACTTATATATTTCGCGAAAGGGAGACAAATATGACAAAAAAGGAATAGAGAGAAGTATTATTACTCGAGATTATGGTAGTAATATTCCCCGCTGGCCTTCTGTTCCCTGTCAAGCCTTGAATCGGGCTTGTTGACCCTGGGACGGGAAGTATCCTCATCACGCCTGAATGTGATGTGCAGGTTAGCCAGGAATTTGTTCATACCATCCTGCATGCTGGAGGGGCGGTGTGCTTTACCGCGGACTGCAGGCTCTCCTTCAAAGACTATAAGGCGTTCACTGAGCATGTCTATCATGTAGATGTCGTGGTCGACCACCATTGCGGTCTTGCCGCTGTTCTCAGCAAATCGCTTGATCACTCTTGTGGTCATCGAACGCTGTTCGACATCCAGGTGAGCGCTTGGTTCGTCAAGGATATACATATCTGCATCCCTGCACAGGCAGGCAGCAATGGCCACCCTCTGGAGCTCTCCGCCACTGAGGTCCGTAAGGTCACGTTCATACAGGGGCTCAAGCTGCATAGGTTTGGCTACCTCGGACTGGAAATAGCTGGTATCGAACTTGCGGGAGATGCCGCGCAGGAAGTACTGCACCTGCATAGAAACGTCAGGCTTGATATACTGCGGCTTGTAGGAAATAGTGATATCCAGGTCCAGTTTGCCTTCATCCGGCTCCACCTCTCCGGCCAGTATCTTGACAAAAGTGGATTTACCGATACCATTGGGTCCGACTATGCCGAGAACTTCACCCTGTTTAAGGGAGCCGCCATCAGTCTCAAGAGAAAAACCATTCCCGTATTTCTTGGAGAAATGATCGTAATTTACCAGGGTCGCAATATCTGATCCTACACGCGGGGGATGCACCTCAAACTTTATGGCATCGGGCCTGATACGCACGTTCTCTTCGGGAAGGTAACCTTTAAGGTACTGGTTTATTGCTATACGCACACCTTTTGGATAGGTCATGACACCATAGGCTCCCGGCTGACCGTATGCCACATGTACAACATCTGCCAGCATGTCAAGGATAGCCAGGTCGTGCTCGACAACAAGCACCGCTTTATCCCTGGCTATCTCCTGGATAAGCTGGGCGGAGTTAATGCGCTGGTAGATGTCAAGATACGGACTGATCTCATCAAAGAAATAGAAGTCAGCGTCCCTTGCAGCACATGCTGCAATAGCTACTCTCTGGAGTTCTCCTCCACTAAGCTCGGATATATTCCTGTCAATAACAGGAGACAGGCCAAGCTTTTCTATCAGTTCCCCGAGAATGCCTCTCTCGTCGGTCCTGTCAAGCAGCTCGCTGGCTTTCCCCTTAAAGGCCTTGGGAATCATATCCACATACTGAGGTTTCTGGGAGACCTTTGTATTGCCGTCAGCCACGTCACTGAAATAGTCATGCAGAGCTGTGCCTGCATAATGCTGAAGCACATTTTCCCAGTTACCTACACCATCACCGAAATTGGGTATAAGGGCACCTGAGAGTATCTGCACGGCAGTACTTTTTCCGATGCCGTTAGGACCCAGGATACCTGTGACCCTGCCAACCTGGGGAACCGGCAGGCCATAAAGCGCAAATGCATTTGCTCCGTACCTGTGAGTGGGTTCTTTCAGCTCTTCCGGAAGGCCGATGATCATAATAGCATCGAATGGGCACCTGTTGATACATATACCGCAACCTACGCACAGCTCTTCCGAGATGATCGGCTTTCCGCCGCCTTCCGGGAAAACGATGGTCTCGTCCCCTGTTCTCACCCTCGGGCAGTACTTTTCACATTCATGACTGCAGCGCCTTGGCTGGCACCTGTCCTTGTTCAATATGGCTATTCGCATGTGGGATCCCTGACATTTAAATAAGGTGCATGTTCAAAAAAGAGATGATCAATTCAGAAGCAGCGTCCATGTCACAAGACAGAAATCTATTACGAGGAACTGGACAAAGAACCAATCCTTGAAACCGAACTCCTTGGTATCGATCTTAATGAGCGGGAAAATCAGCTTCTGTGCATAATATGCAAGCGCAACAACGATAATAAGCACTGCATACCATCTTATCTCATCACCGACACCAAACTGGATATAAGCCAGTATACCGGCTATGATACCAATGATCGATGCAACTGCTGTCTTTATTATACCCTCTATGTGTGCCTGTTTTCTCTCCTCGGGGGTCTTTACCTTAATAACAGGTTTCACGGCACCTGCACCTGTATCTGGCTGCGCCGCCCCTGCCTCAACAGGCTCTTCCCCGGAAGGGGCAGAAGGAGCAAGCGCTTGTTTTCTCTTGGACGATTTTGACAATTGACAATCTCCTGGAACAAGTTGGATAATGTGGATACTATAGAAAGCTGGTAGTTATATAAACTTTTATCCCGCGCAGGGTAATATGTCATAACTAGATAAAATCATTGCTCAATACATTATTCACCTTGTCAAGTGAAATAGCATTAAAACCCAATCCCCTAAGATGGGCGGCGAATTTACCGGGCCTATGCCCTGACGGATGGTAGACCAGCGTGAACTCCGGATCCATAGCCTGCACCATGCCAGTCAGCCCCCTTGCGTCCAGATGGTCACTTATCTGTATGGACGGATATTTGTAGTCGCATCTGCCTGTCATCACATACTTGGACATGCTCATGGGAAGTTTGTCAAGGTCCCAGGGGGGCACGACACAGATAGAGTCACCACATGCCTCTCCCAGCCCGATGATGTCACCAGCATCTTCAAGCAGGTAGCGTGTCAGGGCGAGGGATTTCTCCTCCATGGCTATTGCACCGTTATACCCCAGGCCTCTAAGCAATCCCACGGCCCTCTGCGCCTTACCAAAAGCATATGCTCCAAAGGCGAGGCAGGCATTGTCCTGCAGGATATTCCTGAAACCTATGATATCGTCATCAAAATAGCATGTCGTATCCCCGGGATCTCCGTAGTTGGCCTCGGTAATGAGAACATCACATTTGGGTAACATGGAAGCGTCCTTAACATCCCCTGTGACCAGGATACGTGTGCCCACTTCGTTCTCCCAGTAAAAGGATGTGGATCCCACGGTATGAAAATTAGGATAGGCAGTTATTGTGACACCATTAACTTCAATGGAACCGCCAATCTCCATTGTTCTGCCTTTATATATCCTGCCATGCCTTATCTCAAGAGCCCGGGCAGTCTTAGCAGAGCAGACGGCACGTTCGGAGAGCATGGCAGACATACCATGATGATCGGAATGTGCATGAGTGATAAGATAAGCATCAGGCTGAAGATATTTCGTCGGAGTTCTTGTTGTGTCTATGGAAAAAGTAGTAAGATTGCCTTCGTTGGACCTGAACTTAATAGAAAGATGGGGTTTGAATGTACCTTTTGTGTTCTTCTGCCTGAAGACCATCACCCCAAGATCGATAAGTTCCTGCAATATCCGTATTCCTCGAACAGGGATGAATCTTATAGTATTTACGCCTTTTCTGGAATGGAGACTGTAGTAAAAATCATAATGAATGAACAGTAAAAAAGTAAGGTGCTTAAAGCACCTTTTTCAGCTCTTCGATAAGAACACCCGCTGTAGTGACACCTGTAAAACGTTTAACAGGATTTCCATCCTTCAGGATGACAAGAGTTGGAACTGCCTGAATACCATATTTTGATGCAAGTTCCTGATTCTGGTCAACATCAATGACCTTTACTTCGACTTTATCCCCCAGTTCTTCCTTTACTTTCTCAAGGAAGGGCTTCTGCATCTTACAGGGTCCGCACCACGTTGCACTAAAATCCAATAATTCAGGTTTGCTCATATTAACACCTTATATTTCAAGTTAAGAAATGTCAAAGTTAAGAATGACCTGTTGATATAACTGTTTTACTGGCACATGCACGGACAGAAGATCTGGTCAGATTTCTTACCTTAGCAGCATAGCCAATATACAGCGGTCATGTGAATATTACACACAACCTCTGTATCAAAAGCATATATAGTTTTCTGATTACTGCCAGAATTATAGTTTCCGTATCTTTGCTGTCAGATCCAGTGGTTTTGAATAGTAGAGTTCACTGGTGACAATGATATCGACAAATGGCGCATATTCAGCAACCCTTTTCAGGTCAATTCCACCCACTGCAATCTCAAGCCCTTGATTGAGAGAGCGAAGCTCAGGCACAAGGCTTTCCAGTTCCTCAGGAATGAAGTGGTCAAGCAGCAGTACATCTGCAAGGGGTGCGTACTTATATGCTTCCTCCCTGTTGCGTGGCTCTATCTCTATCTTCCTGGTGGACCTCAGTTTTCCGATATCCTCAATGATATTGAGATGGTTCTGGCTGAGCAGGACAGAATCACTCAGTGAGTTGCGGTGATGGTGGCCGCCTCCGTTCTTCACAGCCTTGAGTTCATACTTACGAAAACCAGGATGTGTTTTCCTGCTGGTGGCTATTATCAGATCAGGGTTAACCTTATGCGCCAGCTCGACGCTAAACCGGGTATTGGAAGCGATTGCACAGACAAGCGAAAGAAAGGTCTGTGACACCCTCCATAATCTGAAAAGAACAGGAAGCTCACCCTGTGCCTCAAATATCACATCATGAGCATTGAATTCGGCACCGTTGCCGAGACTGCTGACAACTTCCAGGCCGTTTCTCCTGTAGAACTCAGAGAGGTCATCCATGCACGCAGCTACTCCATGCTCCCGGGACATGATACGCAGCCTTCCCTTGCCTGCTATACCCAGAAGCTCGGTGGTCTCATCACCGTATGGGCAATCTTCCGAGAGGTAAAGATCAAAAAAATCAACCATGATATCACCTGTAATCAACAATACTTGGTTTACATACTTCATAACTGTTACCACAGTGTGAGGCTGTCGTGGGAGAACATGTGAGAACACTTCAGAGAACAGCCATTGAAGAGAGTATTGCAGGTATGTCAACAGACAAGTAAAAAAGCAAAGAGGCCGTTCAAATACGCTATGGATAAACTGAACTTTGATGGCTCATGCGATCCAAACCCGGGCGGAAGGATGGGTTTTGGATGGGTCATTGACTGGAAGAACAAAAAGGCTCCCACAGAGGGAAGAAAAGAGAAGCAACGCTCTCCCACAAATACAAACAATGTAGCGGAATACACTGCACTGAAAGAGGGAATAGCGAATTATCTGGAACTTGGCGGAAAGGGTCCGCTCCAGGTGTGCGGAGACAGCAAGCTGGTTATCAGCCAGATGTCCGGAAAGTGGAAGATAAATAACGAGAACCTTGCAATTATCAAAGAGCAGATAGCATCGCTCATACACAGTAATGGCCTCAGGGTATCTTTCAAATGGATTCCCCGGGGTGAAAATAGTATAGCTGACAGGCTGGCAATGCCGGGTAACATACCAGCCAGGCCCGTTGAAAGGAAAGTGATAGCGGATGTGAATACCTCGGAAGCCTTGCCTTTGCTCAGGATACAGATCAATGAATTGAACACACATCCATCCCCGGGGTTCAAAAGCTTCGCCGGATTGAAAGTAGGCGGGATGGATGCCTATTCCAGGATCAAGATAGATGACCTGAAAAAGCAGGCAGGTGCAAATGCAACAACCCTTGTCCGAAAAGAGTTCCCGCAGGATGAACTGCATCAGGCCTCTGCCCTGAGATGGATGCTCAGGGGGCTTGCGGCAGATCTTGCAATAAGGAAAGTAAAAGTGGATATAGAGCTTGGAAATAAAAGGGCTAAAGGAAATTCAAAGCGCTAGCCTCACACAGCTTTTTGTGGCCAATATGAGCCATGCGCCTTAAAAATGGAAAAGGGTGTTCAGTCGTCCAGAGAAGAAAGGTCACCAGGATCGTTTCCAAGTTCCCGGGCTTTGAGCACCCGCCTCATGATCTTGCCACTGCGGGTCTTTGGCAGGGATTCCACGAATTCTATCTCTGATGGTATGGCGATAGGACCCAGATCCATCCTTACATGATATACAAGGTCCATCTTGAGTTTATCACTGGGCTTGTAACCTATGCAAAGTATGACGAAGGCTTTGATGGAATCTCCTTTGAGGGGATCGGGCTTGCCTATGACCGCCGCTTCAGCAACGGCTTCGTGGGAGACAAGTGCGCTTTCTACTTCTGCACTGCCGATGTTATGACCAGCGACTATAAGAACATCGTCAGAACGACCCAGTATCATGATATAGCCTTCCTCGTCCTTCACAGCAAGGTCGCCGGCGGTGTAATAATTGCCAATAGTGCTCCAGTACTGCCTGTACCTTTCATCATTGCCGTATACAGTCCTCATCATTGAGGGCCAGGGTTCCTTAATGACCAGGAGGCCGCCTGTACCTGGAGGCACGGGTTGGCCGTTCTCATCGACAACGTCCACAACAATGCCCGGAACAGCACGGCCTGCAAATCCCGGCTTCATGGGTTCACCTACAGCCGTGGTGATCATGTGCATGCCCGTTTCTGTCTGCCACCATGTATCCAGGACGGGGCATTTATTCTTACCGACGACGCTGTAGTACCACTCAAAAGCTTCCGGGTTGAGAGGCTCACCTACAGAACCCAGTATCCGGAGGGAATTCAGGTTATATTGTTGAGGCCACTGCTCACCCTGTCTCATGAACATACGAATAACTGTCGGCGCTGTGTAGAAGACGGTCACATCAAACTCTTCAATAATGCTCCACCAGATGCCGGGGTCAGGATAATCGGGGGTTGCCTCTGTTATCAATATTGTGGCACCCATTGAGAGAGGGCCATAGACTATGTAGCTGTGGCCGGTAATCCAGCCAGGGTCGGCAGTGCACCACATCACGTCACTGTCTTTGAGGTCTAGCACACACTTGGTGGTATAATAGGTGCCCACCATATAGCCACCACAGGTATGGACAATGCCTTTTGCGGGCCCGGTGGTGC
>WPCG01062119.1_pt1 | contig 10926 bp, 9 predicted proteins | sample 5403311 | NCBI WGS metagenome assembly WPCG01 (sample SAMN12869467, study PRJNA574797) | sludge metagenome | isolation source: wastewater treatment of Control | place: China:Beijing | collected 2019-05-17 | reverse complement strand
GCCAGCCGGTCTCGGTCTGCCACCAGTGGTCGATCACCGGCACGTCGAGCAGGTCGTCCAGCCAGTGGAAGGTGGGCGGATCCAGGCGCTCGCCGGCCAGGAACAGCGCCTTCAGGCAGGAGATGTCGTACTGCTCCAGGTGCTTGCCGTCCGGATCCTCCTTCTTGATGGCGCGGAAGGCGGTGGGAGCCGTGAAGAAGCTCTTGACCTGATACTCGTTGATCAAGCGCCAGAAGGCACCGGCGTCCGGGGTCTTGACCGGCTTGCCCTCGTAGACCACGGAGGTGGCGCCGCGCAGCAGGGGCGCATAGACGATGTAGGAGTGGCCGACCACCCAGCCCACGTCGGAGGCCGAGAAAAAGACTTCGCCGGGCTCGACGTCATAGATGGCCTCCATGGAGTAGGCCAGGGCCACCGCATAGCCGCCGGTATCGCGAATGACGCCCTTGGGCTTGCCGGTGGTGCCGGAGGTATAGAGCACGTAGAGCGGGTCGGTGCCCTTCACCGGCACGCAGTCGGCGGGCTCGGCCTTGGCCATCAGACCGGCCCAGTCATGGTCGCGGCTGCCCAGCTCGGCGGTATGCTGCTCGCGCTGGAAGATCACGCAGGCCTCGGGCTTGTGGCTGCTCTGCTCGATGGCCGAGTCGATGATGCCCTTGTAGGGCAGCACCTTGTTGACCTCGACGCCGCAGGAGGCGGCTACCACCACCTTGGGCTCGGCATCCTCGATGCGCACGGCCAGCTCGTGGGGCGCGAAGCCGCCGAAGACCACGGAGTGCACCGCACCCAGGCGCGCGCAGGCATACATGGCCACCAGCGCCTCGGGCACCATGGGCATGTAGATGACGACGCGATCGCCCTTCTCCACCCCGAGCCCCTTGAGGGCACCGGCAAAGGTCGCCACCTGGTCGCGCATCTCGCGGTAGGTCAGGGTGCGCTTGCTATCGGTCACCGGGGAGTCCCAGTGGATCGCCGGCTGGTCGCCACGCCCCTGCTCCACATGATGATCCAGGGCGGCATGGCAGATATTGAGCTCGCCGTCCGCGAACCAGCGCGCGTGGTTGGCCTCGTCGTAGTGGAGGATCTGGGTGGGCGCCTTGAACCAGGGAATACGGCGGGCCTGCTCGGCCCAGAATACCTCGGGCTGATCGATGGAGCGGCGGAACTCGTTGGCGTAGGTACTCATGATCGTCCTGTGGTATCAGGTCAGTGGCAGTAGAACATTGTTGACACTGTAACGGACATATTCCTACACGGCCTCCGACGTTAGGCTAACTTTCGACAAAAGATGAAGAATTGTGAGACTTCATTGTCAACAACAGCATCGACAGCCGCCCCGCAGCGGGCGCGACCACCCTCCCCAGCCGGCCTCGACTGGTCTATGCTTCCAGTTGAGCTAAATGAGAAAAGCATGTTCATCCAGGCAGACACCTGCCAGGCTGCACAGAAAGCGGCGTTGACGCCCCGTTTCAGCGCCCTCTGGCGCGGAGGTTTTCCCCATGGGTAATTCCAGCAGCACCGCCTCCCGGCTACTGGCCGGAGGCCACGCCACCATCGATCGGGCCACGGCGCTGCTCAAGGCCATGGCCAACGACAACCGCCTGAGGATCCTCTGCCTGCTGGAGGGCCAGGAGCTGTCGGTGACCGAGCTCAATCGCCAGCTGACCCTCAGCCAGTCGGCGCTCAGTCAGCACCTGGCGATCCTGCGCCGGGAGAATCTGGTTTCCACCCGGCGCGCCTCCCAGACCATCTACTATTCGCTGAACGGCGAGAGCGCCAGCACCATCATCGAGACCCTGGGCAGGCTCGGCATGGCCGACTAGCGGCGCCGCAGGGGGCTCTGCTCCAGTACCTCGAGCCCCTTCTCCAGCGCCCGCTCCACCCCCAGGGAGATGGCGCCCCCCAGCCGCTCGGAGAGGCGACGGCGCGGTTCCAGGCGCAGATGGAGCACGCGCACCTCCTTCATGCGCTCCATCAGGTAGGCCTCGCTGGTGCCCAGGGCATCCACCAGGCCTCGCGCCAGGGCATCGCGCCCGTACCAGGTCTCCCCCGTGGCCACCGTCTCGATATCCAGCGCCGGCCGGCGCTCGCTGACATGGCGCTTGAAGAGCTCATGGACGGTCTCGAGGTCCTCGACGAACTTCTCGCGCCCCTCCTCGCTGTTCTCGCCGAACACCGTCAGGGTGCGCTTGTAGCGGCCGGCGGTCAGCACCTCCACGTCGATATCGTGGCGCTTGAGCAGGCGGTGCACGTTGGGCACCTGAGCCACCACGCCGATGGAGCCCACCACCGCCAGAGGCGCGGCGCGCAGCTGGTCGGCGCCGCAGGCCATCAGATAGCCGCCGCTGGCAGCCACCTTGTCGACACACACCGTGGTCTTCAGGCCCGCCTCGCGCAACCGGTCGAGTTCCGCCGCCGCCAGGCCATAGGCATGGACCAGCCCGCCGGCGGACTCCAGCCGCACGATCACCTCGTCACCCGGCTCGGCGGCATCGATCAACGCCGAGACCTCCTCGGCCAGCCGGCCGGCACTGCTGGCGCGAATATCGCCGTGGAAGTCGATCACCCAGGCGAGCGGCTCACGCGCCTTTTCCGCCTTGCGCTCCTGCTTCTCGCGCACCTTGTCCTCGCGGCGAAAGCGCTTGAGCAGCCGCTTGCGAGTGCCGGGCTCGCTGGCCGCCAGGGTCAGGCGGCGGCGGCGATAGTCCCGGGCGTCGTTGAGCTCCTCAATCCGCAGGCGCGTGCGATCCATCGCGCCCGCCCGCGCCCTGGCCACCACGGCCACGATCAGGCCAATGATCACCACCAGGCTCAGCAGCTGGGCCAGGAAGAGGCCGAGGTCGGCCAACCAGTCATTCATGATGCTCTCCACTCTCGATACGGGGTGACAGTAGGGCGCTTGATTGACGTCACCGGGTTGTCCAGGCACAGGGCAGAGCCAAACTCAGCCTGGGACTCAAAATTAGAACACCCCCGATCTTTCATTAGCGCACAGGGCTTTACAATACTTCAGGTGGCAAGCAACTGGCATATGAATAATCACAAACCGACCAGGAAGGACTCCCCATGCCTCTTTCCAAGCTGCTCGACTGGCGCCTCCACGCGCTGGTCATTCTCATCTCACTGCTATCTGAAGCCATTGGCATCCTGCGTGTTCCCATGGGGCCCGGCACTCTGTTACTGCTACCACTGCTCTATGCCTTCATCATCGGCGTGATGATCAACCCCAATGTCACCAGGCTGGCTGGCAGGGTCATCCCCGCCTCTGTCAGCCAGGCGGCCGGGCCACTGATCCTGCTGTCGATCATGCCCTTCATTGCCCGCTTCGGTTCCACCATAGGCCCAGCCATCAACGACCTGATCAGCGCTGGACCGGCCCTGATCCTGCAGGAGCTGGGCAACCTCGGTACCATGCTGATCGCGCTGCCGATCGCCGTCCTGGTCTTCAAGATGGGCCGAGAGTCCATCGGTGCCACCTACTCTATCGCTCGAGAGCCCAACATCGCCGTCATCTCCGACAAATATGGCCTCAAGGGGCCAGAAGGGATCGGGGTCATGGGTACCTATGTGGTCGGCACCATGTTTGGCACCCTGTGGTTCGCGCTGATGGCCGGCTACTTCGCATCACTGGACATTCTCGACCCGCGCGCACTTGCCATGGCGTGCGGCGTGGGCAGCGGCAGCATGGTCGCCGCCTGCTCGGCGGCCGTTGCCGAATCGCTGCCCGGGATGCGCGACGAGCTGCTGGCATTCGCCGGCGCCAGCAACCTCATGACCTATGCGACAGGCCTGTACCTGACGCTGTTCATCGCGCTGCCGATTGCCGAAAGGTTCTACACCTTCCTGGCTGGAAAGCGTCAGGTTAAACCGGTGGGCGCTCAGGTCACCAGCACCGGCGAAGCAGCATCAACTCCCCAGGAGGAGCGTCCTGAGCAGGACCTGGCCAAGACTGCCGCTGTCCTGGCCGCCGCCTGCGCCGTGGCCTGGATCGCCAACACGATCAACGGCGCGGGTCTGGTCGCCGCCCTGCCTGGCATAGTGATTCTCTATGCAATGTCGATGCTGGGGCTGGTCATCACCCGCTATGCCCCCTTCTATCTGCCCGCCGTCGCCTGGGTCTCCCTGGTGAGCATCATGCTCACGCTGCCCTGGCTGCCAGGCAGCGCCTGGATTATCGACCAGCTCAGCTCCGTCAACTTCCTGGCCATTGTCACACCGGTGCTCGCCTATGCAGGCCTGGCGCTCTCGCAGCGTGAACTGGGCATGTTCCGCCAGGCAGGCTGGAAGCTTGTGATCATCGCCCTGCTGGTGTTTACCGGCACCTTCATCTCCTCCGCCGTGATTGCCCATCTCGTGCTGTGACACCGGTACGCGACTCAGGAAGGGACCACCATGACCGATACCGCTTGTCTCACCATCGATGCCATGACGCTGCGCGAGTGGCGTCATGACTTCCACCGCCATCCGGAAACGGCCTACGAGGAGCACCGTACGTCTCAGCGCATTGCAGAGATTCTCGAGCAGGCAGGCATTCCCTTCACCTCCGGGCTTGGCGGTGGCACCGGCATCGTCGCCACGCTCAAGGGACGGCTGGGCGACGGGCCGAGTGTCGGGCTGCGTGCCGACATCGATGCCCTGGATGTCACCGAGCTCAACGACGTTGGGCACGCCTCACGGGTACCCGGCAAGATGCACGCCTGCGGCCACGACGGCCACACCACCATGCTGCTTGGTGCGGCCTGTCGGCTTGCCCAGCAGCCCGACTTCGCCGGCACCGTGCACTTCATCTTCCAGCCGGCCGAGGAGAGCGAAGGGGGCGGCCGCGCCATGGTCGAGGAAGGCCTGTTCGAACGCTTCCCCATGGAGGCCGTCTACGGCGTACACAACTGGCCCGGGCTTCCGGTTGGCGAGGCCGCGGTACACGATACCGCGGTGATGGCCGCCTTCGACGTCTTCACCCTGACGCTGACCGGCAACGGCTGCCATGCCGCCATGCCCCACCTGGGCAGCGACGCCATCCTGGCGGCCTGCCAGCTGGTCAACCAGCTGCAGGGGCTGATCAGCCGCGAAACCCCGGCGCATCAAACCGCGGTGCTCAGCGTCACCCAGTTCCACGCCGGGGACGCCTTCAACGTCATTCCCGAAACCGTGGAGCTGCGCGGCACCCTGCGCTGCTTCGACGAACCCCTGCGCCAGCGCCTTCAACAGCGCTTTGCCGACGTGGTCGATGCCACCGCCAGGCTGCACGGCCTGAAGGTCGCGCTGGACTACCAGCCCCGCTACCCCGCCACCTTCAACACCCCGGAACACGCCCGGCGTTGCGCCGAAGTGCTGGAACGGGTCCCCGGAATCGAGCGGGTCCATCGTGACCTGCCGCCCAGCATGGCATCGGAAGACTTCGCCTTCATGCTCAACGAGCGCCCCGGCGCCTATATCTGGCTGGGTAACGGTGAGCACAGCGCCGCCCTGCACAACCCCCACTACGATTTCAATGACGACCTGGCCCCACTGGGTGTGGAGTACTGGACCCGACTCGTCGCCACCCTCCTCGGCCAGCATGCCGCCCCACGTTGAATGGAGCCCATCGTGACAAAGACCATTACCGTTATCGGCCTCGGCAACATGGGCAGAGGCATGGCGCTGACCCTGCAGCGTGCCGGCTTTCGGGTGCAAGGCACCGACGTCGCCGCCCAGGCCCGCGAACGCCTGGCGGCGGAAGGCCTCAGCGTGGCCGCCCCGGATGCCCTCGCGCCCACCGACGTCTATCTACTTTCGCTGCCTACCTCGGCCCAGGTGCAAGAAGTACTGGAGAAGCGCCCCGGGCTGCTCACCCTGGCCACGGCGGGCAGCCTGATCATCGACACCTCCACCAGCGACCCGAGCGAAAGCCGCCAGATGGCAAAGCGCGTGATGGCTGCCGGGCTCGAGTGGCTGGATGCGCCGGTCAGCGGTGGCCCCAGCGGCGCCCACAGCGGCCAGCTCGGCATGCTGGTGGGAGGGGAGCTCGCCACTCTGGAGCGGGCGAGGCCCCTTCTGGAAGCGCTGGCCGCCAAGATCACCCACGTCGGCGCCGCAGGCAGCGGGCACGTGGTCAAGCTGGCCAACAACTACCTGTGTGCCGCGCACCTGCTCACCACCGCCGAAGCCGTGGCTCTGGCCAGCCGCGCCGGGGTCGACCCCGCGGCCTGCCTGGAAGGCCTCAACAGCGGCTCGGGCCGCAGCGCGATCAGCGAGGTCAACTTCCCGCGCTGGGTGCTGTCCGGTCGCTTCGACTCCGGTTTCAGCATGGGGCTGATGCGCAAGGATCTGCGCCTGGCGCACCAGGCCGCCCAGGAGATGGGAATGGCCGAGGGTCTGCTCTCCGCGGTCGTTGATGCCTGGCATGACCCCACCGCAGGCCTGGAGGACTCGGAGGACTTCAACCGCATTACCCAGCAACGACTGGAGCCCAACCGGGGCCGTGCCACCAAGTCCCAGGAGGTCGAGCGATGAATACCCTCAACCGACAGGCCCGCGAACGGCTGGCCCTGCACCTCGATGCTTATGGTCTGGACGCCTCCCGTCCAAGCACGAACTGGGTCAATGGCCAGCTGGTGGTGGGAGGGGGGGAATGGATCACCCTCCAGGACCCGGTGACCGACCGGCCACTGATGCACTACCAGGACGCCGGCGAGACGCTGGTCGCATCGGCTGCCGAGGCGGCACAAGGCGCCCAGCGGGCCTGGATGCGCCTTTCCGCCGGCGAGCGCGGCAGGCGGCTCTACCGGGCGGCGGCTGGCCTCATCGGCCACGAGGAGAGCCTCGCACAGCTCGAAAGCCTGATCGCCGGCAAGCCGATCAGGGACTGCCGCGGCGAGGTCGAGCGGGTGCGCGAGATGTTCGAGTACTACGCCGGCTGGTGCGACAAGCAGCACGGCGAGGTGATCGATGTTCCCACCTCCCACCTCAACTATGTTCAGCGTCTGCCCTACGGTGTCGTCGGGCAGATCACCCCCTGGAATGCCCCCCTGTTCACCTGTGGCTGGCAGCTGGCGCCGGCCCTCGCGGCGGGTAACGCCGTAGTGCTCAAGCCCTCCGAGCTGACCCCCGTCACCTCCGTGGTGCTGGCCATGCTGCTCGAATACGGCGGCGAGCTGCCTCCCGGGCTGATCAACATCGTCAACGGCCTGGGCCCCACCACCGGCCAGGCCCTGACCTCCCACCCGAGCATCGCCAAGCTGGTGTTCGTAGGCTCACCGGATACCGGCCGCCGCATTGCCGCCGCAGGGGCTCAGCGCCTGGTGCCGAGCGTGCTGGAGCTGGGAGGGAAGTCCGCCAATATCGTGCTGGCCGATGCCAGCCTCGATGAGGCAGTGGCCGGCGCCCAGGCAGCGATCTTCGCCGGTGCCGGGCAGAGCTGCGTGGCAGGGTCACGCCTGCTGTTGCACGAGGCCATCGCCGACGCCTTCCTCGCCCGATTGGTCAAGGCCGTAGCCACCCTCCAGGTCGGGCTCCCTGACGATGAAGCCACTCGCATGGGCCCACTGCAGAACGCCGCTCAGTATCACCGGGTACGTGAATTGATCGCGGCCGCGGTGGCCGAGGGCGCCGAACTGCTGGCCGGTGGCGACCGCCCGGCGGGGCTCCCCGAAGAGGCCAGGGGCTTCTATCTGGCTCCGACCATTCTCGGTGGCGTGACGCCGGCAATGACCATCGCCCAGGAAGAGGTATTCGGCCCGGTATTGGCGGTGATGACCTTCCGCAACGAGGCCGAGGCTATCGCACTGGCCAACGACACTCGCTTTGGCCTGGCCGGCGCGGTGTGGAGCCAGGACACCGCCAAGGCGCTGCGGGTCGCGCATCAGCTGCGCGCCGGCACCGTCTGGGTCAACGGCTACAAGAGTATCAGCGTCATGTCACCCTTCGGCGGCTTTGGTGACAGTGGCTACGGGCGCTCCAGCGGCCCCGACGGGCTGCGCGAATACACCACCACCCGTAGCGTATGGGTGGAAACCGCACCCAGCGCCAGCGTGGCGATGGGCTACGGCAGCGGTCAGGAGCGATCGTAAGGCGTATGACGGAAGGCGCGCATCCAGTGCTGCAGGTGGCGCAACAGCTGCAGCGCCGCTCGCGGCATGCGCCTTCCCACTCGAGTCACCATATGAGCGTTAGCCTGGGCGAAGTGCACCCCGACCACGTCACGCGCGACCAGGCTGCCCTCCTGCAGCTCCCGGGCGGCGGCGAAGCGGGGCAGCAGCGTCAGGCAGAGCGCGGAGCGTGCCGAGTGCTTCAGCACCTCCAGCGATCCCGTGTGAATGACGACGATGGGGCGCCTGTTCGCCTCCTGGAATGCCTGGTCCACCAGCTGTCTCACCCCGTGCCCCGGGTGCCACAAGGCCAGCGGGTGTTCTGCGATCACTTCCACCGTCAGTGGCCCCTCTTCAGCGGCCAGCGGATGATCGGGTGCCATCATCAACACCAGCGGCTGGCGGGTGGAGTGCCAGAAACGCAGGTGCGGATGTACCTGCTCGTGGTACATCAGCCCGATATGGGCCTCATCGTTGACCACCGACTCGATGATTTGCCGAGTGCTGCCGGTATCGATTTCCAGGCGGATACCGCGATGTGCCTCGGTAAACTCGCGTAGCGGATGATCGATCAGGTCACCCACGAAGCCTTCACCCACGCAGAGGGTGATCTGCCCCGTTTCCAGACGTTGATAGGCATCCAGCGCATCGCTGAAACGACGGTCCAGCGACGTTCGCTGCAGACAGTAGTCGAGCAGCAACTCTCCCTCAGGCGTCGGCCGCACACCGTCTCGGCGGCGTTCAAGCAGCGTCGCCCCTACCGCCGCTTCCAACAGACTGATCTGGCGGCTGACCGCAGAAGCCGCGATATCCAGCCGTGCCGCGGCACGCCGCAGCGACCCCGTTTCGACGGTCAGCTGAAAATAGATCAAGCGCTGGTGTGGAATTTCCATGAAGGGCCCCTGGTCCGTGTCACGCCAACCCGCTGCAGACAGCACTTGAATGAAACAAGCGTTTGAAATAATCTGGGTGCCGATGGCCCACCCCTACCAGGAGTCCCGATGAGCCTCTCTACCCTCGACAAGCTGCAGTCCCGTTTCGACGCCCAGGCCGCTCAGGGCATGGACGATGTCTTCCAGTTCCACTTCAGCGATGCCGGCAGCCACTACCTGGTGGTCAAGGACGGTAGCCTGGATATTCAGGAGGGCGAGCACGACGACCCCTCGGTCAGTCTCAGCATGACCACCGAGACCCTCAAGGGCCTGATGAACGGCGAGGTCAACGGCATGACCGCCTTCATGACCGGCAAGCTCAAGGCCACCGGCAACGTCATGCTGGCCACCAAGCTGACCAGCCTCTTCCCCAAGGGGTAAAGCGACGGTCATCTGCCATGGTCGGGCCGCCTTCGGGCGGCCCGACGCCGTTCTAGCGGGCCGCCACCTCGCCCAGGTGGGTCTCGATCAGGGCCCGGGAGATGGAGTAGAGCGGCGGCAGCTGCGGCAGGCGGCGCGGCGAGAACCAGGCGGCGTCGGCGATCTCCACCCCGTCGATCTGGATGCGCCGGCTGGCCGCCTCGGCGAAGAAGCCCAGCATCAGGGAGTGCGGAAAGGGCCAGGCCTGGCTGCGGAAATAGCGAATGCGCCCCACCTGCAGCCCCACCTCCTCGAAGATCTCCCGGCGCACCGCCTCCTCGGCGGACTCCCCCGGCTCGATAAAGCCCGCCAGGGTGGAGTAGCGCCCCGGCGGGAAGCGCGGACTGCGCGCCAGCAGCAGGGCGTCGCCGTGGGTCACCAGGGTGATGATACAGGGCGAGATACGCGGGTAGTTGCGGTGGCCGCAGCCGTGGCAGTGCATGGCGAACTCGGCGTCGAGGCGCTCGGCGGGCGCCCCGCAGCGACCGCAGAAACGGTGGTCCCTGAGCCAGGCGCCCACCTGCAGCGCCGTGGAGAGCAGCGCAAAGCGTGACTCCGGCAGCGCCGCCAGCCAGCCGCGCCCATCCGGCCAGTCAGCCTTTGGGGCCTCCTCCAGAGAGAGCGCCACCGGCTCGTCATTCGAGTAGCAGAGCGGCTGCATCGCCGCGGTCCAGGCCTGTACGGGCTGCAGCAGGTCGCCGTCGGGGCCAGGGGCGATACGCCCCGCGGCGATGCGGATCACATGTCCCGCCGCGGCCTCCAACGGCAGCTCACGACGCAGCATCAGTGGGGCACTCCGTCACCCAGGCGGTCCCAGCCGCACTCCCCCGACGCCTCGCGAATCGCCGACAGCTTGGCCCGATGGGCGGCCAGCTCGGCATCGTTCGGGCGCGTTACCGCCAGGCTGCCGGGCGCCAGGGCCAGACGACGAATCGCCAGGCCGCCGGCACCGGCGCCTCCCTCTCCCCCGGCGCTGGCATCCAGCAGCAGCGCCGTCTGCCCCCCGGTCATCGCCAGATAGACGTCGGCCAGGATCTCGGCGTCCAGCAGGGCACCGTGGAGCACCCTGTGGCCGTTGTCGATCTCGTAGCGCTTGCAGAGCGCGTCGAGGTTGTTGCGCTGGCCCGGGTGCTTGTCTCGGGCCAGCTGCAGGGTATCGAGGATCCGGCAGTGCTCGGCCACCGGCCCCAGGCGCGGCTCGCCCCGGGCCTGGTTGAGCATGGCGAACTCGTGGTCCATGAAGCCCACGTCGAAGGGGGCGTTGTGGATCACCAGCTCGGCCCCTTCGATAAAGGCCCAGAACGCATCGGCGACCTCGGCAAAGCGCGGCTCGTCGGCCACCCGCTCGTTGGTGATGCCGTGGACGCCGATCGCTTCGGCCTCGATCTCACGCTCGGGGTTGATGTACTGGTGATAGGTGTTGCCGGTCAGGCGGCGGTTGACCATCTCCACCGCCCCGATCTCGATCAGGCGATGGCCTTCCCGGGGGTCGATGCCGGTGGTCTCGG
>WPCG01046288.1_pt1 | contig 10965 bp, 7 predicted proteins | sample 5403311 | NCBI WGS metagenome assembly WPCG01 (sample SAMN12869467, study PRJNA574797) | sludge metagenome | isolation source: wastewater treatment of Control | place: China:Beijing | collected 2019-05-17 | reverse complement strand
TCTTTACCGGTCCGTTAAAAATTCGAGCGATTCCAATCTTGCCCACGTAGTTGTCATAATCTAACGTAAACACTTGAAGTTGCAAAGGGTTTTCAACGCTTCCCGTAGGGGCAGGAACATGCTCTAAAATCGCCTCAAACAACGGGTGCATATTTTCTGCTGGGTCTTCCACATTGTGTTTTGCATAGCCGTTGATTGCCGAAGCGTACACCACGGGAAATTCCAACTGGGCATCGTTGGCATCAAGGGCCACGAAAAGGTCAAATATTTCGTTAATAACGCGGTCTGGGTCTCCCGCTGGTTTGTCGATTTTGTTAATCACAACGATGGGGCGAAGACCGAGTGAAAGGGCCTTTTTTACCACAAATTTGGTTTGAGGCATAACGCCTTCTTGGGCATCTACAAGGAGTAAAACCCCATCCACCATTTTTAATACCCGCTCCACTTCTCCGCCAAAGTCGGCGTGGCCTGGAGTGTCGATGATATTAATTTTGGCGTCTTTGTAATGGATGGCCGTGTTTTTTGCGAGAATGGTAATCCCGCGCTCTTTTTCAATAGCATTGGAGTCCATAACGCGTTCATCTACGGCTTGGTGTGCTGAAAAAGTACCTGATTGTTTTAAAAGTTCGTCTACGAGGGTGGTTTTGCCGTGGTCAACGTGCGCGATGACGGCGATGTTACGTAAGTTTCTCAAAAAATGCTCCTGATAAAAGTGGGGGTACTATTATAGCGAAAATTTCTTTTTTCGTGATTACACAAACCAAACACTCTTTTACATGTAAAGCAAGTGTGGCCATTAAAAACAATAGGAACACTTTTTGCTTTTTAATAGGGACGACTTCTCTAAAAGGCACGCAGAATGCAACAAACACTTTCTTTAAATACGCCCAATACGGCTCCTCTTACGCGGGAAAAACTGGCCAAAATGAGCAGTGAACTCAAAGAAAAAGAGGCAGGTAAAGGAAGCGATTTTTTGACACTAATGCTTACCCAACTTTCCGCTTCTGCTACAAAAAAAGAAGGGGTTGCGCTGCCCATTGCCACTAACCAGCCAAGCAAAATAGAACCAAAACTTGAAACATCAGGCATCGAAGACATTGCCTCCCTTGAAGTTGAAAAAGCAACGTTTGTTCAGATTTTACAACTTCTTGAAACACTAAACAACGGAAAAGAGACTCTTGCTTTTCCCAAGCTCACTCAAAAGCTTGAAAACCTTTTAGCCCAAGAAGGGATACTAAAAGAGTTTAAAGAGGTAAAGTCTCTCCAAGACCTTTTAATACTCAGTAAAAAATACGATCTCGGGCTTGAAAAAATTACCCTGAGCACCCAAGAAGTCAAAACCCTAGAAAGTTTTTTCCCAAAACTAGCGGAAAAAAGTTTTTTTGAGCCCAAGAAAGAGACCATTGCCAGCGAAACACTGCTTAAAAGCAAACAATCCGAACCCACCCAAAAACCCCAGCAAGATGACGCCACTTCCCTAAGGGACTTGTTGCGCACCGTGGAAACAAAAAAGGATGAGAAAAAGGATTACCAGCGCCCTGTCGCCACGGAAACAAAAGTTGAGGTGAAAGGTGAGGTGAAAACAGAGGTAAAACCTGAGACCAAGACAGACATTAAGCCCGAGGTGAAAAGTGAAGTGAAAACAGAGCTAAAACCCGAGGTGAAAACGGAGCTAAAACCCGAAGTGAAACCCGAGGAAAAAACAAAACAATCTCCTAAAGAAGTTTTTGGCGATAAATCAAACCTTGAGGTAAAAGGTGAGGTAAAGGGAGCGCTAGATAAAGAAATGCGTGCCGAATCCCCAAGAGTACAAACCCCACTCACCCCTTCCATAGATAAAGAACCAACTCCTTCAACTGTTAAAGATAGCACCTTTAAAACGCTCTTTGAACTAAGCCAAGGAGAAACTAAAGGCGGAGAAAAAGAATCCTCAACACAAGAGGGAGAAACCAGACACCAAAGTGCTTTTAGCAAGGAAGTAGGAAAACAACAGCAGACCCAAAGGGACCCCCAACTGCGCCAAACCTTTAACACCTTTGCACAGGATTTTAAAGAACAAGTAGAAAACTATAAACCTCCGATGATGAAAATTCAATTGGCACTTAATCCTAAAAACCTCGGAGAGGTGGATGTAACGCTCATTAACCGTGGTAACAATTTACATGTAAGCTTTACTTCCAACACCAGCCAAACCCTCAGCCTTTTTGTGCAAAACCAAGCGGAATTTAAAAATGCCCTTGTAAACATGGGTTTTACCAATCTAGAAATGAATTTTTCTCAAAAAGAACGGCAAGAACACCAACACGGAAATGCCTCTAAGGGGGAATTCTTCTCCGAAGAGGACAATTTTGAAGAAGAAACCGCTCTTGAGCTGATTCTTCCTAACTATGTATAAAAAATAAAAAGGATACCCCATGTCAACTGTTTCAAGCACCTCTTCAACCACCACCGCTGGCGATTTGGGTTATAACCCAGGTTCCAAACTTGATAAAGATGCTTTTTTAAAACTGCTTCTTGTAGAACTTCAATATCAAGACCCCACCGACCCTATGGATTCAGACAAAATGCTCACCCAAACTTCCCAGCTGGCGACTCTGGAAATGCAAGAAAACACCAATAAAGTAATGGAAAAATTAGCCAGCCAAATGAGCAATAGCATGAACATGTACGCCATTTCCGCCATTGGAAAAATGGCGTCTATTGGATTTAATGCTATCTCTCTAGACGATACCAATGGGGCAAAATTTGAGGTCTATTTTGAAAAAGAGATTCATTCTGGACAACTTTTCATTAAAGATAAAAATGGCGATCTTGTACGTACCGTTGACCTTGAGGCGGGACAAAAAGGAGTGCTGGCCTTTGAGTGGGACGGCACCAACAACCAAGGAGAAATGATGTCCGCAGGGTATTACTCTGTAACTGCGGAATACCTCGATACAGACCTAGAACAACGAACCACTCAATTTGGTATTTACCCTGTTGAGTCGGTGCGCATTGATGAGGGCGAGGCATTAATCAAACTTGGTTCCTCCTATGTGCCCCTAGAATATGTGAAAGAATTTTTTTAAAGGGTTTTCATGAATGCCTCCTTTTATAACGGTATCTCTGGTAGTAAAACCCATCAGTTTGGGATTGATGTCTGGGCAGACAACATTGCCAATGTCAATACCATAGGGTTTAAAAGTAGCACACCAGAATTCTCAACCCTCTTTGCTACTACTTTGGCAAATAGCTATTTTAGCAGCGCACTTACAAGCAATATTGGCTATGGAAGTCAAGCACAAACTTCTGCTATTAGCCTCACCCAAGGCTCTTTTCAAAATACTGACAGCGTATTTGACCTTGCCATTGGTGGCGAAGGGTGGTTTGGAGTGCAGGGGGCGGGCAGTCAGGTGTACTATACCCGTGCGGGTGCTTTTTCTATCGATGCTAACGGAAATATGGTCGATGCTAACGGAAATTATCTTTTAGGAACTCTTGGGAATAATTACACCCCCACTACACTTCCTGCAGATGTTATGCAAGCATTTGGGTCTTATTATGGCATTAACAACAACCTCTCTCTGGCTCAAGTGTACGCCGTAAGCCAAATTCAAGATATTGCCCTAGGGCCTGTTAATCAGCAAAGCATCATTACCTTGCCAGACTATTTATATTACCCGCCTATCCCTACCCAAAATATCAGCTACAAAGGTAACCTTGACCCAAAAATTATTACTGAATCTGTGGACGTAACCGTCAATGAAAACGATGTAGAAACAACACTTAATACAGCATCCAACACCGTCTCCATTACAGGAAGCCTTACTAACACAACCGAGGCTTTAACCCCAAAAGAGGGGGATTTGGTTTCCATTGTGCTCACAGACCATACTGGCCAAACCAAAAAAGTTTCGGCGTATTTAGACGAAGCTCTTACCTGGAATCTTGTAGGTATCGATGTAAGTGGTTTAGACACTTCTGAACCATTAACCACTGTCGCAACGCTTAGCACCATGCAAGAAGTACCCAATGTGGAAACCTTTACTACTTCCATTATTTCTCCCAGCGGAGAAAAAGACATTCTTTCCATGGTCTTTACCAAACAGATTCCTCAGCCCTCTAGTGGAAGTGTATGGGATGGGGTTTTTCAGGTGCGCTCTTACTACGAAGATTATGTGCGCGAAGAGTATGATGCGAGCGTGACGTACGACCCAAATGAGTATGAAGTACATGCTGACATGGGATATGTCATCAAAATTTACGACCCTGAGCGTTTTTATGTAGATAAATCCACCAACAAGGTATATGAGATTGTTGATTCTCAAACAGGACAGCTTACATTTGGAGGTGCTGGACAGCTTCTTGAAAGTACGGTTCCTACCATGAATAATAGTGGTGCAGCTTTAGCTATTTTTTTAGGGACTCCTAATAATTATAATGGTCTTACCTCAAGCACCAATCTTGATACTTCCCGTTCCTTTGTTCAAGATGGCCAAATGGCAGGCTTATTGAAAGGATACGGCATGGATGAACGGGGAAATGTCGTGGCTGAATTTACTAATGGACGCAGTGTTCCTATGGCTAAAATTGCCGTGTATCATTTTCAAAATGACCAAGGGTTAACCCGCACTACTTCCTCTTTATTTCAAGCATCTTCCAACAGCGGTGCTCCCATGTTTTATACCGATGCGGAGGGAAATTTTGTCTTAGGAAGCAAGATTTTCTCCAATCGACTTGAAAACAGTAACGTTAATTTAGCCACGGCTTTGACTGAACTGATTGTGATGCAAAAGGCTTTTGATGCCAATGCAAAAAGTATCACTACTTCAGATCAAATGATTCAAAACGCCATTCAAATGAAACGATAGGAACAGTTTTTGCTTTTAGTCTTTACATGTAACGCTCAACCGTTACTTTTTGTTAGTAAATATTGACCCACCTTTACAAAGGATAGACCCATGATGCGATCACTTTGGGCCGGCGTTACCGGACTGCAAGCTCACCAAATAGCGATGGACGTAGAGGGTAATAACATTGCCAACGTTAACACCACGGGTTTTAAATATTCCCGTGCAAACTTTTCAGACCTTTTAAGCCAAACAGCAAAAATTGCCACCGCCCCACAGGGAGAGCTGGGTGGTAAAAACTCCATGCAAATTGGTCTTGGAACACAAGTGAGTTCCATTACCAAGATTTTTAAACAAGGCTCTGTGCAAACTACCGACAAAAATACTGACCTTGCTATTCAAGGAGACGGGTTTTTTGTCGTTTCGCCCGACGGTGGAAAAACCTATAAATTTACCCGAAATGGGGATTTTACCTTTGATGCTCTGGGTAATTTTACCGACAGCAATGGCTACATTGTGCAAGGATGGATGCGGGATGAGACAACAGGAAAAATTGATGCCACGACACCCATTGGAAATATCACCATCCCCCCAGGACTCACTACCCCTGCGAAAGATACCACCTATATCGCCGTAAAAGCCAACTTGAACTCAGGTAGCAGTGTTACCAATAAATCGCCTATTTATTCTCTTGACCAATACCACGGTTGGGTAGATGAAGACGGTAATGGCATTCGTAGTGACCTTGAAATTCACAATGAAAATGGCCTTAGCAGTTCCGATGCGCGTTTTAACAACGATAAAAAAATGTATGAACGCGGAGAAGATTTTGGCGCACTATTTAATACCAATGGTGAATCTTTTGCTTTAACAACAGGGCAAGGGGTTTGGGTAAGTTATGCTGACGCCGTCTATGCCCAAACGGGAATTTCTGATAGTGCCATCAATATTGATTTAATCATCAATGGTGTTCAAATCGTAGGCACCAATACCCCCTCAGGAACCACGGCTACCGAACGTCAAGAAGAAAATATGCGCTATATTCAAAGCCTTATTAACCAATTTTCTTCCCAAACAGGCGTAGAAGCCAATCTAGGAGGTGGAGGTATTACCCTTACTAATGGTAATACTTTGGGTACCGAAGACAGTATGAAAAACATTAGTCTTATTGCTAATGCAACCGATACTACGGGTTTTACAAGTGTTAACGTCATTACTGCTTTTAAATATACCTATACTACAGGCTCCACTTCTAGCGCCCTTGACCGCTCCGATGCACGCCAGTTTCGCACAACTGAAGATTTGCGTCATGCGATGCAAACCGATGCAAGGCTTAACACCGACTATACAGGCAATGGTACACCAGATAAAAACGATGGGGTTACAGTCACCGTCAATAGTGCAGGCCAGTTTGTCATTGCCAACCCCGAAGGGGATGCCTTCAATGCGGATGATGGAGACGTTGTTACCGCAACAGATATTGCAGGAAACCCGTGGAACCTTGAAAGTGCCAATATCGTCGATTTAGTAACAGGCGCACTTAATCACAACACTTATTTTCCTCCAGAAATGAATTTTACTGAGGAGTTTACCCTCTCAGCCGATATTCTTGTGCCTGTAGGAACTATTATCAATGGTGGACCTGCAGTTGCTGTACCTACTACTATTCCTGCTGGTACGACTATTACAACCATGCTTTTACCAAGTGATGCAGGAGTAACACTTCCCGCAGGAACAACTTTTAACAATGACCCTGATCTTCAAATTGTCCCCGCAGGGACAGATATAAAAACGGTTGATGATTTTAATGTTAACCTTGCTATTACAGGTTACAGCAGCAGTGCTAATAAAATCAGTGAAAATACCCGTTTTGCTACGATGATGAAATCTTTACAAGGTGCACTTCCAACAGGAAACAACACCCGCACTTCTCAAGGTATTTATGCTGCAAGCCACGCATCAAGTATTGACGTATATGATTCATTGGGCAGTAAACATACCGTTCGTATTGAATTTCGTAAAGTAGGAGTAACAAAAGACGGGGGCACCCAATGGAATATGATTATTTCTGTTCCAGAACCTGGTGTTATTGATGATGCAAATTATCCCAATAATATTCTCACAGGTTCCATTACCTTTGGATCTGACGGTTCCCTTTCGACTTACACCCCCTCATCTATTCGTTACACCGCAAACAATGGTTCATCGCCCAATCAAAATATTTCTCTTAATTTTGGAACTGCGGGACAATTCGACGGCATGACCAGTTTTGACAGAACTTCTAACACCTCAGGTATTTCCCAAGATGGTTTTCCTGGTGGGGACTTGGCAGGTATTCGGATTGATGAAACTGGAACACTTATTGGGAGTTTCACCAATGGACGTAGTTTTGGTCTAGCCCAAGTTTCTATGGCTAAATTTACCAATAATGAAGGCTTGGAAAGTGATGGGGGAAACACCTTTATCCAAACGTCCAACTCAGGTGATCCTATCATCGGACAAGCAGCCGTTGGTGGGCGTGGATTTATTCAAGCTAGTGCATTGGAGATGAGTAACGTGGACCTTTCCCGTTCGCTTACACAGCTTATCATCATCCAACGCGGTTACCAAGCCAACTCCAAAACCATCACCACCTCTGACCAAATGCTCAATACCCTCTTGCAACTCAAGCAATAGTTAGTTTACATGTACTATAATGCGCCCTAAAAAAAGGGCGCATTATGCACGTTACACTCCTCCAACACACTTCTTTAACCGTTTGTGCACAAGCTATTCGTACCTGCTGGCAAAGTTTTGACAAAAGTGATGAAGGTGGCCAAAAAGACCGTGACCTTATCGACCGTGTGGGCAACAAATTTAAACACGCCTCCACTTTAGAACACTTGGTATATACCTTTTATATCCAAGGAATTTCACGCGCCTTACTCCAAGAACTCTCCCGCCACCGGTTAGCGTCTCCTTCGGTCAAATCCACCCGCTATACCCTTAAAGAGCTCAAAAACGAAGAGGGCTTTACATGTAAGGATTTGGAGCGAGCGCAAAAATATCTCGTTTTCACAGGTGATGAGAGAGTGGATAACATGAGCATTAAAGCCCTTGAAAATTTACGCCAGCTTTTAAACGAGGGAATTAGTAACGACAAAGCCAAATACTGTTTGCCAGAGAGTTACAAAACCGAATTAACGTGGACTATTAACGCTAGAAGTCTACAAAATTTTCTCACTTTACGCAGTGACAAAAGTGCCTTATGGGAAATCCAAAACCTCGCCCATGCCCTGTATCAAGCACTTCCTGAAGAACACCGTTACCTTTTTAGTATCCATCAAGCATAGCCTTACATGTAAGGCTATTTTACCCGTTGCGCGTGAGTAAGGGCCACTGCTATAGCATCGGTAATATCCAAAGGTTTAATGACTTGTTTTATCCCCAAAATCCGCCCCACCATGAACGCGACTTGCTCTTTTTCCGCCTTAGCTTTTCCTGTGACCGCTTTTTTCACTTGCAAAGGCGTATATTCGTGAAAATTCCCATGCACTTGCAAAATCTTAAGGCTTAGTGCCCCTCGAAATTGGGCAAGTTTTAACACGGTTTTTGGATTAAAAGCAAAAAAAATGTCCTCAATGGCCACTTCATCGATGGTGTGGTTTTTAAAAATCATATCCAATCCCTCCACCAACTCCATAATTTGGTCTTGCAAAATCCGCTCTTTAATGCGAATCAGTCCCGCTTCAAGTAAACGGACTTTTTGCCCCTCTTTTTGAAGGAGCGCATACCCACAATTTCGGCTTCCAGGATCAATACCTAAGATAGTCATAACACCCTTTATTCACTCTTTTATTCACCCTGTGAAAAAGTTTTTCACCTAAGGGTTTCCTTAACATTGAATTCAACTATAAAAAGGTAAAATATCTCCTTAATCACGCCTTTTTTAAAGCAGGAGCCCTTTTGTTAGCCGATACTATTTTAGAAATGTTGCGTCACGAAATTCCCACCCAAGAATTTGAACGTTACATCCAACAACTCTCTTTTTTTGAAAAAGCCTCACGCTCTGATTTGGCTGTTTTTACCGCACCCAATATTCTCATTTGCAACTGGGTAAAAACCAAATACGCAAACAAAATTGCTCATCTTTTTGAAATTAAAACTGGCATTAAACCTACCGTTAAAATCGTTCCTGAAAACAAAAAATCCCACGTTGTCACCTCAGGTGCTTCTGTTCCTTTATCACTTTTCGAAGAGACTAAACAGACCAAAAGCACCCTGTTAAATCCCTCTTACCAGTTTGACAGCTTTGTAGTGGGAAGTTCCAACCAATACGCCTACAGTGCTGCTAAATCCATCGCTGAAAAACCTGGTAAAATGTACAATCCTGTGTTTATTTACGGCCCTACGGGCTTGGGAAAAACCCACCTTATTCACGCTATTGGCAACTTTTCTCTCACCCAAGGAAAGTCAGTCATTTATACCACCATCGAACAATTTATGAACGATTTTACCTACAACCTCAAAAACGGCAGCATGGACAGGTTTCGTGAAAAATACCGCCAGTGCGATATCTTGCTCATCGACGATGTACAATTTCTTTCCAATAAAATTCAAACCCAAGAAGAATTTTTTCACACGTTTAATGAATTGCACGCCAAAGGGCGTCAGATTGTTCTAACTTCTGATAAACCACCTAAGATGATTAATGGCCTTGAAGAGCGTTTAAAAAGCCGTTTTGAGTGGGGATTGATTGCTGATATTACTTTACCAGAACTTGAAACAAAAATCGCCATTATCAACAAAAAATGCGAGCTTGACGGGATTGCCTTAGGGAGTGATATTGTTCATTATATTGCTTCAAATATGGGAGATAATATCCGTGAAATCGAAAGCGCCATCATTAATCTCAATGCCTATGCTTCCTTAATGCGTCAAGAAATCACCCTGGAATTTGCTAAAAATGTCATGCGCGAACAAATCAAAGAAAAACGCAATAACATCACCCTTGAAGACATTATTCACGTTATTTCCAAAGAACTGAACATTAAACCCAGTGAAATTAAATCCAAAAAGCGGTGTAAAAACATTGTAGAAGCCAGACGCATTGGAATTTACCTCGCCCGTACACTCACTCCTAATTCTATGCCTTCTTTAGCTTCTTTTTTTGGAATGCGTGACCATACCGCTGTTTCCCATAACATGAAAAAAATCAACGAACTTATTGACAACGAAGAACACTTTAGACTACGCCTTGAAGAGCTAAAACACAAGGTATTAACCAAAGAAAAAGAGAACATATGAATCAAAGTGTGAAAAGATGTGATGAACTCTTAGAGGTTCTTTCACCTGAATGCTCCCCTATTTTCAGGACTCATCGCTTGTTTTCACACTTTCACGCCGTTCTACTACTGCCACTATTTTTATTTAAAAACTTAAGGAGAGAGTCATGAAAGTCTCAATTCACAAGAGCGTTCTTGAGACGGTTTTGGTTAACACCCAACCTTACTTGGAAAAAAAAGATCTCAGCCAAATCACTTCCCACCTCCTCTTGCGTACCATGGGTGATGCTTTAGAAATCAAAGCGACTGATTATGAGATTGGGTTAACCTACAATACCCATTCCATTAAAATCATGAGCGAAGGATTGGCTACAGCTAATGGGAAAAAACTTTTAGACATTGTCAAAATTCTTAAAGATGACGACGTTACTCTTGAAACGATTAATGACTATCTTTATATCAAACAAAAAAGTTCTAAATTTAAACTTCCTATGTTTAACCCTAGCGATTTTCCAGATTTTCCTCTTGTGGATGAAAAACCAAAGTTTGACATTAACTCAACACAGCTTGTACGTGCTATTAAAAAAATAGCACCTGCTATTGACACGAACAATCCAAAGTTTGAACTCAATGGTGCATTGATTGATATTAAGGAAAATTACATCAACCTTGTTGCAACTGACACCAAGCGTTTAGCACTCATTAAACTTGAAGCACCTACGGACCACGCTTTTTCCCTCATTATCCCCAAAAAAGCCATCAGTGAAATTCAAAAACTCTTTTTTGATGATATTGAGATTTTTTACGATGGAACAACCCTTATTGCCAAATCAAACCACTTTCAATTTTTTACCAAATTGATTAATGGAAAA
>WPCG01134699.1_pt1 | contig 10966 bp, 10 predicted proteins | sample 5403311 | NCBI WGS metagenome assembly WPCG01 (sample SAMN12869467, study PRJNA574797) | sludge metagenome | isolation source: wastewater treatment of Control | place: China:Beijing | collected 2019-05-17 | reverse complement strand
GCTGGTTAGGCGCGGATATGTTAGCATGTCTACAATGTATCAGAAAGTAAAGTTAGTTTAATGAACCGCCGTATACCGAACGGTACGTACGGTGGTGTGAGAGGACGGAAATTGAAGTAATCAATTTCCTCCTACTCGATTATTGTACCACATGCTATTATGGTATACTGGAAAAAAGTGTGGGAGGCTATGATGCCGTTAAAAACATATAATTGGAATCGAAAATTATTGAACTATCTATGGATTATGGTTGGAATATCATTCCTCGTGCCTATAATTAACTACCCGTTCACATCATTAACTTTTCTAGAGTTTATTGTGCATCGATTAGCTATACCAGTGGTGTTTCAATTGATAATTATGTGTAGCTTGGAATACGTAAGGCATTATAAAAACAAATATCTTGATTACTATATGATTGTGGGAAGCTTGACAATGGTGCTTACTATGATTTTAGCACATGCTCCCATCGCTTACGTGATGCTTTCATTATTTATTTTGCCCATGTTTATAAGTGTTTTTTCAATTGAACCTAAAAAAATCATGTTTGCTTTCTTACTGACTTTAGCGTCTTTTTTTCATTTAAATTACCTGCACAGTGCGTTTTCAATGGACGTTGTGGAAACGATTACATTTCTTTTTATACTTTGTAGCGCTGCGTTTCTAAGTTTAGAGTTGACGAGACGTTTTAGGCACTTAAACGAAGAACGGTTACATGCTGTTTCTAATGAAAAAGAACTTCTTTTTAAAACAATTCAAATGGAAAAAATGTCAAAGTTAGATTTACCAACAAACTTGTATAATCATAAAACTTTTCATGAATATCTTGAACGGCTGTGGGAGCAATATCAAAATAATCCTTTTGAACTCCATATGGCATTGCTTGATTTGGATAATTTTAAAGCAGTTAATGATATTTTTGGGCATGCAGCTGGCGACATTGTGATAAGAGAAACTGCAAATATAATTCAAATTAATATTGATGACAATGATTTTGCTTCTCGCTACGGTGGAGAAGAGTTTGCAATTCTTTTTATTGATAAAAATGCAATGGATTGTGTGGCTATCTTAGAGATAATTCGAAAGCAGTTGTCATGTCATTCTTTTGATATTCTTGCTTCTGGGAGAGTTACTGTAAGTATTGGATTAGCAAGCGCGAAATCATTTGATTCGAAAGAGGCGTTTTTTAAAGGTGCAGATATGTTTTTATACCAAGCTAAAAAAACGGGTAAAAATCAAGTTGTTTCTTCCATAAAAAATGGACAGTAAGGCTCGTTGAAAAGGTTGCATGATCCATAAAAAGAGCGTATAATAAATACAGAACATACGTTCTTTTCTTTGTGGAGGCCTTTATGGATGTCTTGGATAAACTAAAAATTTTAGCTGATGCTGCAAAATATGATGTATCTTGCTCTTCAAGTGGAAGTTCTCGAGCTGGTGATGGTAAGCATCTTGGCAATGCATCTTTACCAGGTATATGCCATAGCTTTACAGATGATGGACGGTGTATATCCTTGCTGAAGATTTTGTTCACCAACAAATGCATCTATGACTGTGCATATTGCATAAATAGGCGGTCAAATGATGCAATTCAAAGGGCTGAGTTTACACCTGATGAGCTTGTTGACCTAATGATTCAGTTTTATAGGCGAAACTATATAGAAGGGCTTTTTCTGAGCTCAGGTGTTGTTAAAAATCCAAACCATACCATGGAGCTTTTGATAAAGGTTGTTGAGCGCTTGAGAACAATTGAACGCTACAACGGCTATATTCATCTTAAAGGCATTCCGGGCGCAGACCCCATGCTTATTGAAAAAGCAGGGCGATTTGTAGATCGCTTAAGCATCAATATTGAGTTACCCACAAGTGGTAGCCTTAGGCTGTTAGCGCCTGAAAAGAAACGTTCAGATATGGTTGAGCCCATGCAGTACATTAAAGAAAAGTCTGAAGAATATGGAGCTTTAAAGAAAACGCACCGCCATACCCCTTTGTTTGTTCCGGCAGGGCAAACAACGCAGCTTATTGTGGGCGCAACGGCTGAGGCAGACTACCATATTTTAAGAATTTCGGAAGCCTTTTATAAAAGGCTTGCCCTAAAAAGAGTCTATTATTCGGCTTATGTACCTGTGGGAAATGTCCCAATGACGCTATATGACCGTGGATTATCCTTACAACGTGAGCATCGCATTTATCAAGCCGATTGGCTATTGCGTTTTTATGGGTTTAGGGCAGATGAGATTGTTTCAAAGGAAATGCCGGATTTAGATTTAGCTGTTGATCCCAAATGTCACTGGGCACTACGTCACTTGTCTTTTTTTCCAGTGGAAATCATGCGAGCAGATTTGCAAACCTTGCTTAGGGTTCCTGGAATTGGCAATATCAGTGCACGGCGGATTTTAAAGGCAAGGCGATTTGGTAAGCTTGACGAAGAAGCACTGAAAAAATTAGGCGTTGTTCTCAAACGCGCACGTTTTTTTATCACTTGTGGCGGACGTGCTTTGGATACAATTGATTTAGATGGTGGTATTTTACGAACAAAGCTCCTTGATGCCCCGAAGGCTCAACAGGTATCCTTGTTTGATCTGTACCCCACTGTTTTTTAGGAGTGCCTATGATTTATACGTATGATGGTACCTTTGAAGGAGCCCTAACAGGGATATATGTCATGTTTTATGATAAGGCAGCTATAGAGACGTCTCAGCTTGTTACGAAAGAGCATTTTCAGTATCAGTTGCTTGAAGAAACAAGAGATGTTCCTACGGACTTAGAGGCCGCTGAAAAAGTAACGGCGTGGATTTTAAAAGATTTTGGGCCCTATATGATGAAAATCATTGCTTATGCATACTTGAAAGAGGATTTGGATTATGGCACAAAGCTCTTTAGGTACTTGAAAAAAGCAAGAAAAATTGGCCATAGGGCAGAGGAATCACTGGGTGACCCAGATATATCAGCTATGTATAAGGCTTATAACCGCGTAGCAAGAGAATCACATTTGCTTGTGGGGCTTTTGCGGTTTATGGAGTTAGATAATGGTATTTATTATGCGTCCTTTGAACCCACCCACAATTGCATCACACTCCTCATTGAGCATTTTAAAAATCGTTTAGCCGATCAAACATGGGTCATACATGACACGAAACGAGGAATCGCTGTATTTTTTGACCAAAAAGAGACCTATATTCGCCATTTAGAGGCAATGGCCTTTGTTAATCTGTCAAAGCGTGAACACCAGTATCAAGCCTATTGGCAAGCCTATTTTGCTCATATTGCAATTCCAGAAAGAGATAACCCAAGGCAGCAAAGGCAAATGATGCCTAAAAAATACTGGAAATTCTTAATTGAAAAACCACGAGCGGGTCGGGAAAACAATTGTGATATTTACTAAAAATTTACCAACCCCGTTGATTTGTACTTCCATTATGGTATGATAGACTTATGATACGAATGATGGAGGTTTTTTTATGATTTTAATCCTAGGAGGCGCAGGCTATATTGGTAGCCATGCGGTACGTGAGCTCTTGGCTCAAGGAAAGAAAGTTGTTGTTGTTGATAGTCTTGAGACTGGACATAGAGCGTCATTGCCAAACGATGTTCCTTTTTATCAGGTGGATATTCGTGATGAGAGCGCCTTAAACCATGTTTTTGAAACGCATGCTATTTCTGCGGTGATACATTTTTGTGCAAATTCTTTGGTTGGAGAGTCAGTAGAAGCTCCTTTGAAGTATTTTGACAACAATATCGGAGGCGCTATAACCCTCTTAAAGGTAATGAAGGCGCACGAGGTGCGACACATTGTTTTTTCATCCACCGCTGCGGTGTATGGTGAAGCAAGCGATGCGTATATAACTGAAAGCACACCTTTAAACCCTACTAATCCATACGGTGAGTCAAAAAGGATTATGGAGCTCCTGTTCAAGTGGGCAGACGAAGCTTATGGCATTAAGTTTGTATCGCTTCGTTATTTTAATGTGGCGGGTGCTGCTTCAGATGCTTCCATAGGCGAAGCGCATGGGGTTGAAACCCATTTGATACCGCTTGTGCTACAAGTGCCTCTTGGTCAAAGGTCACACATAACAATTTTTGGTGATGATTACCCCACAGAAGATGGAACCTGCATTAGAGATTACATTCATGTTGAAGATTTGATTCAAGCCCACCTTTTAGCACTCGATTATTTAACCTCAGCACAAAAGAGTGATGTCTTTAACCTAGGTATCGGAAACGGTTTTTCAGTCAAAGAAGTCATCGCCTGTGCGGAACGTGTGACGGGTCAACCTATACCGGTTCTCATGGGGGAAAGGCGTGCGGGAGATCCGCCTAGATTGGTGGCGTGTGCAGATAAGGCGCGGCAGGTTCTTGGCTGGGAGCCTAAACGGATTGAGCTTGAAACTATTGTTGAAGACGCATGGCGTTTTCATCAAGCACATCCAAATGGATATAAGGGGTGACATCATGGAAAAAAGGACACTTGTAAATGGATTTAAAAAACAATTTGGAGATGTGGAAGCAGATGAGGTATACTTTGCACCAGGGCGTGTAAACCTGATAGGCGAACATATCGATTATAATGGCGGTTACGTTCTTCCTTGTGCTATTCAATTAGGCACATACGCTGTTGTGCGTCAAAGAGACGATGAACGCGTACGTCTATACTCAGAAAATTTTAGTCAAATGGGGATTTTAGAAGCATCTCTATCTCAGATAGCATTTTCAGATGCTCTAGATTGGGCAAATTATCCCTTGGGCATATTCCATACACTTATGGGCATGGGGTATGCGCTTCCCAAAGGTTTTGATATGTACTTTTATGGAAATTTGCCAAACGGTGCAGGCTTGTCATCATCAGCATCCATTGAGGTACTCACAGCAACAATCCTCAATCAGGTATACAACCTAGGCCTTTCAGGTGTGGATGTGGCGCTGATCAGTCAAAAATCTGAAAATACATTTAATGGTGTCAATTGTGGCATAATGGACCAGTTTTCAGTGGCCATGGGAAAGGAAAATCATGCCATCTTGTTAAATTGTAACACCCTTGAATACCGTTATATTCCAGCGTCTTTAGGGGACTACCGTTTGATGATTATTAACTCCAATAAAAAAAGAGGGCTGGTGGAGTCCGCTTATAATGAAAGGCGTCAGCAGTGTGAGGACGCGCTTCAGATAGTGTCTCCTCAAACGGGAGCTAAGCATTTATGTGACATTGAGCCTCACATATGGCAGGGGCTTGCACCAACATTAAATGATGGGGCATACAAGAGGGCCCATCACGCAGTTATGGAGCAATACCGCACCAAAAAAGGAGCCGAGGCCCTAGCGGAAGAAAATTTGGCAGCCTTTGGTGAATGGATGTACCGTTCGCATGATTCCTTGCGCTATGATTTTGAGGTTAGCTGTTATGAGCTAGATACCATTGTAACTGCCTGTAAAACCGTAAGAGGTGTACTGGGAGCGCGTATGACCGGTGCTGGCTTTGGTGGGTGTGTGGTTGCCCTTGTTCACAAAGAAAAAGTGCCCACCTTAAAGGAAGCCGTTGTCAAGGCGGCAGAGTTGGCAGGTACGCCACAGCCAGAGTTTTACGAGGCTCAAATAGGTGCCGGTGCGGGGGTGTATCATGAATCACATCATTAATGCGGAGCGTTTATTACATTACGGCGTGCAAAAAGGATTTGTGGATGCATTAGATATACAAGAAGTGCGAAACCACCTTTGGCGTGTGCTTAACCTTGAGGGTGACCTTGAAGGTTTGCCACCCACCTTTGAAGCCATTGACGATATTTACGCCTTGCTAGAAGCATTGACACCTGAAACCTTAACCTATGCATATGAAAAGGAAATGTTTCAGGCCCATCTTATGTCTGCATTGATGCATAAAAACAGTGTTATCAACCGTCAATTTTGGGAGCTTTATCAGAAAGACTGTCAATTGGCAAGTCAATGGTTTTATAAGCTTTCAATAGATTCAACATATATTCGCATGGATCGGGTGAGTAAAAACGTAAGCTGGACGGTGCCTACTCAATATGGAAGGCTAGATATTACCATTAACATGAGTAAGCCTGAAAAAGACCCAAAGGAAATTGCCCTCATGCGAGATGCTCCTCAGGTTGCATATCCCAAGTGCTTGCTTTGTCTTGAAAACGTCGGCTATAGTGGACATGTGAATCACCCAGCAAGGCATCAGCATAAGGTCATTAAAATGACTTTAAATCAAGAGGCTTGGTATTTTCAGTATTCACCATATGTGTACTACAATGAACATGCCATCGTTTTTTGTGGTGAACACCGCCCGATGAAAATTGATGGTGGAACCTTTTCGCGGTTACTTGATTTTGTCGATGTGTTACCACATTACTTTATTGGATCTAATGCTGATTTACACACGGTTGGAGGGTCAATTTTAACACATGACCACTACCAGGCGGGAGCCTATGAGATGCCAATGATGCGAGCAAAAACACTTTACATGACTCAGATGAAGGGATGTGACGTAGAGGTGCTTCATTGGCCCCTATCTGTTGTGAAAATAAGTGGGAAGGATAAGGAAGGGGTTAAAACCTTAGCCCTGCATATGTTTGAGCAATGGGTAAACTATACGGATGAAGCCTTCGAGCTGTATGCCCATACAGATGAAAGGCATAATACCGTAACGCCAATTGCACAAAAGATTGGCGAAACCTATGTTTTATTCCTAGCGCTACGTAATAACAGAAGGACAGCTGAGCACCCAGAGGGATTATTTCACCCTCATCGTGAGCACCACCACATAAAAAAAGAAAATATTGGATTGATCGAGGTGATGGGGCTTGCGGTTTTACCGAGCCGCTTGTCCTTTGAAATAGAAGATGCTGTTGCAGCTATTTCACAAGCCGGTGGTTATAAACAAGGCATGTTTGAAACGCATTCAGAACTGTCCAAGCATTCGAAATGGCTCGATAGTCTTTCGTCCTCATTGAGAGAGGCTGGCGTCGATGGTAAGGTCCTTCAAGACATGCTACAGCAGGAAATGGGACAGACCTTCTTAAAGGCTATAGAGAATTCTGGCATATTCAAAGGTAACGTAGAGGGCTTTAAGCGCTATTTAGATCAGGTTCGCTCTTCCTTGGTGACGACATGATGCATTCCGTAGAAAACTCAAAACCCTTATCCGCTCTTTTTCAAAGAGATATTGAGACCATTACCTTGTTTAATGAGGACGGACTTAAGGTGTCACTTGTGACCTTAGGAGGCATCATGCAATCGTTGGAGGTGCCTGACCGCAGTGGACGGTATGAAAACATTCTGATGACGTATCCAGATATGCAGATGTGGGAGAAAAACCCTTTTTGCCTCAATGGCATCATCGGCCCTCAGGCTGGCCGCTTTGAAGGGGGACTGCTTCAATTAAATGAACAAACGTTTTTTTTAGAAACCAACCACACTGGACATCATTTGCATGGCGAAGGAGCAGGTTTTCATCGGCAAGTGTGGCAGCTTGAGTCTGTGACTTCTGACGAGCACAGATCAACAGTAGTGATGACCTTGCAGCACCCGCACGGTTTAAGTGGTTTTCCTGGTAACATGCGTTTGAAAGCTACCTATAGCTTACATGAGCAAGGGTATTTAGACATCATCTTTGAAGGCCAAAGCGATAGGCTATCCCACCTTAACATGACCCACCACAACTACTTTAATTTATCAGGAGATGGAAAAGGGCCTATTGACCATCATCTTTTAACACTAAATGCCCAGTACTACCATCCCTTAAAGGATAATGGCATTCCAGATCACACTGCGAGTGAGGTCAGTGGTACTTGCTTTGATTATACTGTGCCGAGGCCTATTTCTTTGGCCTATGTGTCTGCTCAAGGGGGAATTGATCACCCCTTTAGGCTAGAGCGTGAAGGTGATGGGCTTGTCCATGCAGCATCGCTTCAAGATCTGCAAAGTGGTCGCCGGTTACAGGTGTATACAAATCAGTCGCATATGGTGGTGTACACACAAAACGTGTCTTATATGCAACATATGGGGATATGCTTTGAAACACAAAGCTTTCCCGATGCACCGTCTTTACTCTATCCTGGTCAGACCTATTATCATAAGACGAGGCTTGTGTTTTCCGTAGAATAATGTTTGATGGCCTTGTGTTTGGTGTATGTTTAGTGTATAGACAAAGCAAAGGAGGCAATCATGGTAAACATTGCAACAGTGGATTCGCTTATTCAAATGGAGATGGTAAAGGAAGTGCTTGAGAAAGCTGGCATAAGGGTCCTTGTCAAGCATCGTGAGACAGGAGAGTTTATGTCATTATATGCTGGTATGAGTGCATATGGCATTGATATCTATGTTCCTGAGGAAAATGCGGAAGAAGCCTTGGCGCTCTTTCAAGCTTTTTTCGACAATAACGAATATTAAAATAATTTGATAAAAAAACATTCGCTTTATCTTGACGGTAAAGCGTTTGTTGTTTATGCTATACATAGGCGAATGAAAAGATTTGATTGTTCAAAAATATTCGGATTTTATGGAGGGGTTATGAAGGTAGCGATTCTCATGGGAAGCGATTCTGATTTCCCAGTGGTGGAAAGAGCCATCAATGTGCTAAAAGCATTTGATGTACAAGTGGTGGCGCGCGTTCTATCGGCGCATCGAACGCCACATATTGCAGTGGATTTTGCAATGAAGGCAGAAGCAGAGGGCATTGAGGTCATCATAGGTGCTGCAGGTAAGGCGGCGCATTTACCAGGAGTCATTGCGGGTGTCACAACACTTCCTGTAATAGGATTACCCATTAAATCGTCAACCCTAGATGGGCTTGACTCATTATTATCCATTGTTCAGATGCCAAGTGGTATCCCTGTGGCTACTGTTGCAGTGGATGGTGCAGAGAATGCAGGTTTATTAGCCGTTCAAATGCTTTCCATTAAATACCCTGAGCTTAGGGCTAAAATGAAGCACTACAAAGAAGAGATGGCAAAAAACGTTCTTGAAAAGGACGCATCCATACAATCAAGATATTAGGAGGATCTCATGAATCGATTAGAACAGCTTTACGAAGGCAAGGCAAAACGCGTGTTCAAAACAGATGTTGCAAACCGATACTGGATTGAGTATAAAGATGATGCGACTGCATTTAATGGTGAAAAAAAGGGTTCAATTTTAGATAAAGGCCTTGTCAACAATAAAATGAGTGCCGTTCTTTTTCAAATGCTTGAAGAAAAGGGCATTCCAACACATTTTGAAAGCCTAGTGAATGAGCGTGAGCAAATTGTAAAGGCGGTTACAATTCTACCGCTTGAAGTGATTGTGAGAAACGTTGCTGCGGGCTCTCTTGCCAAGCGTCTAGGTCTTGAAGAAGGCATTGTGATGAAGGAAACGGTGCTCGAATTTTGCTACAAAGATGATGCGCTCGGAGATCCAATGATTAACGATTATCATATTTTTGCAATGGACTTTGCAACACCTGAACAAGTGGCAGAAATAAAAGCATATGCCCTTAAGGTAAATGAGCTTTTAGTGGCCTTCTTCTTAGAGAGGGGCTTAAAGCTAATTGATTTTAAATTGGAATTTGGCCTATACGAAGGTAAGGTCATTTTAGCGGATGAGATTTCTCCAGACACATGCCGACTTTGGGATGTCGAAACAAATAAAAAGATGGATAAAGACCGTTTTAGACGTGATTTAGGTGAAGTTGAGTCGGTTTATCAAGAAGTACTCGGAAGGGTTCAAGGGTAATTTTGGAGGATATAATGGAAGATTGTTTCGCATCGGACAAGCTTCATGAAGAATGTGGTGTCATTGGTGTGTATGCGCCAGGGGCACCTTCTGTTTCTCATATGCTTTGTTTTGGATTAATTGCATTGCAACACAGGGGTCAAGAAAGTGCAGGCATTGCTGTTCAAAAAGACGGAAAAATGCAATATTATAAAGAAATGGGCTTGGTTCAAGAGGTTTTTAGTAACGACGTTTTAGACCGATTACCTGCCGATATGGGCATAGGTCATGTGCGCTATTCCACGACAGGTGAAAGCTATGTGTCTAATGCACAGCCTCTGGTAGTGCGCTATAAGGGCGGCAGTATTGCGCTTGCCCATAATGGAAACCTTGTCAACGCAGGCGACATTCGTGTACGCTTAGAAGATGAGGGGTCGATTTTTCAAACCTCTATTGACACAGAGGTCATTGCAAACCTCATTGCAAAAAATTATCACCTTGGTATGAAAGAAGCCATCATTGCATCTGTAAGGGAAATCCAAGGGTCCTTTGCCCTTGTTATTATCATAGACAACATGCTTGTTGGCGTAAGAGACCCTCATGGGCTTAGGCCACTTTCCTTAGCAAAACTTGATGAAGGGTATGTTCTTGCGTCTGAAACATGTGCCCATGATGTCCTTGGAGCCACCTTTGTTCGCGACATTGAGCCAGGGGAAATGGTCATTATAGATGAAAAGGGTGTGACAGCTTTTGAATACACACCTAAAAAACGCAAGGCTGTGTGTACCTTCGAGTATGTGTATTTTGCGCGACCAGATAGTCTTATCGACGGGGTTAATGTGTTTGCATCTCGAAAGCGCGCAGGCATGCGTCTTGCCCAAGAGGCCCCAGTAGAAGCCGACATGGTTATTGCGGTTCCTGATTCAGGGGTGGCTGCAGCTATCGGTTATGCAGAGGCATCAGGCATACCCTACAGTGTGGGAATGATTAAAAATAAATATATGGGTAGAACTTTTATTCAACCAGATCAAAAATCCCGCGAGCTTGCCGTTCGCTTAAAGCTAAATGTGATGAAGGAAAATGTGGATGGAAAAAGGTTAATCCTCATAGATGACTCCCTCGTCAGAGGGACTACGAGTAATCGGATTGTCAATATTCTAAGGGGAGCTGGGGATAAAGCGGTACACATTCGCGTGAGCTCGCCAGCGGTAACGCATAGCTGCTATTTTGGCATTGATACACCAAATCGTCAACAGCTTGTTGGAGCAACGCA
>WPCG01121919.1_pt1 | contig 11013 bp, 6 predicted proteins | sample 5403311 | NCBI WGS metagenome assembly WPCG01 (sample SAMN12869467, study PRJNA574797) | sludge metagenome | isolation source: wastewater treatment of Control | place: China:Beijing | collected 2019-05-17 | reverse complement strand
ACAGGAAAAGTAACGGATGCATTTAATGATGATCCCATTCCGGGCGTGAATGTCGTGATAGATGGTACAACTCTGGGCACTATAACTGATATTGACGGCGTGTACGAGTTGTTAGTCAATGAGGGTGACACACTAGTATTTTCGTTCATCGGCTATGAAACACAAAAGATTGAAGTGGGTAAAGTTAGGATAATCAACGTGAGGCTTTCCGAACATACCGAAATGTTGGAGGAGGCAGTGATAGTTGCATTTGGTAAACAGAGCAAGGAAAGTGTGGTTTCATCGATTACCACGGTTAATACCGGGGATTTAAAAGTCCCTTCAAGCAATTTAACAACAGCACTCTCGGGCAAGATGGCTGGATTAATTGCTTACCAGAGCACGGGCGCACCAGGAGAAGAAGATGCCCAATTTTTTGTTCGAAGCGTAACCTCTTTTGGTAGCGGGCTGACGTCTCCGCTTATTTTAATCGATAATATTGAAATGACATCACGGGATCTCTCAAGGCTCAATCCCGATGACATAGCCAGTTTCTCTATTTTAAAAGATGCCTCGGCAACCGCGCTCTACGGTGCAAGAGGCGCGAATGGCGTGGTGCTAGTGACGACCAAAGAAGGGAGAAAAGGAAAGGTAAACGTGCAATTTCGCACCGAAACCTCGATCTCGACCCCCACGACAAAGGTAGATGTAGTAGATCCCATCGCTTTCATGGAATATTCAAACATCGCGAGCTTGACGCGCCATGGGGAACTCACCTACCCTCAAAGTAAAATTGATCGGACAAGAGATCCCAATAGAAATCAATACGTATACCCCGCCGTTGACTGGAAAGACATCCTTACAAGGGATCACTCGATGAATCACCGGGCCAATATTAACCTAAGTGGTGGTGGAGAAGCCGCGACCTATTATATCGCCGGTTCCTTCTCGCGGGACAACGGTATTTTGCAGGTTGATCGTAAAAACCCCTTTAATTCGAACATAAATTTAAAGAAATATACCGTCCGTTCCAATGTTAATCTCAATTTAACACGGTCGTTGGAAGCCAAGGTCAGGGTAAGCGCTAATTTTGAAGATTATACAGGCCCCATTGGTGAATCTGGAAGCGGTGGTGCCAATACCTACGGGAAAGCATTGATTGCCAATCCTGTTTTATTTCCTCCCGCTTATGCCCCGGATAGAGAAACACAGCACGTGGACCGGATCCTTTTCGGGAATCATTCTGACAATGACTTCGGGGAAGGTTCTGATCTTTACATCAATCCCTATGCCGATATCATGAGAGGCTATGAAGATGTAAGAAACAATACCCTTTTAACACAGTTAGAATTGCATCAAAACCTGAATATGATCACGGAGGGGCTAAGAGCCCGTTTTATCGGTAGCGTTACACGCTACTCGGGATTCAATATTCAACGCAGTTACAGGCCATTTTACTATCAATACATAAGAGGCACGCACGATCCAAGCAATCCTGATTTCCCTTATACTCTGGCAGTGTTGAATCCCGAAGGAGGTTCTGATTTCATCGATTATAGCGCGGGAAATAAATTTGTCAGATCCAATTATTACGCGGAAGGTGCTGTTTTGTATGACAGGAGTTTCGCTAACAAGCATGATATTGGAGGCCTTTTAGTGGGATCGGTAAAAGAGAGCATGGATGGAAGTCCATCAAATTTGGATTCTTCTTTGCCTTCAAGGAACGTGTCACTGGCAGGCCGCTTTACTTATGGATTTGACCAGAAATATTTCGCCGAATTTAATTTTGGGATGAACGGTTCAGAACGTTTCGACCCGGCACATCGTTGGGGATTTTTCCCCTCGATCGGGGCAGGATGGCAAATCTCGAATGAATCATTCTGGTCAGGCCTCGAGAGAGCCATACCGCTCCTCAAGGTCAGGGCTACTTATGGACTGGTAGGTAATGACGTGATTGTAGATGATAATGATCGATTCTTTTTCACTTCAAATATCAACCTGAATGGCTCCTCGGCAGGCAGATTCGGGAACAACCCGTATGAAACTTTTAGCCGGCCGACCATCGATATCATCCGGTATGCTAATCCAAATATCACGTGGGAGGTATCTTACAAGACCAATTTAGCCCTTGAGGTAGGACTATTCAATAACAACTTGACTTTCATTGGTGAAGTATACCACGAAAAACGAACCAATATAGTGCAGCCGAGGCCCGATATCCCTTCCACGATGGGTTTATCAGCCGGAATCAGGACTAATTACGGCGAAGCTGTCGGCAAGGGAATCGATTTAACCCTGGACTTCAATAGAGCCTATAGCAATTCTTTATGGTATATCGTCAGGGGTAATTTCACCTATGGAACCGCGGAAATAACCCAGTATGACGAATTGGATTATTCCGAAATAGCCCCATGGCTATCCATGGTAGGACAAAAAGTAGGGCAACAACGTGGATACGTGGCCGAGCGGCTGTTTATTGACGATGAAGAAGTTAAAAACTCACCACTGCAGGAAGTTGCCACGGGCGGGGGGTATCAAGCGGGCGATATCAAGTATCGCGATATTAATGGTGATGGAATTATCAATTCGTATGATATTGTTCCCATGGGATATTCATCCACCCCCGAGATTCAATACGGGTTAGGAGGCTCGTTCGGGTACAAAGGGTTTGACTTTTCAATATTCTTCCAAGGATCCGCGAGGTATTCTTTTTTCCTGAATGCCACTGACATGGCACCATTCGTGGAGGTAACCCAGGGAGGAAAAAAAGGAAACAGGGCCATGTTGGGTTTTATTGCAGAGAGTGTATGGACAGAAACCGACCGGGATGTTTATGCTAAATGGCCCCGCTTATCGCCGGATGCGGGAGCCACGGCTATAGGTAATAGGAATAATTTTGTACGAAGCAACTACTGGATGCGCTCGATAGGCTTCATGCGGTTAAAATCACTGGAAGTTGGATACTCTATCCCGGAAGTAAGGGGTGTGACCCCCCGGGTCTACGCGAGCGGAACCAACCTGTTTACATTCTCCAATTTCAAGCTGTGGGATCCAGAAATGGGTGGAAACGGGTTGGCATACCCTTTACAACGGGTGTTCAACGTGGGCCTTCAACTCAATTTTTAACAATAAAAAATGATTATAATGAAGAAAATATATTCATACTTGGTTTTTATCCTCCTATTCTCTTTACCCGGATGTAACAATTACCTTGATATTCTGCCGGATGATAAGGCGGAATTAAAAGATGCTTTCAAGGATAAATACAATACTGAAAAATATCTCTTTACTTGTTACAATAGTCTTCCTAATCACGTGTCTCCAACAAGTACCTTGGGTATTTCCGGGGGAGGGGACATTATTTATAGCGAACGAAATACCGGAGGTGGATTTTCCGCGGGGCTTCCCGCCCCAATGATGGCTTTTTTGAAAGGCAATAATGCAGCCAACCCTTATATGAATTTTTGGGATGGGACAAACGGTGCACCCAGGAACCTATGGCAAGGGATCAGGCATTGTAATATCTTTTTAGAAGGAATTTTATTAGAAAACGGAGGCCCGCGAGATTTGGATGAGGGAGTCAGGGCTCGATGGATTGCAGAGGCAAAAGCAATCAAGGCCTATTTACATTTTTATCTTTTTCAACTATACGGGCCAATTCCAGTTATTGACGACGCCGTGCCTATTTCCGAAAAAGGAGATAAGGTGAATGTATACCGTGAGCCGGTTGATGAAGTAGTAGATTATATTGTAAACCTGCTAGACGAGGCAATAGAGGATCTTCCTACCATGAGCGAGTTGGACGTGGTGAGTGAATTCGGAAGATTTACCAAAACTATCGCGTTGTCTATGAAAGCAAAAACATTGGTTTTGGCAGCAAGCCCAATATTCAACAATAACAACTATTACTCGGGCTATAAAGACAAAAGAGGAGTTGAACTCTTCCCGGCGGGTGACAGTAATGAGAAATGGGAAAGAGCGTTGGAAGCCTGCGATATTGCATCTCGTTCTGCCGAGTCAGAAGGCGCGAGCATACTCATTACAACGGACGGGGGCAACAACGCGATCAGGGGGACGAATATTACAAATATCAACGACACCACCAAGGCAATGGTAAGCCTTCGACAAGCAGTAACGGAGTCCTGGAATCCTGAAGTAATATGGGCAGTGAATGAAAGTACTACTACCTTACAGAGATTCGCTACCATGTTGAGTAACGACGAATGGTTTAACTTGGCCGGATCAGGAGGAGGCGATATCGGACAACGTCATTCACCAACCTTGAACGTGGTGGAATTATTTTATTCTTCCAATGGAATTCCTATTGATGAAGATGCAGACTGGGAAAGAAATGGTTGGTATCAAAACAGGTACAACACCCAGCTTCCCGATACAGAACATAGCAAGTATTTCATTAAGAGGGGACAGGAAACAGCTCTTCTCCACTTTAACCGTTCATTACGTTTTTACGCGTCAGTTGGTTTTGATGGTGGAATCTGGGAAGGAAGGGAAAAAACTCTGGCTGAAGCATCTTATCCAAGCATGATAAGACATATGGGAAGTGGATTCAAACATGCAGAAACTTACGGGGGATATCCTTACGCCGGTTATTTAGCAAAAAAGTTAAGCCATTTAAAGACAACTTATACCGAGAGCAGGGTTACTTTAATCAGGGAGGATTATTCTTTTCCGATTATTCGATTGGCAGATATATACCTGCTATTGGCCGAGTGCCTGAATGAAGTGGGAGGCCCACAACAAACCGATTCTAAAGGACAAAATGCTTATTATTATTTAGACCTGATCAGGGCAAGAAGCGGTATGGAAGGTGTAGTAGATAGTTGGAATAAATATGCTATAAGCAGTTATAAGACAAAACCGAACGATATCAACGGCTTAAGAGATATTATTCGACGCGAACGCTTGAATGAATTAGCGTTCGAGGGACATTTCTATTATGATGTAAGAAGATGGTTGATAGCAGGGGAAATGTTCAATCAACCCATACTGGGCTGGAACAAGGACGGGGAAAACAAGCAAGATTTTTATAATATACGCGTATTGTTACAACCGCGCTTTTCAATGAGAGATTACCTGATGCCGATCAGGACCAATTCGTTGTTACAAAACCCGAACCTTGTACAAAACCCGGGCTGGTAATTACTGTAAATACTCGTTTATCAAAAATATAGAAAAATGAAACAATATATACATGCATTATTAATCGCGATAACAAGTTCATTGTTGCTGGTTGCTTGCGTAGACTCTTATTCGGGTATCGAGCAAGTAAAGACCGACTCCGAGAAACCGGAAAAGGTAACTGTTAACGAGGTGGTACCCAAATCGGGGGCATTGGAGATACATTTCACGCTGCCAAAAGGAAATCCTACTATTGCCCAAGTTGTTGCTACCTATATCAATAAACAAGGAAAGAAAATGGAATTTAAAGCTTCAAGGTACAGTTCTTCTATCCTGGTAGAAGGATTTACCGGCACAGACGAAGTTACGGTAGAATTAATCTGTATAGACAATAGCGGTAACGAATCAGGTATTTCTCTCGTGAAAGCAAGCCCCTTGGTTTCTCCGGTTGAAGTGGCTTTTAATACCATGCATGTTGAACCCGCGTTTGGTGGCATAAAGGTGGAATGGCAAAACAAAGAAGCCAACCCTTTTGTCATTCATGTTTTAAACGAAGACACCTTGCAGGTTGGAGTCCCTTCACTGGTAGAAGATTTAAATAAAGCTATCTATTCCACGGATTCAACCAACACCTTTGCTTATGTTCGCCATTATCCGTCGATAGAACAAAAGTTTGGTTTTATCGTATCTGATAAATGGGGAAACAGGACCGACACGTTAGTTACTTCTTTAACACCCTATCGAGAAGAGAAAATTGATTATAATCACGTGAGAGCCGTCACCTTTTTTAATCCTACTTTTTTTGGTGGAAGCCGGGACTACGATGACTGGGCTATCAATCCCTCGACAGGAATCCAAAATGACGGGAACAGCCATGGTACGGGAAATGCACCGCAAACAATTTTTGATGGGGTGAGAACCGGGACCCAATTTTATTGTTATAAATTCGTGAAAAACTTCAAAGACCCTGACCCGGCAAATCATGAACTGGTTCAGGATGTTTACGCCACGTATGATTTAAATATGAATGTTCGGCTAAGCCGGATTATAATATTTCCGCGACCCACGATAACCTATACCTATAACAGATCCAGCCCAAAACGTTTTCGGATATGGGGGACCGATGATACTAACAGCCAAAGGTGGTCGAAATTTCCCGACGGGTGGACGTTAATAGGTGAATATGTAGGCGTGGAACCGGTAGATAGAGACAACTTAACGCCCGAGGAAATTGAATATTTTAATTATAACCAGGAGTACACGATCAGTGAAGGAAATGTAAACCCCGACGCGCAACCAACAGCAAGCTTCCGCTACATGCGACTTCAAATGATGGAATCATACAATCCACTGATTCAATATTATACCATTAATGAATTCGAGATGTATGGAGACGTGCTGGAATATTACTAAACAGTTTTTTTATATTAAAATCGTAGCTATGAGTAAGTACATATTTAAAATAGTAATAGCATTGTCCCTCTTCTTCACGAGTTGTGACAACGCGAATGATTTACTGAATCAATATATTAAAGATGGGCCTATCATCTATGCCGCTAAAGTAAACGAGATAAATACACAATCCGGGTATTACCGGTTTAGAGTAAACCTTTACCCGGCCGAGGATGTAAACCGATCCCATTGTATTTTGAGTTGGAACATTACGGGAGAGAGCAGAGATTCTGTCAAAGTTGATTATATTTCAGCTAATTTTGACAATATCTTGGATTGTTATTACACGATTGTTGATTTTTCAACCGACCTTGATATTCAGGGAAATCTGGAAATTAGCGCTCAAAACATAGACTTGTTTGGCAATAGATCTTTGATGGAAGTTGGCAGCGCGTATATTTACGGGGAGGATTACATCTCTTCCTTACTAAATGCACAAATTCAGATTTCTTCGGGGATTGATGAAGTTATTTTCGAGAAAAAAATTGGCGCGGTCGGTAACTTGTTAAGTTACGAACAGGATAATGGCAGTTTCTCTGAAGAAGTTTTTGTAACGGAAGATAGTCACCCTTTAGTGGATGCCAAATCGGGGGGCATAATACGCACCAAAACCAGGTATCTCATCAATGAAACCGATATTGATATGCTTGATGTAGCGGAATACTTGGAAACAAGGATCCCGTGAAAGCTTTAGAAATAAATGAATACAACTGGTAAAAAAAGTAATATGAAAAAAATAAATTTATTAATCCTGATGCTTATACTGGTAATTACTTCCTCTTGTCAGCGAAGTAGTTACCAAAGAAGCAACCTGAAGGACATCACCCACGAAGCCGTTCAAGAAGCTGCCCAGACAATGCTGCAGTTCAGAGAAACATCCCCGTTTTTGCTGGATGATAAAAGGTTAGCCCTTTGGGATAAGCTCGAAACATTTTCTGATAGCTTGGAGCACACCACATTTATAGAATACTTTGGGAAACCGGAGGAAGAAGCGGTCATTATGGAAGATACAATACCCATGCTGTACCTCTATCGCGAGGGTTTCGACAAAGTACTTCACGAGGTAAAAAACTCCAAAGTTAAACAAGGGAGCACGTTAATCTGGCTACTTTATAATATGGGGTTCGTGGTTAAAACACCCTCCGGATGTTTTGGAATCGATATCGACCACCGCTTGGCGGATCAATTAGAGCCCTATCTGGATTTTCTCCTTATTACCCACAATCACCGCGATCACTATGATCCTAAGTTGATGGAAGCGATGAATAATAATGGGAAACCTATTTTATCAAATTTCTACGAGAAAGACATAGAACACCTTTCAATAACCCCAACAAATTATAAAATTGGAAACTTCACGATCCGTACCGATATGTCGGATCATCTTACCAATCCAAAACTTCCAAATTTCGTAACTGTCTTCCGTATTGAATGTGGTGAGGATTCGGGAAATTTCTCGATGCTTCATTGCGGGGATTCGGGCTTTAATCCGGCACATTTCACGAATGTTCAAGGGCCTGTGAGCATGGTAGTCCTTAGATGGGGGGCTCCTCGAGAAAGTAATATCTTGGGAACGGGTGCAGGCCAAGTAGAAACCGACTACGCTGTTTTGTCGCATCTAATAGAATTAAGGCATAAACCGTACCCCCATGGACAGGCATCGATTGCCAAAACACTCGAGCACCTACCCACGGTCAAATGTGAAAACACCATTCTTCCATTCTGGGGGGAGAAATTGACATGGAAGAATGGCGAAATGTATTGATATAATGTCAAGCCAACGTGATCTCGTTGTCCAAGTAAACATCCTGAATGGCGTGAAGTAGCTCTACTCCCTCGCTCATCGGTTTCTGGAACGCTTTACGGCCGGATATCAACCCGATGCCCCCGGCACGCTTGTTCACGACGGCCGTGTAGACGGCTTCGGACAAGTCGGTCTCGCCATGGGACTCGCCCCCGGAGTTGATTAGCCCTATTCTTCCCATGTAGCCGTTGATCACTTGGTACCGGCACAGGTCGATCGGGTGATCCGTGCTCAATTGGTCATACATGCCGGGGTTCGTCTTACCGAAACCGATCGCCTTGAAACCTCCATTATTGGTCGGCAGCTTCTGCTTGATGATATCTGCCTTGATCGTGACGCCAATATGGTCGGCCTGTCCGGTCATATCGGCAGAGCTGTGATAATCCGTCCCCTCTTTTTTGAAATCGTTGTTCCGCAGGTAACACCACAAGATGGTGGCCATTCCCAACTCGTGCGCGTACTCGAATGCCTCTGCCACTTCCACGATCTGCCGACGGCTCTCCTCCGATCCGAAATAGATGGTAGCCCCCACCGCGGCAGCCCCTAAATTCCACGCCTCTTTAACCGTACCAAAAAAGACCTGGTTGTAGGAATTGGGATAGGTCAATAACTCGTTATGATTTAACTTGACCACGAACGGGATCTTGTGGGCGTATTTTCTCGCCACGGAAGCCAACACGCCAAAGGTAGATGCCACGGCGTTACAATTAGCCTCAAGTGCCAGTTTCACGATATTTCCCGGATCAAAATAAGCGGGATTAGGAGCAAAAGAGGCTCCCGCCGTGTGCTCGATCCCTTGATCCACGGGAAGGATGGAAAGATAACCGGTGTTGGCCAGGCGTCCATGCCCGAACAGGCGCTGCAGGTTGTTCAAGGTGGGGATGTTCCGGTCCGAATCAATCCATAATTTATCGATGACGTCGGGGCCGGTGGTGTGGAGCAATGACCTGTCGACTGTTTTACTCACGTGATTCAGGAGATACTCGCTTTGATCTCCCAGTAGCTGTATGATGGTTGAATGTGCCATAACTTGAATGAATTAAAATGATAAACACGTATAAATCAAACAAACGGCACCGCAATTGGTTCGCTTTTTATATTTGATTGAATAATATTATCTTTGTCGCGAGAGATTTTTGGATGGGTAAAGCCGCGCGCGTGACAGTAGCGAGGCGGAAAAGGTGAGAAAAGAAGTTTAGACAGGTACAACCCATGGAAACGAAGTCGCACAAAATAATGTTTGAAGAAATATTCATTCAATATTTCCCCAAGGTCAGGTCGTTTGCTGCCATCCTCTTGAAATCGGAACAGGAAGCAGAAGACGTGGCGCAGGATATCTTTGTCAGGTTATGGGAAGAACCGGATCTTTGGGAAGGGAACCTCGCGAAGAATTACCTGTACACCATGGTTAAAAACAATGTTTTCAATCGCATCAAACGAAAAAACATCGAATCGAATTACATCAACGTCCAACTAAACGCGCGCGTGCCGGAAGAACTGCAAGAATTTGAAGATCCGCTCAACGACATGTATCGCGAAGAACTACAGCTTCTATTGAAATTGGCGCTGGAACAGATGCCCGATAAACGAAGAGCCGTGTTTGAAATGAGCCGCTATCACCATTTAACCAATAACGACATAGCAGAAAAAATGAACCTTTCGGTAAGGACGGTGGAGCAACACATCTATTTGGCCTTAAAAGAACTCAAAAAACTTCTCCTTATCGCAATTTTTTTAATGAAATTTTAAGTAGTACTTCCTTCTCGATTGTTTATTTAGTAGGCGGGGGGCTGTCGCTTCCATTGTCCGCGTCAAACGCTTGGAGACAACGCGACGCGCTTTATATATACCAGCCTGTATTACATGCGTAAGAGAGATGGAAAACTATTTTAACAAGATTATTGAATTATTCGCAAAAGGCGACGTTTCCGGTTCCTCCCGGGATCAATTTCACCGGTGGCTCACGGGAAGCAACCATTCCGAGGAAAAAGAAAAAGCACTGCACGAGCTGTGGAACAACACGCCGGAAAGCGCGCACGGCGAGGTTGATGCCGCCACGATGCACTCCTTGGTCGAGGTTCATAAAAAAATCAAACGACGCCAAGGAGGCTCCGGCATGAAACTCCTTCGATTTTGGCAGGTCTCGGCCGCTTGTCTACTGATTGCCCTGCTTCCCACTGCCTATCTCGCGATAAACAAAACATCCCGGCCTGCCGATCTGGTGGAACAGTTCGTCCCGGTCGCCGGGATGAGCCGCCTCACCCTGCCCGACGGGACCGAAGTTCAGTTAAACTCTACCGCCACCCTGCTCTACCCGCGACAGTTCGAGGGAGAAAGCCGAAGTGTCTATCTAATCGGGGAAGCCAATTTCAAGGTAGCGGAAAACGAAAAGATGCCGTTCATCGTGAAATCCAACGATTTCCAAGTAACGGCACTGGGGACCGAGTTCAACCTCAAGGCTTACCCTTCCGATTCGACGCTCTCCGTGGCACTGCTTTCGGGAAGCGTGGAGGTAAAATACAATAACTTGGCGTCGACCGCCATACTAAAGCCCAATGAACAGCTGACATATAATAGATTCACGAAGGCCGAACGACTTGATCATCCCGATATATTGGAAGTAACTGCATGGCAAAGGG
>WPCG01005893.1_pt1 | contig 11049 bp, 11 predicted proteins | sample 5403311 | NCBI WGS metagenome assembly WPCG01 (sample SAMN12869467, study PRJNA574797) | sludge metagenome | isolation source: wastewater treatment of Control | place: China:Beijing | collected 2019-05-17 | reverse complement strand
GCAATAATCAGCTGTGCACCTTCCGCATGAAGGTACTCAGCCAAATAAGCACCCACATGTCCAACACCTTGAATCGCAACGGTCTTTCCTTCAAGTTTTGCACTTCCATAGGCTTCTTTTAAACATGCTTTAATTCCTTTGTATGTTCCCCATGCTGTAAATGGACTTGGATCTCCCGATGTGGAAGGAAGCCCAACCACATGGTCAGTTTCCATTTTAACAAAATTCATATCTTCTGGAGATGTACCTACATCTTCCGCAGTGATATAACGACCGCCAAGTGAATCCACATAGCGACCAAAGGCACGCCAGAATGCTTCACGACGAACCGTATCTGCTCTTAACTTTTTGGAATTACCAAAGATAACGGCTTTCCCACCACCAAGATTTAAACCAGCACATGCAGCTTTTTTTGTCATACCGCGTGCCAGACGTAGCACATCATAAATTCCGTCATCTTCATGTTCATATTCCCAGACACGAGTTCCTCCAAGTGCAGGACCTAATGTTGTGTTATGGATACAAATTGCACCTTTTAACCCTGAGTTGCGGTCATACATATAGACCAGTTGTTCGTAACCATATTTCTCCATGTAATCAAACTTCTTCATAAGCATGTCTCCATTCAAGCCTCAGCTTCGTAATTAAGAAAAAAAAGGCGTCTTGTTAGTAAGTACCACAAAACGACCGTTATACGGCGATCCGATTGTCATATCCAATGACGAGAAGTAAAATCGTGTAATCACCCTGACGCTTTGATCTCTCCACTAGCAGCCAACCTTTCTTTCTTTTGCATCCCCATTATAACAAAGAAGGTTTCTATTTGAAAGCGTTTTCACGTAATTCGCACAAAGAAAATCATTGAAAATAGGCATGCAAATAATGTAATTCGACGTAAAAAAAAGAATCTTTTTCAAGACTCTTTCATTCAGTTTCTATAGCAAATCCAACAGTTGCTCTGGATGATAAATGATGTGCTTAGCCCCATACTCCTTCAGCTCTTCCACGGGACGAAATCCCCAACTGACACCGACCGATATACAACCGACCGCACCTGCAGTAAGCATATCCGTTTTCGTATCACCCACAAACAGCACCTTATCTGCATTCAAATTCATTTTATCCAACACCATTTGCGCCATATCCGGACTTGGTTTGCGTGAAATCCCTGCTGTTTCGCCCATCACATCCACAAATGGAATGGTTGGAAAGAGCTCTTTAATCATGAGTTTGGTATATTCATCCAACTTATTTGAACAGACAGCAATCGGAATGTTCCTTAAAACCAGCTGAACCAACAGTTCTCTGATACCCTCAAAAGGTACAGACTTGTTTGTATGCATCGTTGAATAATTATCCATAAAACTCTTAACGATTTTATCCAGATCCTCATGTGATTCATCCAGCTTAGTAGCTCGAGAAACGGCTACACGGATTCCATTTCCCACAAAGTAGCGATAGCTATCTATGGGATGGGTTGCATAGCCATACTCTTGAATGGCAGCATTAATGCTATCCGCCAAATCCTCCAAGGTATCGACCAGTGTTCCATCTAAATCAAATATGACTCCTTCAATCATTCTGCTCCTCCTCCAGATACACATCTTTTAAACGAACATATTCCATCGCATTTTTCTTAATGCCCAAAACAGCTTCGTCACTTAATTCTCTTTTTACTTTAGCAGGAGACCCCATCAAAAGACAACGGGACTCTACGATACTTCTAGGTGTTATCAGCGATTGTGCACCAATGATGGCATGCGACTTCACCAAAGAACCATCAAGAACAACTGACGTGCTGCCTACAAGAACTTCATCCTCAATCGTTGCAGCATGCACATGAGCCAGATGTCCAATCGTGACATAATCTCCAATGTGGGTCGGCCCACCATTCGACACATGAATCACTGCACCATCCTGAACATTGGTATACTCCCCAATCACAATTGGTGCCATATCTCCACGTAACACCGCTGATGGCCATACAGAACTATGATCTCCAATAGTCACATCTCCGACGACGGTCGCGGTTGGGGCGATGTACACATTCTTCCCAAGTTTGGGCCACTTGCCTTGAAATGATCCTACCATTCACTTACCCTCTTTCCACATTTTGTACAAATATTAAATCGGTCATCCGTATAAAATCCACAACTCGGGCATTGAACGGTACCATCACGCTTTGAAGGTATCTCAACTTGTGTTCCTTCTGGTTTTCCCTGTGGCATCCGACGATCAAATGGATTGACCGGCGGACGATTGGAAGGCTGCGATGTTGCCCTTTGACGAGCGATCTGAAAGATGACGAGTCCAAATGTCGACACAAAAATCACATTCACAATAATCATCCAGTTCAATCCACCCATGCCTGTTCCTCCCGTTACATTCACAAACACGGGTAGCATCATAAATACAATCAGACCGATAAGAAAATAACCGATGAACTGATTCGATTGCCTTTGAGGTCGTGAAGGCTGTTTTCGTGATGATAATGCAATAAAGAGAATGATTAATATAGGGAAAAAGGAAAATCCCGATTGAAAAATAAAGGACATAACGACTAGCATGATGATTAGGCCAAAAAAGTTATTTTGTCTCATAGTTTCCTCATTTTCTACAGATTAACAGTAAATACAGTATTAGGCTTTTCAATCATATATACCTGAGTGTTTTCCAATGTGGAAGACCAGCGATAAAAGGATTCGATGGACTCCTTTTTTTTGAAATGCATCGGGAAAAAATGTTTTGGCTGACACATTTGGATAAATTCTCGAGCTCCCTGATCATAATCGGTTTGCATACGGGCGTCTACCGGAAAGATAGCAATATCTATCGGTACTTTCTTGATTTGGTGCAGTTGATTAAGAAATTGCATGGTTGCCAACTGAACTTCATCTTCGGTTGACTCTTCCTTCCAGTGCCAAAGGTTCAGATCTCCCGCATGGAAAATCCCCACATTCTGATCAGTTACGTAATAACTGACACCCGCATCCGTACTACCAAAGACCTTAACACTGACCCCCTGGACAACCAGCGAATCACCTTCAGCTACTTTGCATACATTGAATAGTGGATCCACATCCACATCTGATGATAACACAATGGTCTTGCGATAGGCAAACACTGATGTGCTATAGTGATCGGGATGGGCATGTGAAATAAAGAAAATCGTTGGTTTTCCAGACGAAAGGTAGCGTGAAGGCAAATATCCTTTCACATAATCAAAAATAACTACCATACGATCTGTTTCCACTACATAACCACTGTGATCAATATACTCAACTGTGATTGACATAGTCATCCCTCCGCATCTACCTGTATTTTACCATAACCCATTTCATACGACCAATTGTATCATCTCAAAAGATTGATATATAGCAAAATTTCTATATAATATTATGTACACGATACGAGGTACTAGGATGAACATTCCAGATAGATTCAGTGAATACCATGTTCAGGAAGAGATTTTCAACGGATACTCCTACGATCAACTTTTTCTTGTCACCAAACAGTCCACGAGGTTTCTACTTCGAAAGCTCAATCGATCCATCAGTTCCATTGAAAATGAACTGACACTTATGAACTTATGCTCTCAGATAAAACTACCTATCCCAACCATCCGAATCATTCACACGGAAGATATAAGCACTTGGGTTCTACAGGATTACATCGAAGGTGAGCAGGCAGAATTGGGTATATCTTTTTATGATGAAAAGACACAATATAAACTTGGTGTACAGGCTGGAGAAATAATTCGACAGATTCATGCACTACCCCTTGGAAATCGCTACAAGCATTCATCCATCCAACAGAGTAAAATGTTACGACATGCGGAGGAAATCGGACCCTTGATGGCAAATGAATCTTTTTTATCTGTCTGTGCGGATTATATTCAAACTCACATACATCTGCTGGATCATCGTCCCTGTGTGCTTCAGCACGGTGATTATCATTTAGCCAATATGATTATTCACCAAGGATTGTGTTCCGTGATTGATTTTAACCGATGCGACATTGGTGATCCATATGAAGAATTTGTACGGGCCTTCTACTTCTCACGGGATAGAAGCATCCCTTTTGTCCTTGGCCAACTTTATGGCTATTTTGGTTCAACACTGCCCGATGATTTCTTTTGCATTCTGAAGGTGTATCTAGCAGACGCATGCCTTTCCGCCATTCTTTGGTCGATGAAACACTATCCGGAAAATGTGGAAGAGATGAGGCGATTTAACTCACAGATTCAGCAGGACTTCGATGAGTTTAAAAAAGATGAACCCATATGGATTCACCTACTCAATCGTACGAAATAACTTATCTGATAAGTTGAACTTTTTAAGTAATCGGCACCACTTCACCATGGTATATGGACGATGATGGTAGCCTTTTTTAATGGAAACACCCATTGGATAATCGGAAGCTCTTAACTCAAGTATCCACTCTTCATTTTTTACATCAGGTTCTCCATGATATTCTTCAAGCCAATATTCCAACCCAATTTCCTCAATCTGACGTTTAACTTCATGCATTTCCGCAATAAACACACCTTTTTTATCTGTCTTTAACTCTTCTTCGTCATAAAACTGATAGTGCATGGTAAACCCATTTAACTCTCTGTTTCCATCATGTGAAAAGTCAAGCTGCCACTGATGAACAACCGGTCGGTGTTTTTCAGTTCGACTTAACTTAAACTTAATCATCGAAAGACCCTTCATAAACATGTCACTGGACACCTTATCAAACTTCGCATTGCAATCAAGGCAATAGAAATCCTGTGTCAACCCCGCCACAACACATCCACCATGCATCACTTCACCAGCTTCAATTCGTGAAATCATCGCATCATCCGGCATCCCATACTCCAGACGAATCGAGTTTCTGCTTCCACAACTTTTACAAACTATTTTTCCCATCTGCTTCCCTCCTTACTATCATCATAATCTATCTACTACTTAAACACTGTATCATTGTTACAAAAGAATGATCCACCCGATCGTATTGATAGCCAGATTGGCAAACATATGAACAAACCATGAATGGAAAAAGGTTGAGCCTTTTCGATTCAGATAAATAAATAGCCACCCCGCCACAATCAATGAAATAAGAATGAGTGTAAAGATACTGATATGAAACCAGCCAATCATAATCGCTACATGATATAGTGAAAAAAGAACACTGCTAATCCAACCTGCTACTTTTGGATTCATCGTTTGCTTTAAGCCCTGATACCCAACTCCTCGAAAGAAAAACTCTTCAATTCCCGAATTAACAAGTGCAATATAGGTGGACACAAAGAGAAAATTCGTTGCATTGACATTCACCTGCTCATCCAGTAAAGGACCAATCGTTGAAAAATCAAACCATAATGATGCAACCAGATACGCTACCATAATCAGTGCGTATACACCCAGTCCTAAGAACAATGATTGCTTGAGTTCGTTAAGTGAAAGATGAAACAATTCTTTTATCTGAATAGTATCTTTTAAAAACAAGAGCGGAATTACGACAAAGAAAACCCATTTACTCATGGATTTTATCCAATACCCTGGTTGAATCATTCCATCAACTATGGACATAGCGATACACGCAACCACAAGGATGATTAGAATGACATTTCTACGTTTTGTTAAGGACACATCCATCACCAAATTTAGTATAACAAAAAACAATCTTACTTTCCATAAGATTGTCATGTTTTTCACAAATTATTTAGATGATGAATTCTCAACTTACCTCTTAAAGAGTTGCATAATGAATAAAAAGGCCACGGCTCCCACGGTTGACATGAGTAATGAACCGAGAGTTCCAATCGCATTCAGATTGAGAGTGTTAAATAAAAACTCACCGACATACGATCCGATAAGTCCTATCACTAAATTGCCAATCAGACCATACCCTTTACCTCGTAAAATCTTACCTGCAAGAAAGCCGGCTAAAATACCAATAATGATGAACATATATATCCTCCTACTCTTTCCTTCTTAAGTATAACCCAAGAAACCCACTTCCGAAAAGAAACATGCTTCCAGCCAACACAAAGGCAAGGCCAGGCAAAATACCATAGACCATCCCCGCCACAAGACTTCCAAGGATCATGCCAAGGGATTTCGCAGAATTATATAATCCCATAAATGAACCACTGGACTCGCTTCGATTCGCCTTGCCAGCCAAAGTCTGAATCAGAACCATATAAATACTGTTAAATGCAAAGAATGCGATACTCAATATAATAAAGATCGATGCGCTGGTTGATAGATAGGCTAAAAAACTTAACGTCGATGCACTCATCATCGTAACTAACAAAGGAATCTTTATGTTTGTTTTTCGAATAATATAAATACACAAGGTTGAATTAATGATCAGACCCAGCAATCCGAAACCTGCTTTAAGTAATCCGTTGTACGATGGCGAGAACCCCAACTGATCTTTTAGGTAGTAATTAAAACTCTGATCATAGGCAATCGAACCAAAGGTTGAAAATAGAACGATCACTAAAAGGATCCATAACCACTTATCCATAATCTTGGATGCCTGAGTAAACGCAGAGAATGGATTGGACGCTTTTAGAAGTTCTGCTTTGTTCCACTCAATATGTTTGATACTGATGACATCGCTCACCTTCAGATACATCCAAAGTCCACTGATCAAAAGACCTACCACCTGAATCATAAATAGCAGGGGGATAGATATTTCACCTAAAAATCCACCAATCAGATAACCCACAGCACCAGCTACGGTAAAAATGGTTGCATGAATGGTAAGGTTCGTTGCTCGGTCCTGAGGTAATGATCGATCCATGACATAGGTCAACTGTGTCACACCAATTCCCCCAATAAACAAACCAGCTACACCACGTGCCATAAAAATATGATACTCCGTGGTTGCAAGCATAAATAGAAATTGGCCAAGCGCATAGCCAACACAGCTAATAGCATAGACTTTCATTCGACCAATTCGATCCGATAGCCTCCCCCAAAACGGAGAGAACAGAAAGTTCGTGAAGGACATAGCCGCAAACGCTGCCCCAAAGGTATAGTTTGGTAATTGGAGATTTTTGATTAATGTGGGCGTTGCCGGATGTGCCAGATTTGCCACAACCAATTCAAAAAACATGAGCGCAAAGAACCATTTGATTGATGTTGTTTTAGTTAGCTTCATGACACAAATACGCTAAAAATCCTACAAGGTTTTCATAGACACGTTCAAACGAAGCCAAGTCCATACGTTCCTGAGGGGTATGTATACCTTCATTGATTGGACCCATCGATATGATATCCAGTTGAGGAATCTTTCCTTTCCAAATGCCCAGTTCACATCCGCCGTGTGTTGCTTCAAAGTTCAGGTTCTGATTGCGGAAGGACTGATAAAAGGTTTCAAACTGATTTCGTAACGTAGATTCAGGTTGATATGGGAAGCCCGGGTAACGAGAGAAGAACTCTACGTCCATCCTCATCCGTTTAGCCAGTGTTTCGATTTTAACCATATGGTGTTCCATTAACACATCCATGGGGCTTCGAACAGAAAATCCAATCGTCCAATATTCATCGTGACGGATAAATCCTATGTTTGCACTTAACAGTGGAAGACCCTCAATTTCATCGCTCATTTTTGCGACACCCTGTGGAAAGAATAAAACACTCTCGATAATTTCATGCGTTTCTTCCTTTGGACATCCCGCAACTTCCCGACCAAACTCAATATCTATCTTCATTGCAGGATCCGAATGTCGGGAATAATCCTGAATCTTAAGGGCAAGGTCCTTGGCTCGATGCATTAACTCATCCGATTTTTCGTAAAGACCCAAAATCAGCGTCCCCCATGTTGGAATGGCATTTTCACTATTGCCTCCTACCCAGCTGGAAAGTCCGATATCCACTTTCAAATCTTTCGCAAACTGTGCAAGCAGCTTCAAAACATTCACCCGATTTTTGGTGATATCGTTTCCGGAATGACCTCCAGTAGCATTTGTGATTTTGATTATAATGGACGCAGGGTAAAAGACCTTTTTCCTGCGTTTTAATGAAAACTTTCCTCGAACGCCACCACTGGACGTGATAATTGTCCGGTTTTCGCCTGAACTGTCCAATCCAATGCAACGTTTGGACTCAATATCTTTCATATCAAAATGGATGGCTCCAATGAGCCCCACTTCTTCTTTGGTTGTGAAAAGACATTCCAGTGGCGGATGATCGATGGTATTATCATTTAATAGCCCTAACATATAAGCAATCGCAAAACCATCATCACTTCCAAGTGTGGTGTCTTTAGCAGAAATCCACCCATCCTTTTCAATCAGTTTAAGTGCATCCTTGTGAAAATCAAAGTCACTTCCGGAAATTTTTTCAGCAACCATATCCAAATGGCCTTGTAACAGGATGGGATCGCAGTGTATCCCACGGTTTTGACCTGGTTTTTTAATTAGAACATTGTGATGTTCATCTCTTGAATACCACAGAGAATGTTCTTTCGCAAATGAAACCACATAGTCAGCCAGTTTCTCTTCATGAAAACTAGGATGTGGAATCGAACAGACTTCTTTAAAATAGTGAAGTATCTGACTCATCGTACCCCTTCTTTCTTAACTATCAAACATTATATCATAAATCATGAAGCATAGACCGATTCTCTACATTTCCATCCGCTGTTCACAAACAATAAAAGCGGATAACGATTATCCGCGATATTCATTCACTAAACTCCATCCCTCATCTTCCCCAAAATACTCACTTACCAAACGAATCCATGGTTTCACTGCCTCAAATGTCGGATCCTGCTTGTAAATCTGAGCAATCCATTTAAGCAATAATTCATAAACCCAATCCGGATAGTCATCCACCAGATATTGGTGTAACTGTGAAATTAGGTTAGGATTCTCATTTGTATATTGCAATAACAGCTCATGTTTACGCTCTTTAATTAATAAATCCCGATACACCCAATCCGAATAGGCTCCTTGATGATATTCATTGATAAGATCATTGACTACATCCCGCCATTGCCTGCGGTCTGTTCTACGTTTCAAATGTTCGATGGCATTCAAGTCGCCACAGTAATACAGCCATTTTAATGTACTGACCATTCCAAAATTATCTTCCTTCTGCTCATAGGCACGTAACATGGAAAGAACCCAGGGTATATCCTCGTGTTTGGGTCGTGGCTTCATTTTCTGACGGCAGATGCGAATAACCTCATCATATTGACCGGAAAACTCATAGAACTGGATAACATATTTAGCACAGACATCACTTTCAAGGTGTTCCAATGCATAAAGAACTTTTTCCTCTTCTAGTGCTTCCGTCATTTCCAACACAAAGTGAATCTCATTTAAACACTTCGAATCTTTAATATGAAGTTTGGCTTCTTTGAGCACAAGGTCAATATCTTCTTCGAAATCACCTTCAACGGCAAGGTCTCCTAAAATTAACAACCAATCCGTCAAAACCTGATCATCTACTTCGGGATACAACTGAAAATAAAGAAGCATATCCATGAGTAATCGTCGAGGATCCACTTTATAGGACTGGAAGATCCGTTTAATCCATGGTGTCTGTTTTGCATACAGATTCATCTCTTCAACATCCACAGAGATGGCTGACCAGTAACTGACATAATCATCCATCATGTACTCGAAGACTGACAGTGCACTTTCCACAAAATGATTTTGTAGAAGCCATTCCATCGTTTCCATATAGTACTCATACCCCTCAAACAATGCATCCGTATTTTCGCTTTTCTTCGCAACCGAAAGAGCTTTGCTCAACTGAAGAATGACATCTTCATGAATGGTTGATGTATCCTGATAATGCGTGTTTTGAACTGACACCAGATTGAGCTGCTGAGATGTCTGATACTGCTTGTAATTGCGCGCCGCAAGCATGATAAAACTCGCCGCAAGATGTTTGCAATGATGACCGTGGCAATCACACTGATAAGAAAGCAAATGCCCTGCATCATCGACGGCGATATTGATGCGATAAAGTCTGGTTCCTTTGACGATAACATCAAAGACATGAGGTGTCATTTGAGGTTTAATCCGAACCATTCCCCACTCTACATAATCGACCCCACGATGAAATGTACGGTCATTGAACAAATGATGTGCATGACGAATGTGCATAGTGCCTCCTCTTTTCTTTTTTTATCTATCAAAAGTGAGCAAACTCACGGATTCGCCGGTTAGTACTTACATTATACTCAATTTCATCACACAAATAAATGAAAAATTATGCTTGATTTACGTTTCACAATTTCTTGTGTTACAATGGTATCGAACATAGAAATTACTTTAGGAGGAACATCAATGGATAGAAGTGCATTTCGAGTAGAAAAGGACTCACTCGGTGAGATATATGTGCCCATACATGCGTTATATGGCGCACAAACCCAACGTTCTCTCGAAAATTTCCCCATTACCCATCGCCCGATCCATCGGGAAATGATTCGTGCCGTTGGCATGATCAAAAAAGCCAGTGCAATCGCGAATCACAAGGTTGATTTATTGGATGCACGCCGCACCAAATACATCGTTGAGGCATGTGATGAGGTTATTGACGGTAAGCTAAATGATTGGTTTATTACAGATCTAATTCAAGGTGGAGCTGGTACCTCCGTCAATATGAACGCCAACGAAGTGATTGCCAACCGGGCATCACAACTTGCACGCAAACCGATTGGAACCTATGAATACATTCATCCCAATGATCACATCAATTTTGGACAATCCACGAATGACGTTTATCCTTCTGCAGGTCGGATTGCCAGCATTATGCTTGTGAATCGACTTCTTGAAGAATTGACCTTACTTCAGATTTCACTACTAAAAAAGAGTGAAGAGTTTGAGGATGTCCTAAAAATGGGTCGAACCCACCTTCAGGATGCAATTCCCATTCAATTGGGTCAGGAGTTTCATGCCTTTGCTACTTCGATTACACGGGATATCAAACGAATTAAGATCGCATTCAATGATCTGAAATCCGTAAACATGGGTGCAACAGCCGTAGGAACAGGATTGAATACAGATGAACGCTATAAGAAAATTATTGTTAAGGA
>WPCG01022486.1_pt1 | contig 11080 bp, 11 predicted proteins | sample 5403311 | NCBI WGS metagenome assembly WPCG01 (sample SAMN12869467, study PRJNA574797) | sludge metagenome | isolation source: wastewater treatment of Control | place: China:Beijing | collected 2019-05-17 | reverse complement strand
ACCTTTTTTTATTACATCTTCCATTGATTCAATTTCAGAAAGGATTTCTTGTTCTTTTTGGGCAATGGTTTTTTTAATTGTTTCTTGGTCATCTTCAGAGAGCACTACGTTAGCGATAAGTTGTATATTTCCACCATTGTTGATGAAACCAGATATCCCTCTTGCAGCAATTGCAAGAGAGTTCGATGAAAAATAGCCAGCAATTCGCTTGTAGACGATTGACTCACAAAGCACAGGTATATAGAAGTCGAACAACAAAGAATCCTTATCCGAATCATAGAACCCTTTCAATTCCAAATCCCGCAGAGTCATCAAATATAGATTATAAAACAATATATATGAAATGTTCCACTAAAAATAATTGTGAAAAGTCTTTGTAAAACAACACCCTAATATACACTCCCCACCAATCCTCACACAGGAGAATCCCAATCATGAAAGTCTCGATCATAGGTTCCGGTTACGTCGGTTCAGTCTCTGCCGCCTGCTTTGCAGAGCTCGGCCACGAAGTCATCTGTATAGATGTGGATGAAGAGAAAGTGAAGCTGATCAATGCAGGCAAGGCACCGATATGGGAAGAGGGGCTGGACGATCTGCTTAAGAAGCACTCGCAGAAGACTCTTATTGCCACATCGGACTACGAGTATGCAGTGGCGAACTCGGACCTGTCGTTCATATGCGTGGGGACGCCATCGGGGGAGGACGGGAGCATCGACCTGGCCATCGTGAAGGCGGCAAGTGCCAGCCTGGGTGCAGCCATCGGGAGGAAGGATGGTTATCATGTGGTCGTGGTCAAGAGCACCGTGGTGCCGGAGACCACGGAGAAAGTGGTGCTGCCCATCGTTGAGGAGTTCTCGGGGAAAAGGGCGGGGAAGGATTTCGGGGTGGCGATGAACCCGGAGTTTCTGAGAGAGGGCAAGGCTGTTTATGATTTCATGCATCCTGACAAGATCGTGGTGGGCGCCATCGATGAGAGGTCGGGCTTTGCGGTGGCCGAGCTTTACAGGGGGCTGGAATGTACGGTCACGCGCACCAACCCGAGAACTGCGGAGATGATCAAGTACGTCAACAACTCCTTCCTGGCGACCAAGATCTCCTTTGCAAACGAAGTGGGCAACATCTGCAAGAGGCTTGGCATCGACACCTACGAGGTCATGGACGCCGTGGGCACGGACTTTCGGATCGAGCGCAGGTTCCTCAACTGCGGTGCGGGCTTTGGGGGGTCATGCTTCCCCAAGGATGTCAAGGCGCTCATAGGTAAGGCAAAGGGGATTGGCTACGAGCCTCAGCTCCTTGGATCCGTGGTTGCTGTCAACGACCACCAGCCCCTCAAGATGGTGGAGCTGCTGCAACGCAAAACAGGGCATATCAGGAACAAGAGAATAGCCGTCCTGGGGCTGGCCTTCAAGAACGACACCGACGACATAAGGGAATCACGCTCCATCCCCGTGATTGCGGAACTGCTGCGCCTTGGGGCCGATATCGCAGCCTACGACCCCATGGCCGCAGGGAACATGAAGAAGGTCTTCAGCAATATCACTTATTGTGACACCTCATCCGAGGCCCTCGCAGGGGCCGACGGATGCCTGATAATGACAGAATGGGAAGAGTTCGGGAAACTGGACAGCGAATTTAAGGGCATGGCCGACAGGGTGGTCATCGACGGGCGGCATATGCTCAAACCCGATCAGCTCAAGACAAAGATCGATTACGAAGGCATCTGCTGGTGAGCGGAGGGACATGACGGAAAGGTTCACATTGGAGATCGGCGGCAAAAAGACCGTAAAGAAGGGGCTTCTGGGCGCTGCAAGCATCGTCTACTGCGGCATGCCCGGCGAGAGCGTCTTCTCCCTGGGGCTCTACGAGAACGAAGGCAGCACCAGTTATAGCATGAACTTCTTTTTCCCGAAGAGATCGGCCCAGGTAACACTTGGCAAATACAGGTTCTACGTTCACAGCGTCACTCCGGACAACATAACCCTCCAATCCTTTGAAACAAAATAGAAAGATTTTTAATGTAAAACAATTTTAAAGGAACAGTTGCCGGAGAAGATCATGAGTGACGACAGCAGGATAAAAGAAGACATCAACGGCAGGATCCATTCCCTCGACCAGGGTTTCAGGAGCCTTGAGAAGCGATTGCGTGCCATCGAAAGGCGCCTTTCTGCAGGAGAGATACCTGAGGGTTTGCAGCAGACTGACAATCCCGAACTTGAAGAAGAGATAGAGGAGATCAGGGAATATCTCGACACCATCACGGAAAGGCTGATGGAATATAAAATCTCCCAGTCGCTTGATGAAGAACTGGCTGCAAATCGTCAACTGGTCCTTGAACTGAACAGGCGTATAGAGCTGCTTAATGAAGATAACTCAAAGCCCCAGGCAGTGCATGATCCCGGTGAACCGGGTTACGAGCAGCTTGTGGCATAGTTAAGGAATGAAATAACATCACTCAGCCAGCGCCTTGACAAAGCTGAGAACCAGAATCGCATCCATATAGGCTCCATGAAAGTGCCCCTGGAGATGTCGGGCATCGTCGGTGCGCTGGTACTGGCCCTGACAGGCGGACTCATCATAGCGGGAAGATGGGACATCATCCGCTCCCCGTATTTCTCTTTTAGCATCGCACTCGCACTTGCCGTGGCAGTTCTGATAAAGTTCTATTTTGCGAACAACTCAAAAACGTAGATACAAAGAAGAAAAATGACATGTAGAGACACTCATAATATCAAATACAATATACATACCGAAAATATCTGACCACAGAGAACACTGAGTTCACAGAGAGGTTTTCGTCCTCTGTGTTCTTTGTGAACTATGCGGTCAATAGTTTGATATGGATTTTCTACAAAACCAAAAAAGAGGGAAATGCGATTCCCATCACCCTCTTCTGACCTTAACGAAGAACTCATCGGAATAGTCCATGTAACCTTCCTGCATCACCCGCACAGCGATGTAGCCCTCATTCTTCCCGGTGGGCAACGAGATATTGCTCAGGGTTGCCTCAAAGGTACCTCCGGGACCGGTAACCCCACCAATAGCCCTCTGCCTTGAAGGGCACCAGAGCACTACATTTGCCCCTCCCACCGGCGCATCCTTTGAGTCAAGCACCTGCACCTGCATTACCGGAGAGTCACCCTGTCCGCCGGGCAGCACGAAACTGGTGTTGTCGACAGTTGCATAGATAGTCCCGGGAGCCAGGGGAGCATTGAGGACGGCATAGAGGATCACGTACATCCCGATCATGCCGATAATTGTCAACACCACCATCCGTATGGGAAGCCCCAGAGCTGCGGAACGGTCATGGAAAAAACGCTTTGGGTCCATAGGATTTAAAAAAAGGCGTCAGGATCATGATGTCCTGACTATCATTACAGCATTCGTCTTCTCGTAGTCGTAGAAACCATTTGCCGTGATCTTCAGGTCCATGGTCCCTTCGTTCTGGTTGGCTCCCATGCTAACCGATGCTCCAGTGAGTGTTGAATCGGCTTGCAGTGTACACACGCCTGCATCATCCGTAACACCTGTTGCAGCACCGCCAAGACCGCGCAACACTACATTCGCATCCCTCACGGGATAACCGTCGGGGTCCTTTGCAGATATTACCACCGTCACAGGGAAAGGACCGGCTGATACGACAGTGGAATCAACAAGGATAGTGTTTCCAGGGGACAGAGAGCCGGAATGACCTGCCTGATCTACAGTCACTGACATGTTCTTGGTCGGAGGCGGGATAATTGCGATAAGGGCTGCAAGGGCAACCATCCCGACCACCAGCATCACAACGATATTGATGGGCAATTCAATAGCCGAATCGTTACTAAACAATTTTCTGGTCGTTTTCAAAAAATACCACCGACATACAAGAAAATAACTTCATATATAAATTATGCGATTTGTTTCTGATTTTTTATAAAGAGTAGCTAATAATAAATAATCGTCACATTCATGTACCAAAACCCTGCTTTAAATCACACATGAAAAAGATAGTTATCATCGATTACGGCCTCGGTAATCTCAGGAGCGTCCGCAAGGGCCTGGAACATGCCGGTGCTGATGTAATCATATCCAGTGATCCCTCCGAGATACTGGGCGCCGATGGCGTCATCCTTCCGGGGGTCGGGGCCTTCAGGGATGCGATGAAGAACATCCAGGAACTGCTTGGCACCATTAACAGCTACGTCGGTTCAGGTAAGCCCATGCTAGGCATCTGCCTGGGACAGCAGATCCTCATGAGCCGGTCCGAGGAAGGCGGGTATACTGAGGGACTTGGCCTTATAACGGGCAATGTCCTGAGATTTCCTCACAGCGATCTTAAAGTACCTCACATGGGCTGGAATTCCATCGGTATGACCCGGCAACATCCTTTCTTTGAAGGCATACCCGATAACACGTATGTGTACTTTGTGCACTCCTATTATGTAGATACGGCAGGAAGTAATGCACTTGCATTGTGCGAATACGGCGCGACGTTCGCAGCATCTGTTGTCAACAATGCAGGCAACGTCATAGGCACGCAGTTCCACCCCGAGAAGAGCGGGGATACAGGCCTGAAGATGCTCAGGAATTTCGTCAATATGTGTTAGAATTGTTAGAACGAGGCTTACATGGATATCGAAGGCTACGCAAAAAGAGGGCTCAAAAATAATGACCCCGACCTTGAGGATAAGCTCACATCCAGGATACTGGAAGTGAAAAAGACAACACCGGAACATGCCCGCAAACTTGCAAGAGCTGCCATTGTGGAAGCGAAGGCTACCCTGCATGTCAGCGGCGATGCACTGGAACCCACCATCTCCGGCGTGACAATGGGAGAGTTCGGGGTCGGCTCAAGAGGGATCGGGGATTTCTATACCCATGAGAAAATAGCCGAGGTCATCGGCAAGACCAGTGCCGTTGTTGATACCACCCAGCTTGACGACTCAGGTGTTGTCAGGTCAAAGGACCCGGGTGAGTATATCATAGTCACAATAGACGGCATACATTCCAGACTCAGCGATTTCCCCTTCCTTGCAGGCTTTCACGTGGCCCGTGCTGCCCTCAGGGATGTCTATGTTATGGGAGCCCGCCCGGTGGCAATGCTTTCGGACATCCATGTTGCAGATGACGGCGACGTTGCAAAAATCTTCGACCACATAGCAGGCATAACTGCCGTTGCAGAGCTCTCGGGTATACCGCTCATCACAGGCAGCACCCTGAGAATAGGCGGGGACATGGTAATAGGGGAGCGCATGACAGGCGGTGTAGGCGCTGTTGGAGTATCATCTGACCTCACCGCTAGGCAACAGACCCTGGTAGGAGATGTCATCCTCATGACCGAGGGAGCAGGCGGTGGCACAATATCCACAGCTGCACTCTATTATGATATGCACGAGGTCGTTGACGAAACAATCAATATCAAATTCCTGGAAGCATGTGAGAAGATCCTCGATTCAGGTCTTGTCAGGCATATCCACGCCATGACAGACGTGACCAACGGAGGGATACGCGGGGACGCAAAGGAAATATCAAGAACAGCCGGAGTAAAGCTTGTGTTCGATGAAAAAGAGATGCGCAAACTAGTGAATCCTATTGTTCTCCGGATGCTGGAATCACTCGAGATAGATTATCTTGGAGTATCACTGGATGCTTTGCTCATCATTGCCCCGGCGGAAGTGGCTGAGGATATCATGGGAACCGTAAGGTCGGCAGGTGTGGAAATAAGCATCATCGGAAAAGTAGAGGAAGGTAGTGACGCCATGATCATGGTCGACGGTGAGTTGAGGGACTTCACTCCGCGATTCAGGGAATCCGCATACACGCCTATCAAGAAAATGATAGGTGAAGAGCAGCCCCGCAACTTTGAGGAAATGCAAAAGGCGATTGACAGGGCCGCGCTTGAGGCCATCGGAAAGAAAAAGAGAATAATAGAGAAAGTAAGGAGCAGGTAATCTACTGATTACCGGCCTCTCTCAACTTTTCCACTACCAGCACCACATTGTCCTTTTCCAGTATTACGACTTTTTCACCTTTTTCCAGGGGCTCTGCAGAGCGTGCTTTCCAGTATTCTCCCCTGTGTATGACATAACCGGTCTGGCCGGGGGATATGGGCTTATGGACTATTGCAGTATCCCCTATGATCTCCCCGAACTGAGGCTTGCGTTTCCTCACCTCAAGAACCTTGTACATAGCAAATAGCAGGAACAGCCCCACAATGATAGTGGGAGTCACTATCGAAGCGATAATGGTCCTCTGGAACTCGGCAGGCGAATAGTTGCGCGGGAAATCAGTGGGTGCAAGCAGCACGCTCCCGGCCACTATGCATATCATCCCCGCTATACCGAACACACCCACACCCGGCGACTGCAGTTCCAGGGCCAGCAAGGCTATGCCCACCAGTATGAGGAAAATGGCGCCTATGTTCACATCAAAGCCTGTGCCAATGAGTCCCAGCACGATGGCGATCACGCCAAAAACTTCAGCGCCGAAACCAGGATTTGAGATTCCGAGGATCACAGCATACACTCCCAGCAACAGGAGGAGCGAGGAGATAATTGGATTTGAGATGATGTTCATGAAAGCCAGCCGTAGGGGAGCTTCGTAGTAAACTATCCCTGCACCTGCTGTTTCAAGAGTCCTGCTTTTTATCTCCAGTCCGTCAACCTGTTCAAGCAGGTTCTCGATAGATGGGGCAACATACTCTATCACACCGTACTCAAGAGCTAGCTCAGAATTAAGATTAAGGTTCTCAGTTATGAACTCCCGGGCCGCGGTCTCGTTCCTGCCATGCATCCTGGCATTCTCGGTCGCTCTTTCGACAAGGGCGTTCACTATCTTGGAATCTGTAACTGGCTCTGAGCCACTGGGTGTCAAGCTGACCGGCTGGGCAGAACCAATGACAGTAAAAGGGGCCATCGCAGCAACATCGGTACTGATCAGTATGAGTGTCCCTGCCGACCAGGCCTGCGTACCTTCAGGATACACATACCCTATCACAGGTATGTTTGTCTGCGGTATCATCTCCGTAATCCTGAGCGTTTCATCCAGCCCGCCACCTGGAGTGTTGAGGGTTATGATGAGTGCCTCATAACCCTCATCCTCTGCTATGGCTATGGCGTCTGCCACTATGTCATCAGTTACAGGGGTAATAGCACCCGATATTTCAAGCACCAGCACATTCCGGTTCTCCTGGGCTCCGGCGGCAGAGGACAACAGGATAGTGGTTAGTGTCAGGAAAAAAAGAAGGCTTATAAAAAGCCTGTTTTGAAAATTCATATTGTTACCTTATTTGGGTTTGTTCTGGAGAGCCTTGGACATGGCCGCGATCTCCCCCATCTCGATGGAGTTGGCAACGACTATCATGTTCCGCTCCCTTGCGATCTCTGCCAGTGTCTGCAGTTCCCTGAGCTTGATGGTTACAGGGACCTCTTCATACAGCTTTGCAGCCTCCATCATCTTCTGAGCCGCAATGAACTCACCGTCTGCAAGGATTATACGGGCACGTTTCTCACGTTCTGCCTCTGCCTGCTTTGCAATTGCACGCAGCATTGTGTCATCAATGCTGACATCCCTGAGGGTCACGCCTGTTACCTTGATACCCCAGGGGTCCGTGGAAATGTCAAGTGATTCCTGTATGTTCAGGTTGATCTCATCCCTCTTGGACAGCACATCGTCAAGGTCTATCTGGCCTATGACATCACGAAGCGTTGTCTGTGAAAGGGTAGAGGTCGCATACTTGTAGTTCTCAACTTCATTTACAGCCCTTGAAGGGTCGACAACCTTGTAATACACAACTGCATCAACTGCAACAGTTACGTTGTCCCTTGTGATAACTGCCTGTTTGGGGACATCTATGGTGACCACACGCAAGTCCACTTTTACCACTGTATCGATGACAGGGATTATGAAGAAAAGACCCGGGCCTTTCACGCCGCTTAGTCTTCCAAGACGGAAAATGACAACACGCTCGTATTCCTTGACAATCTGTATTGCTTTGGAAAGAATGAAAATTGCAACTACTGCTGCTATAATTATGATTTGATCTAATACCATTTTATTTAAACTCCCGGGAGATTAAAAAAGTCTATTGCAATAACTATAAAGAGCCAGTGCATTAAAAAGACATCGCTTACCTTTTAGAAGGATACAGAAGAATTAATAGGAGACGGGCCTGAAGTTTTGTCTGAGGGGATGTACACGAAAGCATTACTGTCAGTTGTTATTTTAATAATAACCTTCAGACCCGATAAACAATAATCTCACTTATCGTTTATTAATGTGATTGATTTTGCCGTTAACAATTTCAAACCGTTGAAAGAAAAACGATATCAGATAACTAAGAGAGTAGTAAAAACAATATAAGGACGAGGGCTCTGAAGCAAAGACATAAATCAGATATATGCCTTTTAGGGTTTGATACAATGAGCGAAAAATGTCAGGAGTGCGGCGGGAAAGGACACAAAGTCGTCGACTCAAAGAAATGCCCCGAGTGCAAAGGGGCAGGTAAGTCCAGATCGGTCGATTTGATGAAGCTTTCAGAAAAAGATATGGATAGTTTCCTCAAGAACGGTTCCAGGTGCACCAAATGCAATGGCACCGGTGAGATAGAGATAACGGAACAATGCATTGCCTGCTCTGGCAGGGGTACTTTTTACAAGTGCAGGATATGCGGAGTGGCAACTGAAGGATTATACAATGGCGAAGAAGTTTGCTCGTCCTGTGCTAAAAAGCAGATCGTGTATAAACTCGATGATTCCTGCAATATCGAAGAGCTGGAAGTTGGAAAACTTTACCACGCTGTTGTCAGGAACATAGCGGATTTCGGGGTCTTCGTAGACATGAACTCCAACATGAGGGGACTGATTCACTCCAGCAACATGAAGGAAGAGCTCAAAGTCGGCGAGGATGTAATTGTATCTGTCAAGGAAATAAAGCCAAGGGGAAAAATGGACCTTGTGCCACGTAAGCTTAAAGAGTACCAGACCGTGGACCTTGAAAAGGACCTTCCCACAAAGCTTGCGTCAGAGATCCAGAAGCTTGTCGGGACAAGCGTAAGGGTAGAGGGAGAAATCATACAGGTCAAACAGACCGCAGGTCCGACCATATTCACCATTGCCGACGAGACCGGACAGATATCCGCAGCGGCGTTCGAGAGCGCAGGTGAGAGGGCATATCCCCATATCACTTCGGACATGATAGTGTCTGCCACTGGCGATATAACTGCCCGTGGGGACAGTGTGCAACTGGAAATAAAGAGCCTCAAGAAACAGAGCGGGCCAAAAGAGGCAGAGATACGTAAACGTATCGAGGCTGCCCTTGACAGAAGAGCGGAACCGCATGAGATTGAGTTCATGGTGGAGAGTGAAGTGCTTGAGAAGCTGAGACCTTCCATGAGTCATGTGGCAAAGGAGATTCGCAAGGCCATAATCACTTCCACACCTATATTATTGCGCCATCATGCTGACGCTGACGGAATGACCGCAGCACTGGCAATCGAAAAGGCCATAATTCCCCTGATAAAGGAAGTGAACGGTCAGGATGGAGAATACCACTTCTATAAGAGAGCACCCTCAAAAGCACCTTTCTATGAGATGGCCGATGTTGTGCGCGATATCAGCTTCGCGCTAGAGGATGCGGCACGCCACGGGCAGAAAATGCCCCTTGTCGTCAGTGTTGACAACGGCTCTTCGATAGAGAATATACCTGCAATGAGGCAGGCCAGTGTGTATGGCATCAGGATGATAGTTGTTGACCATCACCACCCGGACAAGGAAGTTGATGAGTTCCTGATAGCACACGTCAATCCTGCACATGTAGGCGGGGACTTCGGCATAACAGCCGGAATGCTCTGCACTGAAGTGGCACGCATGATCAACAAGGATGTAGAAAACGGCATCAGACATCTTCCTGCTGTTGCTGCTGTCGGTGACCGCTCTGAAGCGCCGGAGGCGAAGGTATACATCCAGATGGTATCCGATAAGTACAGCCTGCAGGACCTGAAGGATATGGCCCTTGCACTTGACTTTGAAGCCTACTGGCTAAAATTCAATAATGGTAAAGGCATAATTGACGATATTCTCAATTTTGGGGACGAAAAGATACACAGGAACCTGGTGAAGGTGCTCTGCGAGCAGGCTAACGAAATGATAAATGAGCAGATAGATGTATGCATGTCCCATGTCAAAACACAGACGCTCCCCAACGGAGCGTTACTTAACGTCCTTGATGTGGAGAACTATGCACACACATTCACCTTCCCGCCACCGGGAAAGACTTCCGGGGAAGTGCACGACCAGCTGTGCCGCAAGTTTGAAGGAAAGCCACTCATTACCCTGGGTTTCGGGCCGGACTTTGCGGTTATAAGGTCAAAGGGAGTCAAGATGAATATCCCGCGCATGGTCAGGGAGCTTCATGAGGAAGTAAAAGGTGGCGGCGTGAACGGAGGAGGACACCTTGTGGTCGGCAGCATCAAGTTCGTAGAAGGGATGCGCACCGAGGTGCTTTCAAAACTTGCAGAGAAAATAGGCGCTGTAGAAGTAGAATAATACTTCTACGCGGCCAAATCATTTTTGGACTTTTTCTGTCCCTGATCAATCTACACGCACAATGCGTACAAGGGAGTTTACAGGTACTTCCGAGATAGTCTCGGAACCGCTTTTATCCACAAGCACTGCAATAGCTATGGGCTTTGCACCGGCGCTGCGAAGATGGGCCACAACATCACTTACCGTGCTTCCGCTGGTAATGACATCATCCACTATCACACATCTCTTGCCTTTGATACTTGCAAAGTTCCTGCTGAAGGCACCCCTTACCTGCGTATCCTCGCTCTGCTCGTTGTAAGAATGATAGACAGAAAGCTCCACCTCAAGCTCGTCAGCCATGAGGCTTGCCAGGGGAACACCACTTAAGCCAATGCCTACGATGACATCTGCCTCGGTATCTGCCTGCTCCATTGTCTCGATGACCATATCACAGAGGGCTATGCCTATGTGGCGCAGCCTGAAAGCACTCTTACCGATGCCACTCCAGTTAACAGAGATATCCTTGGGAGCAGGAGAAGATTCTTCCTTTTTTGAACGTGTTAAAAGCCAGGTCACTG
>WPCG01011663.1_pt1 | contig 11084 bp, 6 predicted proteins | sample 5403311 | NCBI WGS metagenome assembly WPCG01 (sample SAMN12869467, study PRJNA574797) | sludge metagenome | isolation source: wastewater treatment of Control | place: China:Beijing | collected 2019-05-17 | reverse complement strand
GAGTATATTGCATCGCTGTTTGCCCGGCAGCGGCCGCTGCGGCTGGTGCTGGTCGAATACCCGTTGGTGTCGTCAACCGTTGAGCGGGTCAATGGCTTTCTTGACGGGCTGCAGGCGGCCGGGGTGGATTACCACATCCTGCAAAGCTACCAGGCCGTACAACCGCAAGAGGGTGTGCAGGCTGCGCGGGATCTGCTGCGGGATTTTCCGGACAAGGGCAGTGTTGATGCGGTGTTTACCGTCAACAACGGTGCCGGCCTGAGCCTGGTGGAGACGCTGGTTGCTGCCGGCCGTAGCGAAATCATCCACGCCACGGTGGATGGCGATCCGGGCTCGGTAGACAACATTCGTGACGGCAACCTGACCCGGATTGACAGTGCCCAGTTTTGTGCCCTGATGGGCGGCACTGCCCTGCAGCATGCATATCGGGTGTTGCAGGGCGAGGCAGTGCCGCGACAGGTGATCATTCCGGCTTTTCCGGTGACGATGGAAACCCTGGAACTCTATCCGGGCTGGCAAGGCAGTTTGCCGCCGAGCTTTACCAAACCTTGGCCTTCGACATCCAGACAGTGGCAAAACCGGCTCAGGGAAGGTGACTGATGGAACGTGACGATTACGGCAATATCGACCGGCGCCTCGCGCTGGCGTACGGATTGTTGATTCTTGGCCTGATGCTGGGTGTGATGGTCGCAACCGGCTGGTATTTCCACAAGGCGATGGAACGCGAGCAGAACCGGTTGGCCGGGCTGGTGACCAGCGTGCTGGCGGACTCGCTGGGCAAGGTCAGCTTTAGTGGTACCCACCGGATGCGATTGCTGATCGGTGAGTTGCAGGATAAATATCAGGATCTGTCCTATATCCGTTTGCTGAACCCCGCTGGCGAGGTCGTGGCCAGTAGCGGACAGCTTCTCGAAACGCCGCAGGACAAAGAAGCCGGACAGGAATTTTTCCGCGCTCTGCTCGATCATCCGGATACCTTGCTGAACCGGCGGCTGACAGAAGGAAAAGAGCGCGTGCGCGAGGTGGGCATGGCCTACCGTGGCGGCTTCGATAATCGCTTGCAGGGGGTGCTGCTGCTGGGCATCAGCGAGACTGGCACCCATAGTGCTCTGGTCGAGGGTTTGTTGTATGTCCTGCTGCTGCTGGTCGCCCTGCTGGGTGTTGGCATGCTGGCAACACACTTTATCAGCCGTCACTTTGCCTTGCCCGTGCGTAAACTTGCACATGAACGCGCTGAGGGCGAGCGGCGTCTGGGTTTTGTACTGAATGCCATTGACTGCGCCATCTGGGAGTGGGATCTGGCTACCAACCAGGTCACCCTCGATGAGCACTGGGCAGAAATGCTGGGTTACCGGCTGGAAGAGCTGGAGCCAATCACCAGCGATACTGCGCGCCGGCTGACCCATCCTGGTGAAGTGGAAGATAATGCGGCACGAGTCTGGGCCCACCTGAACGGACAGACTGAACGTTACATCAGCGAAACTCGTGCGCTGCACAAGAACGGAGACTGGGTCTGGGTGCGTGACAACGGGATGGTGACTGAGCGGGACGAGAATGGCCGGCCACTTAAAATGATCGGCGCGCGTCAGGACATCACTGCCAGAAAACGGGTTGAACAGGAGGCATTGCAGGAAAGTGAGCGTTTCAAAGCCCTGATCAAGGCATCTGATACCGGTGTCTGGGAGTGGGATGCGCAACAACAGGCATTGTGGTGTGGTGCCGAATACTTCAGTATGCTGGGGCGCGACATGGCCGAGTTTGCCGGCATTACAGACCTGCAGGTGGTCTGGGACGAACTGCTGCATCCGGAGGACAGGGACGAAGCGGTACGCAAGTTTGCCGACTATCTGGCCGGTGACACCATGCAACTATATGAGAACGAATTCCGCATGCGGCATGCCGATGGCAGCTGGGTCTGGATTTCGTCGCGCGGCCGGACGCTGCCCGATGCCGATGGCAAACCGACGGCGCTGACGGTCGGTGCCCACATCAATGTGACCTCCCTGAAAGAGGCCCAAGCGTCGTTGCTGGAAAGCCAGCAACAGTTGCAGGTCATCAGTGACAGCATCCCGGATAGTATGGTGTATCGGATCGAGTGTGGTTTCAATGGAGAGCACCGCCGCTTCACCTACGTCAGCCGGGGTGTGGAACAGCTGCATGGCATCAACGTGGAGCAGGCCCTGGCCGATGCGCAACGGGTATACGAGCAATTCATTATTGATGCCGAGAGCATGGCTGCCTATGAAGCAGAGTGCATCGCTGAAATGAAAACCTTCCGCATGGAGACCGAAATTATCCGGCCGGATGGCGAACACCGCTGGATGTTACTGATTTCGTCACCAAGGAGACTGCCTAATGGCTATCTGGTATTTGATGGCATCGAGCTGGACATCACCGGGCGGCGGCAGCAAGAACAGAAGATCATGGAACTCAATACCACCCTGGAAAAACGGGTGGCTGAACGCACGGCCGAGCTGAGCGCAACCCTCGACAATCTGCAGCGCGCCCAGGAAGAGTTGCTGCAAAGCGAGAAGCTGGCCTCGCTGGGGGCGCTGGTGGCTGGAGTTGCACACGAGCTGAATACCCCTATTGGCAACGCGCTGATGGTGGCAACATCCTTCGACTTCGCCCGTAAACAGCTGGAGCAGGGGATGCAGCAGGGGCTGACCCGCAGTGCGTTGCAGGATTTCCTCAATGAAGTCAGGGATGGCAGCCAGATCATCGAACGTAATCTGGCCCGCTCGGCCGAGCTGATCAGCAGCTTCAAGCAACTGGCCGTCGATCAGACCAGTTATCAGCGCCGCCCGTTCGGGCTCAGGACCCTCAGCCATGAAATCGTCACCACGTTGCAACCGACATTGCGCAAGACGCCTTTCATCTTGCGTAACGAGCTGAGTGAAGACGTGGTGCTGGACAGTTACCCCGGCCCGCTGGGGCAAGTCCTGATCAACCTGATCAATAATGCGCTGACCCACGCCTTTATAGGCCGGGAGCAAGGGATCATTCGTCTGGGCTGCCTGATGGAGGGGGAGAACGTGCATATCACGGTCTGTGATGATGGCGTCGGGATCGGGGAGCAGCAGCAAAAAAAGATTTTTGATCCCTTTTTCACCACCCAGTTGGGCAAGGGGGGCTCAGGGCTGGGCCTGCATATTGTATACACGCTGGTCACCGGCCTGCTGGGCGGTCGCATCGAAGTGCGCAGCAACCCGGATGAGGGTACCTGTTTTACCCTGATATTGCCGGTGGTGGCACCGCAATATTAAGGCTTCTGCGATTTTTGATACTTGCATCTACCGCTATCGCTCAGCTGCTGGTGCTCGGGACGTCAGCCCAGACCCAGCGATTGCGGCCTTGTGCCTTGGCCTGATACAGGGCCGCGTCGGCCTGTTCCAGTACCGCGCTATCCGGCTCGTTGCGGCAGGGCGTGAAGCTGACGCCGCCGAGGCTGAGGGTAATGTGCGGAGCGGTTGCCGACTGTGGGTGGGGCGTATTTTTTGTGCTGAGGCGCTCCAGTATGCGCTGTGCAATCTGTTGCGCCTCCGCTGCGGGGGTTTCCGGCAACAGAATGACAAACTCCTCTCCTCCATAGCGCGCGACCACATCGGCGGGGCGCTGAATGCAGGTGCTCAGCAGGGTGGCGATATCCTGCAGGACCCGGTCGCCGGCGGCGTGACCCAGGGTGTCATTGTAGTTCTTGAAGTGATCAACATCGGCCATGATCAGCGAGATGGGGTGTCCCGAACGCTGGCAGCGTGCCCATTCACGTTCGAATGCCTGGTCAAAATGCCGGCGGTTGGGTATGCCGGTCAGGCCGTCAAGCGAGGCCAGTTGTTCGAGCAGGCGGCGCTGATGCACGATCTGCAACTGATTGCGTACCCGGGCGCGGACCACGGCAGTATGAAAAGGTTTGCCGATGTAGTCGGCCGCCCCCAGGTTCAGCCCCTGCTCTTCGTCATCCGGCGAGTTCAGACCGGTGATGAACATTACCGGGATATTCCGGGTGGCATCGTTGCGCTTGAGTTCGCGAATGGTGGCCAGCCCGTCCATGCTGGGCATCAGTACATCCAGCAGAATCAGGTCTGGCAGGTGTTCATTGGCCAGTTTGATGGCCTGTTCGCCATGCTTGGCCAGGATGATTTTGTGTTCATCACGAAACAGCTCGGTGAGCAGTAGCCGGTTCTGTTTTTCATCATCCACGATCAGCAGCGTAAAAGTCTGGGGTTGCAAATTGATCATGCGGATAGCTCCTGCACTAACTGGCGTAGCCGTGGCAGCAGGTTCAGTGCGGCCTCGTATTCGATGTCTTCAATATGATCGCGCAGCTCGATCAGGGTTGTGCTGACAGTAGCCATGCCGGCCAGATGCTCCTGCAAGCTGTCCAGCACGGTCAGGGCCCGGGCGTCATCACTGTCAAGCAGGCTGTGCAACTGGTCTATCAACTCTGGCAGCCTGCCGGTAACCTGGGCTGTCTCTGTGCCCGGGGCGGGATGTTCCGGCTGCAGCATAGTGAATAGCTGGCAAAGCCGGTCCAGTTCGGCAGCTAATGCACCCAGCTGCGTGTCATCCGGCGCGTGCTGTTGCGCCAGTTGTTGCTCGGCGGCCAGTGCCATTGTGGCCAGTGCATCGGCCCCGATGGTGGCAGCGCCCGACTTGAGTGAATGGGCCAAACGGCGGGCCAATGGCCAGTCTTGCATGGCAATGGACTGGGTAATAGCCTCTGCGCTGGCCGCAAATTCGCCGGGGAAGCGCTCCAGGATGCGCCGGTACAGCTCGGGCTTGTTCATGGTGTGAGTCAGCCCTTTGGCGGTATCTACGCCCGGTAGCGGCGGCAGAACCGATGCGGCGGCCACTGCATCGGCGGGCCCGGCTGGTGTCGTGGGCCGGGCATCATCGGCAGTACGGTGTGGAATCCATTGCAGCAGTGCCCGGTAGAGAATGTCCTGATTGACCGGTTTGGTCAGGTGGTCATTCATGCCGGCCTCAAGGCTCAGTTCGCGGTCACTGGCGCGGGCGTGGGCAGTCATGGCCAGAATGGGCAGGTTGTGCAGGTGTGGCCGCTTACGGATTTCGCGGGTGGCGGTCAGGCCATCCATCTCCGGCATCTGGATATCCATCAACACCAGGTCATAGTCGTTTTCTTCGACCATGGCGATGGCCTGCAGGCCGTGCTCGGCGGTATCAACCTGTATGCCGGTCTCTTCCAGTAGAGCCAGTGCAACCAGGCGGTTCAGCTCGACATCATCCACCAGCAAAATACGGGCATGACGGATGGGGCTGAAATCATGGACTGTGGATGCTTCCTGCGTAGCCGGTGGCAGGCTGGCCCGGCTCAGGCCCATGCTTTCAAGAATGCTTTCCTGCAGCGCGGAGCGGTTGACCGGCTTGGTCAGGATGTGTTTCAAGCCGACATTGTCAACCAGCCCGAACAGCTTTTCGTAGCTGCCAGCGGTGACCATCAGGATGGCCGGGGCCTGGTTGTGCAGGCTGCTGTTGATGTGGCGGGCAGTTTCAATGCCGTCCATGCCCGGCATCAGCCAGTCAAGCAAGATTAGCTGGAACGGATCGCCGGCAGCGCTGGCCTGCTGCAGCATGTGCAAGCCCTGCTCTCCGCTGTCTGCCGTTTCTGTGCGCATGCCCAGCTCTTCCAGCATGGCTTGCAGAATGTCGCGGGCGCTGGCGTTGTCATCAATGATCAGTGCCCGTTGTTGTTTGAGCGTGTAACCGGACGCTTGCTGGTGAGCACGCCGCTCGCTGGCGATATCACAAGGAATGTCGAAGGTGAAGGTGCTGCCGATACCGAATTGGCTGTCGACGCTGATAGTGCCACCCATCAGGCCAACCAGCTGGTCGCAGATCGCCAGCCCAAGGCCGCTGCCACCAAAACGGCGGGTCATGCTGCCGTCAACCTGGGTAAAAGGGGTGAACAGGGTTTCCAGTTTTTCGGACGGAATGCCCATGCCGGTATCCCGCACGCTGAAGCGCAGCCTGTCATGTTTGCTGTCAGGAGCTGAAATGCGCTCGACTCGTACTACCACTTCGCCCGTTTCGGTGAACTTGATGGCGTTGCTGATCAGGTTGATCAGTACCTGGCGCAGACGCAGTGGATCACCGTAAATGCGTTCGGGAACATCGGCAGCCTGATGCAACAGCAGCTCCAGCCCGCGCTGCTGGGCGCGCAGGGCCAGCTGGCTGGAAACATCACGGAAGATCTGCTCCAGTGCAAAGGGGATGTGTTCCACTTCCAGCTTGCCCGCCTCGATCCGCGAGTAGTCGAGGATGTCGTTGATCAGGCCGAGCAGCATGTCCGAGGCAGAGAGCACCTGCTCTTGCTGTTGGCGCTGGTGCTCGTTCAGGCCGCTGTTCAGCAACAGCTGGCCAAGCCCGACAATGGCATTCATTGGTGTGCGGATTTCGTGGCTCATGCGGGCCAGAAAGTCGGATTTGGCCCGGCTGGCCTCGTTGGCGGTATCCACCGCCACGACCAGCTCGCGGGTGCGCTGCTCAACCTGTTCTTCCAGTCCCTGGCGATAAAGCTCCAGCTCCCGGTCACGGGTTTGCAGCGAGTCGATCATGTGGTTGAGGCTGCTGCCCAGTTGCGCCAGTTCGTCTTCGCCGGTGACGTGGATGCGGTCAGCCAGTTGCGGGTTGTCCGCCATGGCGCTGGTCAGCCGGCTCATTTCCTGCAGTGGCGAGGCCATGCGGCGGGCCGCCTGGTTGGCGAGCAGTAGCAAAATGATCAGCAGTGTGGACAGGTACAGCGCCGTTTTCAGGGCCATTTGCCGGATGGCGTGCTGCATCGGCGCAAGGCTGCCGATGATTTTCAGATATGCCTCATTGCTGTCACCCGGAACGGGGGCCCAGACCAGCAGCCGGTTATCGCTGAACCTGAAGGTTTCTCCGGAACGCTGTGGCGCATCGGTGAACTCGAAATCTGCGGCCAGCCGGGGTGACTGATAACGGGCAAACAGGATGCGGTTGCTATCGGTGTAGAAGCTGGCTTGCAGAATGGCCGGGTTGTTTTCCAGTGAATGCAGCAGGCGGCTGGCCTCTCGCGGGTCCTGAAAGTCGATGGCGGCCTGGCTGTTGTGGGCAATCAGGCTGGCCTGGGCCTGCAGCGAGGCTTGCCATTCGGCGCGGATCAGATGCGTTTGCAACCAGACCATCAGGGCCAGGACCAGCAGGACCGAGGCCGTTACAGCCAGGGAAAATAGCAGGAGAAGCTTGCTGCGAATGTGCTTGAATGTCATGGCCGTATTTCTGTGTTATTCGTTGACCAGGGTTGCCAGCCGCAAGAGCTGGGCGTTGAACGTGATGCCTTGCCGGCTGGCTGTCTCGCGATTGATGAGGATGTTCAGCTGGCTGCCTTGTTCGTTTGTCAGGGCAAACTCGACCATGCCTCCGTTGCGGGCAAAGCCTCTGAGATCGGAAATGGTTACCAGTGGCAGGCCGTCAAGTTGCCGGAGAATGCTGCCCAGCCGCCTGCGTTCACTCTGACTGATGAATACATAGTTGCAGCCCGGGGCCTGTTCGGTAGCGGACAGGAAGACAAGTTCGACCTGCTGGTCGGGAGCGGATGCCTGGTTCAGTTGTTGCAGCGTATCGCCAAAGGGATTTTGTCCGAGTATGCAAAGGTGGCGCGGGCGATCCTCCTGCTCTGTTGGCAGGTAGACGAAACGGGTCAGTTTCAGCAACAGGGCAGACTTGACTGCATATTCGGTAACAGCGGTGGCTGTCGCGCTGGCAGCCAGCGGCTGCCATGCCAGCAACAGTGCCAGTACCGTCCAGCGCAGCAGGGCTTTCAAGGGCAATCCCATAATCAGAAATGCCACTCCAGGGACACGACCCAGGTTCTGGGTTGTTGCGGCATGTCCCAGAAGGTGTGGTTACCGGAGCCGGCAGCCGCGTAATAACGCTTGTCGGTCAGGTTGTATACGTCGAGCCACAGGCTGGCCGGGCTGTGCAGGATGTTGTGCCAGCCCAGATGGGTATCGAGCACGGCATAGCCGGGTGTGGCACAGCGCCCGGGTGCCTTTTTGCTGCTGCTGCAGCTGGCGGATGGCAGGTTGTCATCTTCGGGTGGCCGGGTGCGGCCATTGGTGACGCTGCCGGTCCAGCGCAGCTTGGGCGTGATGGTGACGTGATCCTGGTAGCGGAAGGTGGTGCCGGCCTTGAACCGATAGGTGGAGACGTAGGGGATCTTGCGGTCCACGCCGCTTTCCTTGACGCGGCCGTGAATCCAGCCGGCGCTGGCCCAGAGATCGCCGCTCCAGTTGTCGTCAAGGCGGAAGCGCCATTGGGCACTCAGGTCCAGGCCGGTTTGGCGCTGGCGGCCGGCGTTGACTTTCTGGCTGGCGTTTTTCAGGATTGCGCCCGCAATGGCGGTGGTATTGTCCTCCCGGTTGCCGGTCACGATCAGGTCGCTGATATGGCTGTGATAGAGGTTGCTGACCAGGTTCAGGTTGCGGGTTGGACGCCACTCCCAGACCAGCCCCAGGGTACGGGCTTTTTCCGGCTTCAGGTCGGGGTTGGCCACGCGGAAGCCTTCACCCTCGTACAGCCCGTCCGCGTTGAGGACCGGATTGAAGGTGCCATAGCCGCTCAGCCCCTCTTCTGCCGATGGCGCACGGAAGGCCTCGCCATACAGCAGCTTGAACAGATGCCTGTCATGCGGTTTCCAGACCAGTCCGAGACGCGGATTGAAGGTGTCACCATAGGCCGTGTGGTGATCGAAACGGAAGCCGAGCGTGGTGGACAGGCTGTCACTCCACTGGGACAGCAGCTGGGTATAGGCGTGATGGCTCTTGTCGCGGTCGTGGGGAATGTCCATCGCCAGCGTGGTGTTCGGGTACAGCATGTTCTGCTGGCCGGGTGTCTTGCCGGTATTGTACTTGTAGGGCATGGAGCCGCCCTCGATGGCCTTGAAGTGCTGTGCCCCGAAGCCGAACTGCACCTGCTGCCGTTCGGTCCAGTGCCAGTCAAAGCTTTGTTCGATGCCGAGACGACGGCCGAAGCTATAGGAGTATCCGGGCTCGAAACCGTTGTACCTGTTGTTGTAGTGCGAGCGCGGGTCCACCTCCATGCGTGAATAATCCAGCTGCAGCTGGGCATCGAGGTTGTCCGTCGGCGTGAACCGGTAGCGGCCGTACAGCGTGTCCGAGGTGGTCATCCAGCGTGCCTTGCTGCTGTAACGGGTGGTCGCGTACGGGTCGATGGTGCTGGTCAGATTGGTGTAGTGATGCCGGTAGTAACCGAGGGTCAGCCGTTCGTTCCAGTCAAGCCGGGCAAACAGGCTGTGGCTACCGACTTCACCACGATAGCGCTCGCGATCGGCTGCGCGGATAAAGGGCTCGCCGAGTTGATCGCTGGTCGCGGTATCGACCTTGCGATAGTCGGACTTGTACAGCTTGTCCAGCCGGGCACGGTCGGATTCCTGCCAGTGGCCGCCGAGGGACAGGCTCAGGTTGTTGCCGCCAGTGAAGCCGGTCATGAAAGAGTATTCGCGGCTGTTGAAATTGCCGCCGCCGACGGAGAACCAGCTGCCATCGGTATGGTTGCCGGCTTCGGTGATGATGTTGACCACGCCGGATACCGCGTCGGCACCATAGAGTGCGGCGGCCGGACCGTAGAGGAACTCGACTTGTTTGGCCTGATACAGCGCCAGGTTTTCGGCAACCGGATAACTGCCGGCCGATGGCTGGCTGATGCGCACTCCATCGAGCAGTACCAGCAGGCGGTTCGGACCCAGATTGCCCTGAACCGTGAACTGGTTGAACTGTGATGACTTGGTGCCGCGCTGGAAGTCCACGCCGGGCATGTCTTGGAGCAAATCGGCCAGATTCTTGTAGCGGCGCTCACGGATTTGCTCGCGGGTCACCACCATGATGTGGGCCGGCGTCTGGTCGCGATGTTCTGCGCTGCGCGAGGCGGTGATGACAGGGATGTTGATCAGCTCCGCCAGTGACAGGTCAAGTAGCCGGGTGCTTTCAAGGCTGTGTTCGCCGGCCTGGACAGGCAGGTTCAGTACGATCAGGGTGGCGCCGAGGGTACAGGCAAGACAGGCTCTGGTGTTGTTCATGGATGTTTGCATAAATTGTAGTACAGCCAGCCGTGGGGCCGGGTCGGCAGGATGAAGCCCGGGCATCCGGTAATGCGGTGATGCCATCGCGTCACTATAGTACTGTGATATGGACGAAGAAGCATTGTGGTATAGACGAAGATCCACTCCGGAACGCTCCGGAGTGTGCCATGGCAGCCACCCGCCGGCTGCGGCTCCGGTGTTCCCGGCCATGGCTGGAGCGGTTGTACCGCCAGTACGCAGGCAAACTGGAACGCTACTGATTGCGGCAGGCGGAACCGTTAGCGGGCCAGATGTCCCAGCTTGTGCAACATGGAGTTCAGTCCCTGCATGACGGTATGGTTGGCGTGCTCCATGGCGTTGAGTGCCTGCAGCGCCTGCTCTAGCTGGCCGGCACGGTAATACCGGACGGCGTTGACGGCCTGGTCATGCACTGCCTTGTGCGGACTCTCCATGCTGCGGTAATCCTGCATGTCGGCAAACAGTTCGCGGCCATCGCCCTGGTAATACCACTGGCCCAGCCGGCAGTGCTGTTCGTCGGGGAAGTCTTCTGGAAGTGTGTCGGAAATGCCGAAGAACACCTTGTACACTTCAAGTTTCAGTTCCAGTTCGTCGATGTTGGCCAGTTCCACGTTGGCCAGGATGGCGGAGTCACTGATGGCCTGCTCCATGCGCCGTGACAGTTCCAACAGCTCGTGCATGCTAAGTACCGCTTGCTGGCTTTCGGTGGCGTGACTGCCTGCATCGGTAGCACCACGGTCCATGATTTCCCTGGCGTTGCGCGTTTCGTTCTGGATGTCCTGTACCAGACGGGAGATGTCTTCGGTTGCGCCGGAAGTGCGCTGTGCCAGATTGCGTACCTCGTCGGCCACCACGGCAAAACCGCGACCGGCTTCGCCGGCCCGCGCCGCTTCAATGGCGGCATTGAGCGCCAGCAGGTTGGTCTGGTTCGCCACATCCTGGATTAGCTGGACGAAACCGCCAATTTCCTCGGCCCTCTGGCTCA
>WPCG01122612.1_pt1 | contig 11088 bp, 9 predicted proteins | sample 5403311 | NCBI WGS metagenome assembly WPCG01 (sample SAMN12869467, study PRJNA574797) | sludge metagenome | isolation source: wastewater treatment of Control | place: China:Beijing | collected 2019-05-17 | reverse complement strand
CATGCTTGTGGTCATGATGGTCACATAATCATGGTTCTTGCAGTCGCTAAGGAATTATCTTCGCTCCCTCCCTTACCGTACACCATCGTATTTATTTTCCAACCCGCAGAAGAAGGTCCTGGAGGTGCTAAAACGATGATTGATGAGGGATTGATATCTCGATTCAATCTGAAGGCTATCCTTGGACTGCACCTATTCCCACAGCTTCCTGAAGGTACCTTTGGTGGAAAACCTGGAGCCATGATGGCACTAAATGGAGAGATTGACGTTGAGTTTTTGGGTAAAAGCGCACATGCAGGTCAACCGCATTTAGGACATGATGCACTCTTAGCTTCAGCTCACTACCTTAGCTCTGTTCAGACCATACTTTCCCGAAACGTGCCTCCTTTGGATACAGCTATTATAAACTTTGGTACCATTCAGGGTGGTCAGGCACGAAATGCCATCTCTGATTATGTTAAGACAACCGGAACCATTCGTGCATTTGATATACAGACCTATAATATGATAAAACAACGTTTAAATGAGATTGCTCAAGGGATAAAAACAAGCCTTCAAGTTTCTGTTAATACAGAAATTAGGGACTTCTATCCTCCTGTGATTAACGATTTATCTCTTTTTGAACAGTCCAAAGAATGGATGAAGAATATCACATTCGAATCGATTGATCCTCTCATGTTATCCGAAGACTTTAGTTTCTATCAGCAAGAGATCCCCGGTTTATTTCTTATGCTTGGGACTCGAAATGAAGAAAAGAACTTTATCTATCCTCTTCATCATGATCAGTTTAACTTTGATGAAAAAGTACTGCTCAAAGGTATCTCATTCTTAATAGAAGCATGCAAATATTATAAAGGCTAGAAATGTCTAGCCTTTTGATTTGGATTCAATTCAGATTCGAGTTGCTTTACATATACTAGAAGAAACTGATGTCTAGGATAGGCTATCCGCTTCGCGGACTCTGTATTCAATAGATCATATAGCTTAATCAGTTTCTGATAAAAGTGAGATTGAGAAGTTGAAGGATGTTCTCCAAACATACGTCTTCCTTTGCTTCCTCCATACGCAAATGCCCGTGCGATACCAATAGCACCCATCGCATCGATACGATCAGCATCCTGAACAATCTGACCGGCAAGCGTTTCACATGTGGTCTTTCCCGACCCGCGATAGGATAAAAGTGAAATCTCTTGTTTAATTACTTGAATCACATCTTCATTTACGTTTTGAGAGTTAAGAATCTTTTGCGCGTGTGAGAAAAACTCATGTTCTGAAGATACTAGTTTATTATCGTCAACATCATGAATATAGGCCATCAGTTTTACCAAATCCACATCTGCTTTCTCAAAAAGTGCTATGTCTGTAGCTAGATTGACTACACGCTGAATATGGTCGAAACTATGGCCACTCGAATCCTCTTTGCACAATGCAGATACTTGCTCAATCACATTTTTTTCGTTAAACATATAGCCTCCTCAAGTTATTTTTTCTAGTAGCTCTGCCAACTGATTTTTCAAGAAATCCAGAACTTTTTTATATCTTTATCTTACTTTATTTTAGTTTTAAAAACTACTCATTTAAGAAGTAATGAGTTTCTGATATGAGCTTATCAGCTTCTGTAATTCTTTACTAAAGCAAAAGGCAGCCGAAGCTGCCTTAAATAAATTCTTTTAATTATTTGGCGATGGCTTTTTCTACCAATTCCATGACTTCTTCACTTGTTGCACAGGCTAATGCCTCATCAGCAAGTTTTTTCATATCCTCATAGGCTAATCCACGAACCATCTTGCGCGCAGCAAGAATGGATGAAGCAGACATTGAGAACTCATCAAGACCCATACCAAGGAGTAGAGGTACAGCCAATTCTTCACCGGCCATTTCACCACACATACCACACCACTTGCCTTCTTTATGTGCTCCATCAATGGTCATTTTAATTAAGCGAAGGATAGCTGGATTGTATGGCTGATATAAATAGGCTACTTTTTCACTCATACGATCGGCAGCCATAGAGTATTGAATCAAATCATTGGTTCCAATACTGAAGAAATCTGCTTCCTTAGCAAACTGATCTGCAAGAACTGCTGCAGCAGGAATTTCAACCATCATACCTAGTTGATATTCACCCACAGTGACACCCTCATTAGTTAAGTTAACTTTTTCTTCTTCAACAAGTGCCTTCGCATCTCTAAATTCCTGCAAGGTAGCTATCATCGGGAACATAATACAAAGCTTTCCATAGGAGCTTGCTCTTAACAATGCACGAAGCTGAGTTCTGAAGATATCTGTACGATCTAGACAAAGACGAATCGCCCGATAACCTAAGAACGGATTCATTTCATGAGGGAACTTTAGGTAAGATAATTCCTTATCTCCACCGATATCCAATGTACGAACAACAACAGGGCGATTTCCCATACGTTCTAGAACCGTTTTATATGCTTCAAACTGATCATTTTCACTTGGAAGTTCAGAAGCATCCATATATAAGAACTCAGTACGATAAAGGCCAACACCTTCACCACCATTGTTCAAGACACCTTCAACGTCATTCGGTGTACCGATATTCCCCACCAACTCAACGTGATGGCCATCAGCTGTAACACTTTCAGCATCTTTTAATTCTTTAAGGCTTTCCTTATATTCTGCATATTTCTCAGCCTTGATTCTATATTCAGACTTTTGATCCTCAGAAGGATTCAAAATAATGATTCCTTCAATAGCATCAAGTATAATATCATCATTTTGCTTACACTCTTTTAATAAAGCTCCTACACCAACGACAGCTGGAATTTCCAAACTGCGTGCCATAATGGCAGAGTGAGATGTTCTACCACCGATTTCAGTAGCGAACCCTTTGGTAAACTCTTTATTTAATTGGGCAGTGTCCGATGGTGTCAAATCATGAGCAACAATTACAACTTCAGTATCAATGGTAGATAGATCCGGAATAACCTCACCTAGGATATGGCATTTAATGCGATAGGTAACGTCTTTAATATCTGCTGCTCTTTCCTTGAAGTAATCGTCTTCCATGGATTCAAACATGTTAATGAACATATTCCCGACTTCATTGACTGCAAAATCAGCATTGACGGATTCATTTTTAATTTGCTCTTCCATTTGACCGATGAATTCAGGGTCAGAAGTTACCATTAAGTGAGCATCAAAAATAGCTAGCTCTTCATCCGTAAGTTTTCCAACAGCCTTCTTTTGAATTGTCTCAATGTCCTTTTGAGTTTTGACGATAGCCTGTTGTAATTTAGCCAACTCATCTTCAACATTAGCGTCTTTACGCTCAATCTTTAGTACTGGATGTTCCAGCTTATAGACTTTCGATACAACAATACCTGCCGAAGCAGCAATTCCTTTGAACATATCTTTCCTCCTATTGTTTTTGTTCAAGCACTTTAATGACATCACCAATCGATTTGCATTGAAGCAAATCTTCATCCTGAATGGTCACGTTTATCTGACTCTCTAATTCAATGATTACATCCACCAGATCAAGCGAATCTATCCCAAGTTCTTTGAGTGTCGCCTGATACGTGATTTTGCTTTCATCCGCACCTTTTTGAGCCAATAAGGCTTTTAATAATAAAAAAATATCCATATCGCACCTCAGGACTATTTTAACATTTTTTTACCATGCAAGCAACGCAAAAAGCGGTCAATGCTCTTCTCACGCAGACGATAATAGGTGCTTCTCGAATAATATTCCATCCACCAGTTTCGGTCACTGTTCTGAAGATAATCTTTATCCAAAATAAGTCTTGAGTCGTAATCTAGCTGATTGATTGCTTCATGGACAAGATCTTTGAGTACATGACCTGCAAAAAACTCTTCTTCGTTCATGTAGTATACAGGTTCCTTCTTGATTGAATGATAGTGTTCAAATAAATAGCTACACAGTTTTCTTAAATCTTTGTTATCGGGCATATTGAATTCCTCCAATATCCTGTTCGCAACGAATGAATGAACTCCTTTTAAATATCAAAAAAAAGCGAAGCCTAAGCTCCGCTTTCATTAACGTAAGAAAATTAACCAAATCACTCCGACGAAGAAAGAAATAATCAGTAAAATAACCGGAACAATCGTGATTAATGCAGCAATAGTCAATGCCCAATAATCACTTTTCTCAAATTGAGTATTACGTAATTTTTCCTTGATTTCATCCATATCAACATCTTCATGTTGTTTTGGTCTTTTGCTAAAAAACAAGTTACTCACCTCTTAGATGACATGCAACAAAGTGGCCTGGTTCAATTTCTTGCCATGTTGGCTCAACTTCATAACACTTGTCAAATGCATATTTGCATCGTGTATGGAATTTACATCCTTTTGGAGGCTTAATTGGTGATGGAATATCCCCTTCAAGAATACTTAACTCCTGATTTGCATCAACGTCAGTACGCGGAATCGCTTCCATCAGTGCTTCAGTATACGGATGCAATGGATTTGCAAAGATCTGATCAGAACTTGCCAACTCCACCATGTTTCCAAGATACATAACACCAATACGATCTGAAATAAATTTTACAACACTCAAGTCATGTGTAATGAAAAGATAGGTTAAGTTATTTTCATTCTTAAGATCGATCAGTAAGTTAATAATTTGAGACTGAATCGAAACGTCAAGTGCACTAACTGCTTCATCACAAACAATAAACTGTGGGTTGAGTGCAAGTGCACGCGCAATACCAATCCGTTGACGTTGGCCACCGGAGAACTGATGTGGATAACGGTGAATAAAGTATGGCGCAAGACCACATTTATCCATGATATCCGTAATGTACTCCGTATATTCCTTTGAGTTAGGCGATTTGAAATAGTTATGCGCCAATAAACCTTCACCAATAATCTGACCTACGGTCATACGTGGGTTCAGTGATGAATATGGATCCTGGAAAATAATCTGCAAGTCACGACGTAACACACGAACCTCTTCTTTGGTTAAACGTGACAAGTCAATTCCAGTATCCACTTGTTCTTCATAAAGGTTAAAATTAGGATTGCTGACGCATTGATTGCGTAATGCTTCAACTTTTGCCTCAGCTTCTGCTACAGCTTGGGATGCCTTTTCAAGATCGGCCTTCAAACTTTCTACTTGGGCATCAATTTTTGCAAGTTGAGAAGCATTTTGTGCTAGTTTCGGATTTGTTTTCTTAGCATCGGTTTCCATCATTTTTCGGTTAATGTTGGCAGCCTTCATCCGAGCCTCATGCAACGCAAGCAATAACTTAGATACTTCACCTAGCTGGTTGTGCGTTAACAACCCACCAGCAATCCTAAACATGTTTTTGTAGGTATTTTCAAGAGCCTTAACAGCTTTGTCAAGTTTCTCCTGTACCCGTGAATGCTCCATATCGTCCTTTTCATTGGCAAGGGCAACACGAATTTCATCAACTTCCTTCTTATCATTCAGATATTTCGGAAAGTCTTGAGCTAATCCTTTAATCACATCTTTTACATACTCAGGCGCAAATTCTGCAACCGAGCGACCATAGTAAAGTGTACTTCCATCCGTTTGTTCATATAATTGAAGAATCGTACGGCCAAAAGTCGATTTACCGCATCCTGATTCTCCAACAAGACCAAGAGTTTCACCTTCGTAAATATCCAAAGTAATTCCGTCATTTGCCTTGACAAACAACTGATCCTTTTGGAATACGGAGCGCTTCTTTAGAGGGAAATGTTTTTTAAGGTTGCGAACTCGCAATAATACTTTTCTTTCTTGAGCCATTGCTACGCACTCCTTTCTTAGGATAGAAACAACGAATTTGTTGCTTTTCACTCACTGAGACAAGTGGTGGTTCTTCATTTAAACATTTATCTGTCGCATATCTGCAACGTGGAGCAAACTTACATCCAACAGGAAGATCCAGAGGATGAGGAACGGATCCTGGAATTGCATCCAGACGACTTCCACGAACACTACTCAAACTTGGAATTGAGCGAAGCAATCCTTCAGTGTATGGGTGAGAGTATTCCGATTTTTCAGCAAAAATAAAATCAACCGGCGCAGTTTCTACAACCTGTCCACAGTACATGACGGCAACATCATCAGCCATCTGATTAATAACACCCAAGTCATGGGTAATAAACATAATTGATGTTCTGAACTCTTTCTTCAAATCATTCATTAACCGAAGAATTTGAGCTTGAATGGTTACGTCCAACGCAGTAGTAGGTTCATCCGCAATCAGCATCTTCGGACGACAAGCTAGAGCCATCGCAATCATGACGCGTTGAGACATACCACCAGAAAGTTGGAATGGGTACATATTGACAACTTCTTCAGGGTTTGGAATTTTAACCGCAGCTAACATATCAATCGCAATTTGATGTGCTTCTTCTTTGGTCTTCCCCTGATGCAGCATTAGTACCTCACTTATTTGACGACTCACTGTAAAGACAGGATTCAAACTTGTCATCGGTTCCTGGAAAATCATGGAAATATCATTTCCACGAATTTTTCTCAGTTCTTCTTCAGGCATTGTTGAAAGATTTTTACCATCAAAAATGACTTCACCATCATAGATTTTCTGGTTATGCTCAAACAAGCGCAAAATACTCATCGCTGTCTGGCTTTTACCACTACCTGATTCACCAACGACTCCTAAGGTTTTTCCTTCTTCCACAGAAAGAGTAACACCATTAACGGCTTTAATAAGCCCGCGGCGAGTGCTGAAATACGTGTGTAAGTTATTAATTTCTAATAGTTTCAAAAGGCTCACCTCTACTTTTCGTTTGCCTTTGGATCCATGGCTTCGCGTAAGCCATCACCCACAAGGTTAATACTCAAAGCTGCCAGCAGAACTGCTACCGCTGGAATAACCCAACGCCACCAGTACTGTTGAATAACCTGAGATTGTTGAGCACCTGTTAACATGTTACCCCATGATGGACTTGGAGGTACAACCCCAAACCCAAGGAAGGATAAACCAGCTTCCGTTAACAAACTACCCGCGTAGCTTAGAGTCATACTAACAATAACTACGTTAATCACGTTTGGAAGAATATGACGGAAAATAACAACGTTGGAGCGAATACCTAGTGCACGCGCCGCCAATACGAAGTCTTTTTCGCGTTCGGCTAAAATCTGACCACGAACCAGACGAGCAAGTCCCGGCCAGGATATAATTCCCAGAATAACCATGATCATCGCTAATCGCTGAGTCTGAGTCAATCGACCCGACAAGAACGATGACAAGGTAACAGCTAATGGCAAAAATGGGAATGAACTGATAATTTCTGCGAAACGCATAAGTAAGTTATCAATCCAACCACCATAGAATCCTGCAATTAACCCAACCAATACACCAATGAATGTTGAAATCAATACAGCGACTGCACCTACAGTCATGGTGACACGACCACCATGAATTAAGCGAAGAAGAATATCGCGTCCAAAGTTATCGGTTCCCATAAAGAATCCGTTGTTACCAAAACTTACAACTTTACCATCTTCTGATACCGCAAATGTCTGGTTAAAGTTTGATGATACGTACTCAAATTTCATATCTGCAGCCGATTCAGGAATGACAGCTTGCTTGTACTTCTCAGCACCCCAGGCATGCAATTTTCCATTCTCATCAACAACCACAAAGTGGCGTGTTCCACCTACGACTCTAACAGCTTTAACACCATTCGGGTTTTCAAGAGATCTAATTGGAGCAGGAACACTAGAAAGACCAAATTGAGTATCTCCCCAAGCGTAAACCATACCTTGGTCGTCAACTGCTACTGCATTTTCCTGACCAACAGCCAAGTCTACAACATTCACCGAACCATCACGCAAATTAGCAGGTACATTTGAAATCTGATTTCCTTGAATACCTGTGACAGCTACAGTTCCATCATCCAGAATTACCATAATATTAAATGAGGAAGGAACTATTTTCACAATTCTCCCTTGAATTGCGGTAGGAACTATATCCAAACCGTTTCCAAGAACACTACCCCATACATACATGTTCCCTTTATTTGTAAGAACCACTGAAAAGAGGTTTCCTGCATCAATTTGAACTGGTGTTTCAAGCATAAAGATGCCTTCAAGTTCAAAAGGCGTTTCTGCTTGGCCAAAGTTATTGTTTCCCCAACCTAGAATTTTCCCGCCTTCGGTAAGAACTACAATATGGCGGTCCCCTGCCGCAACAGCTTTAATACGTTCATTTTTAATATTACTTGGGATGTTTTTTACTCCGCGCACATCAACTCCCCAAACAAAGACATTACCTTGTTCGGATAAGCCTACAGAGAAGGTAATCCCAGTAGAAATCTGTTTGATACCTTCCCTTTGAAGTTGGTTAGGCACATCCAGATAACCAGTTCCTGGCTGAACATTTTGTAACACAGGATCACTGTCATACAAATCAATTGGGAAAAGGGCAGAGCCACCAAAAACAAAGGTTAGCATTAATACAAATGCAGTTAAACCGATAATTGCCAATTTATTGCGAAAAAAGTTTTTAACAATCACTCGCACTGGACTCATGACCGCTTCTTCTTCAAGTATATTTTTTGGCTGTTTCTTTTTGCCAAATGTGAATAAAGAAGCGATGGTTTGTCCAAAGGAAGTCATTGACTTCAATACTTTGTTTTCATTTTTTTTGTTTGTCATCTTTACTCACTCCTAATCCAGTTTAACACGTGGGTCCACTAATGCATAACCGATGTCCATCACAAGGTTAGCCGTTAATGAAAGCACTGCGTAAAACATATTCATTGTTAATACCACCATGAAATCGCGTGAGTTCAAAGCGGAGATTAATACATAACCAATACCATTGTACGCAAATATGGTTTCAGTAATGGCTGATCCACCAAAGATAGCAACTAACGATCCAGCAACAAGCGTTACAACAGGAATCAACGCATTTCTAAATGCGTGTGAGTAAATAATGACCTTTTCGCTTAACCCTTTGGAACGGGCAGTACGAATAAAGTCTTTATTTATGACATCAATCATTGCATTACGTACATAACGAATCGTTCCAGCCAAACTACCAATGGTAAGCGTTAAAATTGGTAAAATCAGGTGTCGCCCCCACGAAATGTAGTAAGCCAGCTGATCCCCTCGATTAAATGGCATACCACCTGCAGGCACCCATCGTAAATTAATTGCAAACACAAAAATCAAGACTAACCCAATAAAGAATACAGGAATTGATAATCCAACGAGTGAAAACACTTGCCAAAAGGAATCAAAGAAAGAGTGTCGTTTGACGGCCGATTTAATTCCTACTGGTATGGATACAGCAAACGCTAAAAGCAGCGAAAAAACATTCAATATAATTGAATTCTTTAAAGGTTGCGCGATAACATCTTTTACAGGACGATTGTAGGTCGTTGAAGTTCCGAATTCTCCACGAGCCATATTAGCCATCCAAGCTACATATTGTTCTGGGATTGATTTATCCAACCCTAAACGTTGGCTGATTGCATCATAGGCATCTCTACGCTGTTCTTCTGTTCTAAGTCCTGGAGGTATCATAAGTCGTACTGGATCTCCTGGCATCATTTTGAACATACCAAACAACATAACTGAGATGACAAAGACTACAGGTATCAATGATAGCATTCGCCGTGTCATAAATTTAACCATTTTGTCATACTCCTTTACAGAAAATTAAAGGGTAATAGCCGAAGCTATCCCCTTTAATTAAATCCTATTTTCAGATAAACTACAAGTTCAAATTATTCTTTAACAGAAACGTCGATTAGAGCTCTAGCCCATTGGTATGTAGGTGTTGTTTCCAAACCTTCTACGCGAGCATTGAAGATGTCGAAGTATTCGTTAGAGTAGATAGGTAGAACAGGAAGTAGTTCGTTCCAGCGTACTTGGTACTCAAACCAGTAAGCAGCATATTGCTCTTTTTCTTCTGGGTCAAGAGCACGCATTTGTTTTGTCAAGCGGTCGATTTCAGCATCACGTGTACCAGTCGCATTTTGCCATGTACCGTAGAAGTCCGAGTGGTATGAGTAGTATGGGTCATACACTTCAGTGAAACCTGTTGCCAAGTTGAATGAATGATACTTACGGTCAGGACCTAACTCGTAACCATAGTAGTAGTTATCCAACAATGCGTTAAAGTCTTGCCAATCAACTGTGAACTCAATACCAGCACGATTTGTTCCCTTAGGAAGTTCTGTACTGATAAGGTCAGTAATTTCGTTGTCAACTGTACCTAAGTGGTTGATTGTCAAACGATTACCATCAGCATCATGTCTCCAGTAGCCTTCGTCAGCTTTTGCAGGATCGAATGGAGTTACGCCATCAGATTCAAATTTGTATGGAGATTCATCCAATAATTTGTTAGCTTCTTCAACGTTAAATGAGTAGTTTGTAAGTGTTTCATTAACTTTAGCAGCTTGAGAAACATACATCCATTGGCTCAATCCGTATTCACCGTTAACAAGCGCACCATATCCACCAAGGATTTGTTGCAAGAATACGTTACGGTCAACTAAGTGAGCGATAGCTTTACGAACTTCTGGGTGTTGTGTAGGACCGAAGTCATTAGCGAATGCGATCATACCGTAACCGTTACGCTTGTAAGATACAAAGTCTGCTTGGTCGGAATCTTTAGCTTTTTCAATCTTAGCACCTTCGATAACACCAGCAACTAGATCAACGTCTCCAGAGATAACCATGTCAACGTCTAGTGTTTGGTTGATGTAACGAACGATAACTGTTTGAAGTTTAGCTTTATGACCACGATAGTCACCAGCAAAGTTTTCGTTATTTTCAAGTGTTACAGCATCATTTTCAAAGGATACAAACTTGAATGGACCTGATGTAACTGAAGGTTTGAAACGTTCAGTTGTTGCAACTTTTTGAGTAGCAGCAGCCAAGTCACCAGTTAGACTTGAGCCATCAGCACCGATGTCAATGCCTTCACCCCAAACATGTAGTGGTGATGGACCGAATGAAGCGTAAGCAACTTCGTAGAAGTAAGGAAGTTCTTCAGCGGAAATTGTTACTGAGAATTTGTAAGTGTCAATGTATTTAACGCCTTCAAATACTTTTGTGTCACCAGCTTTATAAGCAGCATAACCAACTAGGGAATCTCCAAGAGTTGAAGA
>WPCG01020500.1_pt1 | contig 11101 bp, 10 predicted proteins | sample 5403311 | NCBI WGS metagenome assembly WPCG01 (sample SAMN12869467, study PRJNA574797) | sludge metagenome | isolation source: wastewater treatment of Control | place: China:Beijing | collected 2019-05-17 | reverse complement strand
CCCTCCTGGAGCAGCACCCGGCGGGCGGTATCGAGTACCCGGGGTAGCTTGCCGGGCTTGGCAAACTCCCTGGCATCGGCCAGCAGGGTGATGGCGTCGTCCAGTTTGCTGCACAGGCCAGCGAGCTTTTCGCTGGCCGCGGGCAGGGCGCTTGTGTCTTGCGTCTGTCGGTGCGTGGTCACGCCGACTCCTTGTCGTCAGGCTGTCATCTCCATGACGCCTGCGTCAGACATAGAAATCAAGCTCTTCCATATGCTTGAGCAGTTCCTTCATGCGCGCCGCCTCGTCGCCCTTGAAGTAGACCAGGCCCCAGTGGGTACCGAAGGCGGTGCGCTTGGTGACGGTCTCCTCGACCGGCGGGGTGAGCTCGTGGGACTCGAAGTAGGGGTCGTCTTCGACCTCCTCGGGGATCTCCAGCTTGCTCACCACCCGGCGGCGCGGGTAGACGCCGAAGCAGCCGGCGAAGCCGTCGGCATCGACGATCTCCTGCGGGAAGAAGTCGGCGACCTCCTCCGGGGTGCTCTTGGGGTCGAAGACCAGCATGCTGGCCTGGTAGGCGTTGAAGCCGTATACCCGCTCGAGCAGCTCGAATACCTTGAACCCCGGCGGCCGGTAGGCCACCTCGCCGAAGTACATCTCGCCGTCGCTGGTGACGAAGTACTCGGGGTGGATCAGGCCGAACTCGATGTCGAAGGCCTTGATCAGCTTCTCGATCTGGGCGGTGATCTGGGGGCGGTAGTGCTCGAGCTCCGGGGAGGCGGGCACGAACACCGAGTAGCCCAGGGTCACATACTCGGAAATGTTGAGGAAGGCGATCTTGCCGTCGTGGATCCACGCCTCCACGGCGAACTCCCAGCCGTCCAGGTGCGACTCCATCAGCACCGGGAACTCCTCGTCGGGAATGGTATCGACCTCGTCCGGGGTGCGGATTACCCGGTGACCCAGGCAGCCGGCCTTGTCGAAGGCCTTGAGGTGGATGGGGTCGTTGGGGTCGCCGTCGAGCTTGAGCAGGGTCTGGTTGACCCGCTTGAGGAAGCGCACGACGTCCTCCTTGTCGTGGGCCTCCTCGAAGATCCCGACGCGGATGCCGCCGAGCTGGGCGCGGCGCTTCATCAGCGCCTTGTCGCGCAGCAGCAGCGACTGGCCGTAGAGGCGCGGGTTGTCGAGCAGCACCGAATTGATGGCGCCGGCCCACTCCACCGTCTCCTCGAACAGCGGGATGGCGACGTCGACCTTCATCTCCTGGAGGGTATGGGCGATCTCCAGGGAGCGGTCGTTGAGGCGTTCGAAGTTCCAGGGCACATAGGGGATGTCGTGCTTCTGGCAGTACTCCTCGGCCCACTCCGGGGCAACCACCACGTAGCGTCGGTCGAAGTTCGCGGCGGCCACCATGGCAAACACGCTCCCGCCCCGCCGGGCGATGTAGCCCCTGTTCGGATCCTTCTTCATGGTGTGCCTCCCGATGTGGCGTGATGGATGAGTCTGCATTGACGTTCAATCCACGATACAGCAACGCCGGGCCCGTAGCATCCTGCCGCCGTCGGGCGATGCCCCTTGCCGGCCGGCTCCGGCGTTGATATAGTGCTCACGCACTCGGCAAGTCATTGATCGCTCGCCGGGTTTGACGCCCAGAGCGTCACGTCGTGGTGGCCCCGTCGGTCCTCCCGCAACGCTAAACCGCAAACCCCGCCAGGCCCGGAAGGGAGCAACGGTAGTGGTGGACGCGTGTGCCGGGATGTGGCTGTCGGGGCCGCCTCCATTTCGGCCTTTTACTTTCGGCTCTTTCGTTGCGCCTCTGCCCCCTGCCCGGTTCTCGGCTCCCGCCCCGGAGCAGAACGGGAAAGGCGACCGTTGCGGCCGCCTCCTTCTCGTCATTCCTCGCGCCCTCCCGTCTGGCGCATTTGCCTCTCGCCTACTGCGAGATATCCCGACCGAAATACTTCTCGCTGATCTCGGCGTAGGTGCCGTTCGCCTGAATGGCGGCCAGGGCCTCGTTGAGGCGTGCCAGCATCTCCTCGTTGCCCTTGTTGACCGCGATGCCGATGTCGTCGACATAGATCGGCTCGCCCAGGGTCTGGACGCCGAGGTTGGCGTTGTGGATGGCGTTCTCGCCGATGAGCTGGTCGGTGATCACCGCATCCACCCGGCCGCGGACGGTGAGGTCGCGCAGCGCCGTGACGTCATCGGTGTAGGTGGTCAGGTCGTCGGAGTACTCCCGGGCGGCATCGGCAAAGCTGCTGGCCACCAGCACGCCGAGGGTCTTGCCACGGATATCCTCGACCTCGGTGAGTTCCTCGTTATCCGCGGCGATGAATACCTGGGCGCCGGAGCGGTAGTAGGGGTCGGTGAAGTCCACCTGCTCGAGGCGCTGTTCGGTGATCGCCATGCTGCCGATGATGGCGTCGAAGCGGTCGGAGCGCAGGGCAGCGATCAGTGTCTGCCAGGGGTTGCCCACCGGTTTGGGCTCCATACCCATCTCGGCAGCCAGGGCTCGGCCGATCTCCACATCGAAGCCGGCCAGCTCGCCGTTCTCGCGATAGCTGAAGGGCGGATAGAGGCCGGTCATGGCATAGGTGAAGGTCTCCTGCTCCGCTCGAGCCTCGCCGGCGGGCATCAGGGTGATGGTTGCTGCTACGGCCAGGGTGCCGGTGGTGGCCAGAAGCGTACGGGTCATCTTGTTCATTGTGGTTTGCCTCTTGGTTGTCGTGTGGTACTTGCGTAGTGGCGTCCCGGCCATCGATTGATGCCGTTCCAGGGCGCCGGGTCACAGCACTCGGCTGAGGAACTGCCTGGCCTTGGGGTGCTGGGGGTTCTTGAAGAAGGTCTCGGGGTCGCCCTGTTCGGCGATGGTGCCGCTGTCCAGAAATACCACCCGATCGGCCACCTCCCGGGCGAAGCCCATTTCGTGAGTGACCACCACCATGGTCATGCCGTCTGCGGCCAGGCCCTTCATCACCTCCAGCACCTCGCCGACCAGCTCGGGGTCCAGTGCCGAGGTGGGCTCGTCGAAGAGCATCACGGTGGGTTCCATGGCCAGCGCCCGGGCGATAGCCACGCGCTGCTTCTGGCCGCCGGAGAGCTTCTCGGGATAGACGTCGCCCTTGTCGGCCAGCCCCACCTTCTCGAGCAGCGCTTGCCCCTGTTCGATGGCCTGAACTCTGGGGGTGCGTTTGACGTGGATCGGGGCCTCGATGACGTTCTCCAGCACCGTCATATGGGGGAAGAGGTTGAAGTGCTGGAAGACCATGCCGACGTGTTCGCGATAGGCGTTGAGCGGAGTGGTCGCCGGATCGATCTCGCGGCCATCGAAGTGAATGCTGCCCTCGTCCTTGATCTCCAGGAAATTGAGGCAGCGCAGCAGGGTGCTCTTGCCGGAGCCGCTGGCACCGACCATCACCACCACCTCCTGGGGTTTGATCTCGAGGTCCACGCCCTTGAGCACGTGGAGCTCGCCGAAGTACTTGTGCAGGTTCGTCACACTGATCATTTGGCGGTATCCAGTCGGTTCTCGAGGCGGCTGAGCAGGTAGGTGAAGAGCGCCACCATGACCAGGTAGTAGAGGCCGGCGATGGTGTAGAACTCGAGCTGCTTGAAGGTCACGGCCGCGTTGTCCATGGAGAGGCTGAAGATCTCGGTGATGCCGATGAAGGCCACCAGCGAAGAGTCCTTGAGCCCGATGATGAACTGGTTGCCCATGGGCGGGATCGCCCGCTTGAAGGCCTGGGGCAGGATGATGCGGCGCATGGCCAGGCCGCGCTTCATGCCCAGCGACTGCGCGGCCTCCATCTGGCCGCGATCCACCGACTGGATGCAGCCGCGGAAGATCTCGGCGATATAGGCGCCGCTGTGGATGGCCAGGGCGATAGTGCCGGCCCAGAAGGCCGAGAGCACCACGAAATGGGTGATACCGAAGTAGAGCCACATGATCTGCACGATCAGCGGGGTACCACGGATGATGCCTACGTAGCCGCTGTAGATGACGCTCAGCGTCCTGATGCCGGAGACCTTCATCAGGGCGAAGATCAGCCCGATCACCAGCGCCAGAGCCAGAGAGATGCCGGTGATCTTCAGGGTCATCCAGGCCGCCTGGGCGAAGCCCGGGAAGGTGGAGATCAGATCATTGAGAAACGACGTCATTGTTGGAGTCCTTGTGGGTGTCGTTGGGGCGAGGGTCAGCAGCGTTCGAGGATCACCGCGATGCCCTGGCCGCCGCCGATGCAGGCGGCGGCGCAGCCGTAGCGTCCTCCTCGGGACTGGATAATGCGGCCCAGGGTGCCGGCCAGACGGATGCCGGTGGCGCCCAGGGGGTGGCCCAGCGCCAGAGCACCGCCCCAGATGTTGACGCGCTCGGGGTCGAGTGCCAGCTCTTCCACGGCGTGCAGGGGCACCGCGGCGAAGGCTTCGTTGATCTCCCAGGCGTCGATATCGGCAACGGCGAGGCCGCTTCGGGCCAGCACGCGCCGGATGGCGGCCGCCGCCCCGGCGCCCATCTGCTCCGGGGCGACCCCGCAGTCAGCCACATCCACTACCCGGGCCAGGGGCGTGGTGCCGTGGCGAGTGAGGGCCTGTTCCGACATCAGCAGGGCGGCGGCGGCCCCGGAGGTGAGCGGCGAGCTGTTGCCGGCGGTCACCCGGCCGCCCTCCTGGAAGACCGGGTCGAGGCCGGCGAGGCGCTCGGGGGTCGTGTCGGCGCGGATATTGGCGTCCCGAGCGACGGTGTCTCCGGTGGCGTTGGCCAGGGTCAGGCGTTCGCCGGCGAAGCGGCCCTCGGCCTCGGCGGCGGTGGCCCTCTGGTGGGAGGTCAGGGCAAGGGCGTCCATGGCCTTGCGTTCTATGCCGGCTTCTTCTGCTAGGCGCTCGGCGGTGAGGCCCATGTTCAGGGCCACCTCGAGCTCGAGCCAGGCGGCGTCGCGCAGCACGGCGGGCGTGGTGAGCACGCCCTCCTTGAAGAGTGCCGGACCCATGGGCACTCGGGTCATGTTTTCGAAGCCGCCGGCGATGCCCACCTCGATGGCGCCGGCCTGGATCTCCCTGGCGGTGCTGCGCAGGGCGGCGAGTCCTGAGCCGCACTGCTGGTCGATCTGGCGGCTGGCGCAGCCGCGCCCCCGTTCGCCCAGGCGCTCGGCAAGCCATAGCGGATAGCGCCCGCCGAAGCTCCACTGCTCCTTGACCGGCAGGGCGGTGCCCACGCTCAGCTCCTCCACGGCGGTGCCGTCGATAGCGCCACGCTCGAGCAGGGCATCGATGACCCGGCTCAGCAGGACGTCGCCGCGGGTGTCAGCCCAGGCGTCTACCTCCGGCTTGCGGGGGTGGGCGCGGGTAAAGGCGCTGCGGGCGTAGTCGGCGAGATAGACCTCTTTCATGGGGTCGGCTCCTCTTGTCTGGCCTGCTGTCCCCAGCGGTGGAGGAACAGTGCATAGGTGGTCAGCACGTGGTGGATGGAGGCGATCTCCACACGCTCATCCACGCCGTGAATGCGCTCGGCCACGGGGCCGTAGCAGGTGCCGTTAATGCCGCCCGAGACGTGGAAAGCGCGCAGGTCGGTGGTGCAGGTGGATAGGTAGTGGACCGGCGGTTCGCCGACCAGGGCTTCGTGGCACGCCGAGAGCAGCCGGATACCCGGGGTGTCGAGGTCGACCAGGTGCCCCTCGGAGCGAAAACCGTGGAAACTCACCCGGGGCGGCGGCGTGGCGTCGTCGAGCTCGGCATGGCGGGCTGCGATGGCGTCGCGGACCCGCTGCATGGCCGCGTCGGGTGTCATACCGGGCGGGAAGCCGACGCGCCCCTCGAGAACGGCGTGGGCCGGCACGCTGGAGGCCCAGTTGCCGCCTTCTACCCGGCCGATGCTGAGGTTGAAGGGGTGGGGGTGGCTGGCGTAGGGCGTCGGGCGGGGCAGGGCGTTGATCTCCGCCTCCAGCGCCTTGAGCGCCGGCAGATATTGCTGCAGGGTCTCGATGGCGTTGCGTCCGGCCGTGGTATCGAGCACGTGGGCGGGGACGCCGTCCAGGCGCATCCGAAACCACAGGACCCCGACCTGACCGCTGTAGATCTGCGCCCCGAAGGGCTCCGGGATCAGCACGAAGTCGCCGCGGTAGCCCTGATGCAGGCAGGCCAGGGCACCGTTGCCGGTGCACTCCTCCTCGATCACCGTCTGCAGGGTGAGCGGGAAGTCGATGGCCACCCCTGCGCGACGCACCGCCTCCACCGCCATCACCATGGCGGCGATACCCGCCTTCATGTCGCCGGCGCCGCGGCCGTAGAGCCAGCCGTCCTCTTCCCAGGGCTCCCAGGGGGGGCGGGTCCACATCTCGGTGGGCTCCGCGGGGACCACGTCCAGGTGGCCGTTGAACACCAGGTGGGGGCCGGGTGCCCCGACATTCAGCTGCGACACCAGGTTGTAACGCCCGGCACAGGGCCACTCGGTGGGCGCCCGGTGGGGGTGCTCGGCAAAGCCCGGAGCCTCCAGCGGCACCCGGGTCGCCGGCAGTCCGAGTCGTTCGAACCAGGCCTCCATGGTGTCCAGGGCGCCCAGCTCCTGGCCCAGCACGCTGTAGCCTCTCACCAGATCCCGTGTCAGATCGAGGGTGTCATCCATCAGCGCCTCGCAGGCGGCGACGATGCGCTTTTCGGTGGTGTCCAGCATCAGAATCTCCCCAGCCGGGATTCGTCGATGAGCAGCGGCGCCTCGGTAGCCGCGCGCAGGTCGTCGGGGGCGAGCCCCTCGGCGATCTCCACCACGGCCAGGCCCTCGGGGGTCACGTCCATCACCGCCTTGTCGGTGATGATGCGCGACACGCAGCCGCTGGCGGTGAGCGGAAGGCGGCAGCGCTCGAGTACCTTGGGGTGGCCGTGCTTGTCGTTGTGGGAGCAGAGGATCACCAGTCGCCTGACCTTCTGGGCCAGCTCCATGGCGCCGCCTATCCCCGGCGAAAACTTGCCGGGGATCTTCCAGTTGGCGAGGTTGCCGGCAGCGTCGACCTCGAAGGCGCCCATAAAGGTAACGTCCACCCGGCTGCGCCGGATCATGGCGAAGGAGGTGGCGCTGTCGAAGACGCTGGCCCCGGGTCGGGTGGCGATATAGGCGCCGCCGGAGTCGATCATATCGTGGTCCGGCGCCTCGCCGTCGCGGCGGGGGCGGCAGCCCAGCACGCCGTTCTCCGAGTGCACCAGCACCTCCATCTCGTCGGGCAGGTAGTGGAAGAGGCGGGTCGGCAGGCCGATACCCAGGTTGACGATCTGGCCGGGGATCACCTCGCGGGCGGCCCGGGCCAGGATGCGCTGAGAGTCAGAGGCCATGGGGACGCACTCCCTGTTCGCTGGTCGCTCGGTCCACCTGCACCACCTGACTGACGAAGGCACAGGGGGTATGGATGGCGTCGATGGGCAACTCGCCGGGTGCATCGAGGCAGTAGACCTGGGCGATGACGGTGTCGGCGGCCATGGCCATCAGCGGGTTGAAGTTGCTGGCGGTGGCGCGATAGATCAGGTTGCCGTAGCGGTCGGCCCGTTCGGCGTGGACCAGGGCGACATCGGCGTGCAGGGCCGGCTCGATGCCCCAGATGCGGCCATCGATCGCGATCTCGCGGCGCTTCTCGGCGATCTCGGTGCCCTGGCCGATGTCGGTGAGAAAGCCGCCGTGGCCGGCGCCGGCGCAGCGTATCTTCTCGGCGAGCAGGCCCTGAGGGTGGAAACTCACCTCGAGCCGGCCCGCATTCATCGCCTCGATGGCGGTGCGGTTGAGCCCCAGGTGGGAGGTGATCAGCCGCCGGACGCGGCCCGCCTCGATCAGCCGGCCGATGCCGATACCGGGTTCGTTGGCGTCGTTCTTGATCAGGGTGAGCCCGCTCTGGCCCGATTCGAGCAGGGCGTCGAGCAGGGCGAAGGGGGTACCCGGCGAGCCGAAGCCGCCGATCATGATAGTGGCCCCCTCGGGGATGGCGGCTACCGCCGCTTCGAGGTCGCGCACCTTTTGGGTGAGCAGCGTCATGACGGGCGCACCTCCATCGGCTGGGCAGTGGCCTCATCGGCCAGCGCTCGGTCGAACCGCGCCATGGCGCGTCCCAGCCGCTCGATCAGGGTCTCCACCTCGTCGGCGCAGATGGTCAGCGGTGGGGTGACAAGGAAGTGGTCGCCGGCCAGGCCGTCCAGGGTGCGGCGGGGATAGATCAGTAGGCCCTCCTCCCTTGCCAGGGCGGTGATCTGGGCGTAGCGATTCTGCTCGGCAGGGAAGGCCTCGCGGGTGTCGGGGTCTGCCACCAGCTCCACGCCCCACAGCAGGCCGAGACCGCGCACCTGGCCGACCCAGGGGTGGCGCGCGGCCAGCGCTCGGAGGCCGGTGCCGAGCTGTTCGCCGCGTGCCCGGGTGTTCTCCAGTAGCTGCTCTCGGCGGATGGCGTCGATCACCGCGAGGCCGGTGGCGCAGGCCAGCGGATTGCCGGCATAGGTATGGCCGTGCTGGAAGCCGCCGCTTGCCATCACCGCCTCGACGAGGTCGTCCCGGGCCAGTAGCGCCCCCACAGGGTAGTAGCCGGCGCCCAGCCCCTTGGCGGTGACCAGCAGGTCGGGGGTCACGCCGTAGTGCTGATAGGCGAACCAGGCGCCGGTGCGGCCCACGCCGGTGAGTACCTCGTCGAGGATCAGCAGGCAACCGAACTCGTCGCAAAGCGCGCGGATGCCTTTCAGGTAGCGCTCGCCGAGCAGCCGGCCGCCGGTGCTGGCGCCGCCGACGGGCTCCAGCACGAAGGCGACGATCGTTTCGGGCCCGGCGGCCTCCAGGGTTGCTCGGGTCTCGGCCAGCACCCGGTCCACATGGGCGTCGTCGTCGGCATCGGCGTGGCGGTAGAAGTCCGGCCCCGGCACCTTGAGCGAGGCCTGAGTGAGAGCGGCGAAAGGCGCCTCCAGCGGCTGATAGCCGGTTACCCCCAGAGCGCCCAGGGTGCTGCCGTGATAGGAGGGGCGCAGCGAGACGAAGCGGCGCCGCTGGGGTTCGCCGGCGGCCACGAAGTACTGACGGGCCAGCTTCAGGGCCGATTCCACGGCCTCCGAGCCGCTGGAGACGAAGAACACCTTCTGAAGGGCACCGTCGGTGAGCTCAACCAGGGCTTGGCCCAGAGCCAGGGCTGGGGCGCTCTCGAACTGGGTGCGATAGGTGAAGGCGACCCGGTCGAGCTGGTCGAGCATGGCACTGCGGATATCCAACCGGCCGTGGCCGAGGTTGCAGGCGATGGCGCCGGAGCAGCCATCCAGGTAGGCCCTGCCGGCGGTATCCCAGAGCATAACGCCGTCAGCGTGGCTGACCTCCGGCAGTGCCGGGCCGGCCTGGTAGAACAGCGGGGAGTCGGTCATCGAGGCTTCCGTTTGTCGTTGTGGTGATGAAGGGAGACTCGATGCAGTCTAGGTAGCGACGTCAGAATATTTCAATATATGATGTTTTTATCGAATTCGATGAGTTTTAGTCATGGCTAGCGTGACCATCCACTCCCTCAAGGCGCTGGCGATCTTCAAGACGCTATTTGAGGTGGGCAGCGCCTCCGGCGCGGCGCGACACCTGGGCATCACTCAGTCTGGGGTCAGCCGCTCCCTGGCGCAGCTGGAGGAGAACCTGGGTATCCAGCTGTTTCTGCGTGAGAAAAACCGCCTGGTGGCGACGCCTGAGGCGCGTGAACTCTATGACGAGATCCTGCGGCTGATGGGCAATATCGAGGAGCTGCGCCACAGCATCCTGGCGCTCAAGGAGTTCGGCACCTCGCGGCTACGCATCGCGGCGATTCCCGGCCTCTCTTTCGGTTTCGTGCCGCGCCTTGTGGCGGCGCTGCTCCATGAGCACCGCCGGATCAGCGTCAGTCTCGACATGATGGCCAGCCACGAGGTGCAGAGCGCGGTAGAGTCCAGCCACGCCGACATCGGCTTCATCACCCTGCCGGCCACCTCGCCCCAGCTGCACGCGGAGACGCTGCTGACCACCCAGGCGATCTGCCTGCTGCCGGAGAGACATCCCCTGGCGGCCCAGGCCAGCGTGGACGTCTGTGACCTGGCGGATCAGCACCTGGTGATCAGCAACCAACCCAGCCTGGCCACCAACCCCCTGCTGGAGCTGGTGGCCCATCACGGTGTGCGAATCGCCGGCAAGACCGAGGCCAATATCGGCACCATCACCGCTCTGGTGGCCAACGAGGTGGGGATCACGGCGATGAATCCCATCACCGCCCACGACCAGCTGGGACGCCACGAGCGGGTAGTGGTGCGCCCCTTCACGCCTGCCATGACTTTCGGCTTCGGGCTGGTCTATCGCGGCGAGTGGAAGCACTCTCGGGTGCTGGCCTTTCTTCGCGACCGAGGTAGGGAGCTGCTGGCGGATTATCGACGCTGAGGGGGAGGCTAAGCGGACTAGTCTCGCTCGCCCTGAGGGCGCATCCCGCGCTGACGCTGCTGTACCTGCAGGGCATCCATCCGTGACTTGAGCGCCGCCTGGGTGGCCTGCAGCGCCTCGGCGCGGATCTCCGCCTTGGAGGCGCGCTGGGCCGCCTCCTGGGCCTGCTTCTGAGCCTCCTGCTTGGCACGCTCCACGGCATCCAGGCGTGCCTTCTGCTCGGCCCGCATCTCGGCCACCTCCTGGCGCTGGCGGGCGCGCTCCGCCTGCATCTCCTTCTGCAGGCTGGCGTACTGCTCGGCCTTTTCGCGAACCTGGGCCAGGGCGCTGTCGCGCTGGGTTTCGGCGACGGCCTGGCTGCGCTCCGCCTTGACGCGTTCGGCCTCGGCTCCCCGGGTCTGGCGCTCGGCGGCCGCCCTGGCCTGGGACGCCTCCTCGAGCTGCTCGCGCAGCATCTCCACCTGCTGGCGGGCCTGCAGCAGGGACTCCCGGTGTTCCCGGGACTCCCGCTGCTCGCTCTCCAGGCGCTCGCGCAGCTGGTTCCGTTCGCCCTGTAGCTGGTCCCGGTGGCTGCGGGCCTCCTCGGCGGCCTGCTCGGCGGCCTCCAGCCGAGCTGCCTGCTCAACGACCCGCTGCTCCAGGGCCTCGCCCAGCTCCGCCAGGGAGGCGGCATCGGCGCGGGCCTCCTCGGCCAGCGTCTCGCCGCGGGCCAGGGCGGCTTCGGCGTGCTGG
>WPCG01118840.1_pt1 | contig 11110 bp, 7 predicted proteins | sample 5403311 | NCBI WGS metagenome assembly WPCG01 (sample SAMN12869467, study PRJNA574797) | sludge metagenome | isolation source: wastewater treatment of Control | place: China:Beijing | collected 2019-05-17 | reverse complement strand
ACTGCATGGCATCTTCGCCAAGGTCTGCGCCGACTTCGAAGCAAAGTTGATTGAGATGGATGGCGAAGATGACCACGTTCACCTGCTGGTGGAGTACCCACCAAAGGTGGCGGTATCGCATCTGGTGAACAGTCTCAAGGGGGCCTCTAGCCGCCGGCTTCGCCGCGAGCGGCCAGACATCGAAGCCCGGTACTGGAAGGGGGCGCTGTGGTCGCCATCCTATTTCGCTTCAAGCTGCGGCGGCGCACCGATTTCCATCGTGCGCCAATACATTGAGCAGCAGCAGACGCCCCGCTGACCCCAAGGACGGCTGCGCCGTCCACGCTATCCTTCCCCGGCCTGAAGGCCGGGGCTTGCCGCGCTAATGGTCAATCGTGCATGTCCGGCTCTGTGGGGGGCAGGGTCGAGTAATCGCCCGGTATATACGACACTTCCCGGTACATTGCTATTTAATTTTTCTATTTTTAGAACTTTTAGGGGCAAGAATGTCACCGTGAATTAACCCCAGCGTATGCGCATAGTTTTCCAACATCGTTGCGGGCTCCCGGTGTCCAATCCACTTGGCAACATGCAGCAGAACGGTGCCCCTAGCCAATGTGTCAGTTCCTTCGGCGCCACAGAAATATTGTAGCGTTTCTTGCAGTACCCCTGGCTGGAACATCCAGTGGTGGCGATGCTGAAGAGTGTCCGCAAACCCTGGATTCTGCGCCGCATGTAGACGTAGTAGCGTCCATGAGACAGCCGCGTGGCGCAGGCCGTGAAAGTCTATATCCTCGCCCAGGCGATATCGCATATCATCAATCGCGAGCGTAATGAGATAGCGGCGCTGATAGGTATCAGGTGATTGGCTAGGACCAAACAAACCTATATCCTTTAATGATGTGTCAATGAAACATTGTTGACGTTCCTCAACCCAGCTCCTAAGCTGCTTGACAACCCATGGGGGCGCCATGACATGAAGCGGAACTCTGCGGCGCGCGGCCCATGTTTTGCCTCCCAGAATATCAACCCAGCAATTTGACTTCCCATCCTCATCTTCTCGTCCAATCTGAATATCATTGAGAGTTAATGATTCGACTTCTGACGCGCGTAATCCTCCGTAAAAGCCAAGCGCGATAACCAGCGCTTTCATTTGATTTTTCGATCCAGTTGGCATGTTTTTAGTGAGCTCCTCCCATGCTGTGTCCATGTGATCTGGTGATAGAATTCGTGTTCTGATAGTGCTGGGGGTCAGGCTGTGTAATCTCTTGGGGAGAGTAACGTATTCCAAGATTCCATGTTGTTGGCAAAATCGAATAAAAATTCTGAAAGAACTTCGAAATGCTTCCAGGGTGGACTCTGCCCAATGACTCCCTGCCTTGGCAGCAATTTCCATCTCAAGAACGACCTCGTCGTCCCAGTCACCTACATCTAGAACGGCATCATGATAGAGCATGGTGATGGGAGTCAATCTGGAGAGGTATGTTTTTGCCGTACTGATGGTGTTCCCTTCAGTGCGAAGTTGATAATAAATAAAGTGCAGCAGCCAAGCTGGATAGTGTCCTGTGAAACCAATTAATTGATTGATGAGGCTTTCATACTTAGTCAAAAGTGCCTGCATAGCGTCATCGAATTTTTTTGCCTTCACCGTTTTTTTTGAAAGAAGAGACGTTTCAGACAAGAATTTTTGGAGTAAGTTTTTTATCCGTCGACGCCAATCGCTGGGGAGATGGTCGGTCGCGATCATAATCACGCCTGGAGTGCGTGTTGTGGGAACCTGAGTACCTGCTGATGACTCCTCATCTTTATCATGAGTTGGACCACGTCGAGCCTGGCGGTCCGGCAAACGGCCCAGCTGTCTACCAGGTGCGTAGTGACTGGCATTATCCTGACTTCGCCGGAGAGGGATAGGCGTGCAGGTGGGCAGCGGATAATTGCGCAGTAAGCCGCTCCAGACGGGGGGTATGCCTTTTAAAATTGGAACATATCGGCTGGAGCGAGTAATTATTTGCCAGCTATTAATTTGGGCGTAAGATGTTTCCCCAGCGTTATTGACATCATTCAACATTAGCCGCGACGTGCGGGTTAAGCGTTGGCGCAGTACCTGACGACGGCGCTTGTTCACAAGAGTCATACTTTGATCATTTTCTGCGAATAACCAAGCGTCTTTGGGACAAGACTTCTCTCGCGTTATAATGGCCCGTAATGGCACCCACACATCATCAGGTAATATTATGCGATAATGTCCATCGTTATGCCCTGACGTGTCAGGCGAAGATGGGATGTTAATGGATTTATTTGTCTTGTTAATATGCCGAAGCGTCAGCTGTGAGAGCGTGCCTAGCATAACACTCTCACTCATGCCGAGGCGTGTCATCAGGCGAATGGAAAATACAAGAAGCCATGCTTCTATCGTGTCCGTTTTACGACACCATGCAAGTAGCTTTCGATCCAATTCTACCATCTTTACTGCGGCTGAAAATGCTTTTCCCGAGTTTGGTAACATCGTTGGCCGATGTGCCAAAACAGGGGTTGTAATCAGGACTGCATTTATATTTGGGAGTTCGTTAATTTTCTCAAGGAGACGGTTGACTCGTTGATTCGCCTGTTTACGGCTAATCGGTTGATTTATCGACTTGCGGTGCTCGAAAAGATCTCTTGCGAGCCTTTTTACCTCACTAACGCCGAGAGAGAGTTGGCCAGCCGCGTTTTGACGGAAAATGGCGTTTAGCATCCATTGCGTATCAGGCAAGAGGCTAGGTTTAATTAATCGATGATCGTCTGCCTGCCACAGGCTAATTATCTTGTCAGGTGTCATTATTTCCATGGCATTCTTGTCCACTCGAGCGGTCGATATCCACAACGCTTCAGCCAATCAGTGAGGAGATTACGCAATTCGTGCTGTTGTCCTAATGAGGTTTCTGATTGGGGCGAGGACAGCATTCTACCATGCCGAGTGTGGCCGAGTAGGTGATCGACCTGAGCATCGGAAATGTAGTGACGCAACCAACTGGCTGCCGAATGTCGACAGGTATTGTACGGCCACGCCCCCACATCTATGAAAGGCAGCGTGGCAAAGTCTCGCCAAGTCATATCGCGTAACTTTACCGCTTTTTCGTTCTTGGATAGCTCCATCCAGTCAGGCGTCTGACGAATTCCCGTTCTTTTGTCATTGACAGTTACACCATTATTTTTAAGACGATAAATAATAGAGTGAGTCCAGTTTTTATACAATGCTAGACTGTTGGCAATGCTGGATAATAGTGGAATGACACGTGACTCCTTGCCGATGGAGGAGTTTTTGTCATGGATCCACTGTAGGGAATTTTCGAGATGATTTTTACTACTAGCTCCGATGGGGCGCGCGCCGGTAGAGAGCTGCCATGCTAACAGCTCATAGGCGGACACCAGCTGGTGGAGTTCTGTGACAGCACTCAGGGGTATTGGCTCACCTGTCCACCATCCTGACAGCTGAGCGCAGGAGGGCCGCATGGCATGCCTTAATTTTCCAAATATTGCTGAGAATTCATCTGGTGTTCGTGCAAAAACAGACCCCGCTGTCGCCAGCCCAGTAGTCGTGGTATTGGAGGTGCTGAGCGGAATCTTATCAGATCGAGCAGCACCCCAACCAAGATTTTGCAATGCATTTTCAAATATATGTTGGTATTCGTTACGCGGTATTTTTCGATAGGCAGCAGGTGCTGCCATGCCGAGTCCAAACTGGCCAGTCAGCGCTGCGGCAGCGACGTCGTCTATGGCATGGGGGCGGCAGTAGAGCCAACTGCTGGCACTTAGTCGGTTGGCTGTCGGTGTAATTCCCGGTACGTGTTTAAAGTTTTTAGCGAGTTGACGATTCAGTGCTGACCGTGTCCCATGAAATGGTCTTTTTTTAATCTCTTTTTCTGCTTGGCTAAGTTTCGATGCCATGGCTTCTGGGAGCTGAAGAATGACCCAATTGGCAGCAGGGCAGCTATCAACTTTGACCGGCCCATCCAGCAGCTTAAAGCATAATAGTTTAAGTTCTGGCAGCCAATATGGGCGTTGGTCTCCATGTTTTAATATTTTTTCAAGTGCATGGCTTTCATGTACTGATAAGCGAGACAATCTTGCGGGTGGCAGGCCAGTGCTGACAAGTAAGCTGGCATATATCTTGCAGATTGATTCCAAGGGTGTGTCCATAACTAGATTTATGATGTCGGGCGTTAGTCGTCCTACATCTGTCACGCCCTTTATAGATGATGTTGGCGCTCCTGATAGCCAGTAGCGAGCCGATGCATGATCATCTGACGGCGTTAATAAATTCGGTGTTTGGCGTTGAAGGTAGAGGGTTTCACTAGTATCTTCATTAGCTACTTGTCTTTCTTTATATTGTTTGTGCATCTGGATATCAATGTATTGCAATGCTGTATGTTCGGCATTGTCTACTTCAGTATCAATGCGCAGGCCAGGGTTGGCGTTCATTGTATTATTTTTTGATTTTTCTTGTGTTGTTTTGGCCAATGATTTTAGCCGCTCCTCGTGCCACATATCCCACTTTTCTTTTTTACCACCGCGAGAGCCACTTCCGCCCCCAGTGCGCTTGTATTTTATCTTGGCCGGCTCAAGATCGCCTTTAATCATCATTTCGAATGTTTCTATTTTGTTGTTTAGCTTTCCACTCTTCTGTCCGTACATAGAGTCACTATGCACAGCCATGAGTAGCTCGCCTTCATCAATGAGAGTTGTGCTATTGGCCTCCCAATCGGATTGTGTGAGTGAGATTAGTACGTCCCTCACTGCAATGGCATGCTGATAAAACTGGCTTCTCGATACCATCTCACCCGGTGCGGCATCATAAAATATGTCGCTCAGTATTTTTCTGGCATGCTGTGCTTTTTGGCAGTCGAGGTTTCCCAGTTTCTTTGGATGGGTGAATGCGTAGAAGACGGGATGGCTTTTAGCAAATCCTTTTGGTTTTGAGTGACTGATATCCAGAGAGTTTTTGAATTCTTTTATAATAGATGAGTTGATTGGGGCTCCAGTATCATAGGTGTAAATTTCTGACGCTCTGACGAGTGAGTCCAGCGCCAGCGGAGGTTGTGCATATTGAATCACTGATAAAATAACTTTCGCCTCTTCTGGAGGCAGATTGAGATTTTCAATGGCCTCTAGCCAGGCTTCTCTTATTTCACTGGGATATAAGTAGTCTTTATCAATCATTCTGTTTCCTCATCAAACTCTATCGGCATCTGGTGTTTGGTGATCGCCTCATCAGTTTTTTGCATTGAGTCTGTCGTTTGTTTTTTTGTGGTTGAGGCAGAGGGATTTTTTGAGTGGTGAGGCCGAGTAGGGAGGCTATTGCGGCTGTCTCCCGTTTCCGGGTTGCACTGGTTGAGGTGTTGCTCGTCTAAATAAGGCGTTTTTGTTTCCTGTGATGCCGTAGTGGTTTTTTCAAAAACCTCGTCTATCAATTGCTTGAGTCTTTTTTTGTCCAGTCTTGAGGCGGAGAATAATTTAACATAATGACGGCTTGCTAGAGATGGCCTGTTAAAAATATTATGCGCAACAGATGTGTAGATCTCATTGTCTCTCATGAGATTTTCAATGGCCTGTTTTTGAAGGTCGACATCTTTACCCTCTTTCTTTCGATAATGCAGCATCTGAAGACTTCCATATATGAATCTCAAGGTGCGTGTCGTGATCGTGATTTTTGATGCGTCGATGATATAGACAAGGATTTTGCCTGGTACGCGTTTGCTAGATTTTTTATCGATAATGTCGAGCTGAATTTTTACACAATCAATATTCAAAACCTCCTCGCCGCCGCCCGGATGCACCAGAATAACGGGCGGATGAGTCAGCATTTGCGCTGCCGGTTCGTCCGACGTGATCAGGTGCGGGGTGTCAATGAGGAGGTCCTGGGTGCTGCGGACAGTTAGGTGCGCTGGCACGCTGAATGGGTGTGTCGACAGGAGACGCAGTTGTACGGCGAGCGGGGTAGCGGTGAGATGGGGCACAGGGGGCTCCTAGGGTGCGGATGACGTTGGGTATGCGTGATCAGGGGCAAAATCAAAATCACGGGCTGCTCCAGAGCAGCATTTTCGTCAGTCCGCACCGCAGAGCGCGGCGGGCTAGTCAGCTGATAACGCTCACGATTTTCGAAAATCGAGACGCGAAAAATGGCAGACAGCGCATGCCGCTGACTCCGCCGAACGTAGGGGCGGAGCAGCAGCGTGAGCTGAACTGCACGAGCTGAAATTCAGAGGGGGAACGGAGTCAAAACGGTGAACGCACCACTGCGTGCGTCCGTCGAGGACATAGTTAGATCAGGATAATCTGCAGGATGCAGAGGGACCTGTGGCCAACCGTTCATTCTAGGCGATCCCCGCCCGGTGTTGAGGCGAGAGTCGCTGGTCAATTTTTGATCAAATGCTGTTTTTCTCAGTCGGCCAGCTACCGACACCACGTCGCCAGCGGCGCCATGTTGGAATCCAATCTAGCTAATCAACGTGGAGGATGTCAAGCCTATCAGGGCTATTTCACATAGAGAAAGATTCTCATTCCACCCCCCAGTAGGCGCGCCCTGTAATCATCTGACGTGGCAGCAATGATTCGCTTGGTCTTGATGCTGCCCTTGCGGGGCTTGGGGTCCAGACGTATCAGGTTTAGCGTCAATCGCTTGAGAATGGCCAGATTATGTCCGGCATAGGCCGTGCGGGCACGCATCTGGTCATCGTTAAACGTGACATCCAGGCACCAATGTACCTGGTTCTCCACTCCCCAGTGCTGACGGACCGCACGCGCCAGCGGGGCAGCCTCTGGCGGTAGGCTGCTGATATAGCATCGCTGCTCATGAGCCTGCTTCCCGTTCACTTCGCGCGTCGATTCGATCACCGCGAAACTCTTCAAGTCTGGCCATCGCTCAGGCGTTGGCAGGCAGTCTAGGGCATCGAAGACATAGCAGCGACGGACTTCCTGTCGCCCATGATCCTTGGTGACCTCTTCACTGACCTGATGGGGTGTCTGATCCGCCGGTGCCGCCTGAAACGTGGCGAAGAAGTCCTGAATCGCCTCATGCAGATGGGGTTGATTCCCCTTGACGGCCAGCACATAGTCCGCCTGCCGGTCGCGGATGGCCTGGGCGATGGAGGGCTGTGTCCCCATGGCATCGATAGTCACGATGCAGCCTTCCAGAGCCAGTGTCGCCAGGAGGTCAGGAATGGCTGTCTTCTCATTCGATTTGGTGGCCGTGGCCTGCTGTCCGAGGATGACGCCAGCCTCCACGGCAAAAGCGCTGACCAGGTGTAACGCCGCTTCCCCCGCTTTGGCAGAACGGCGACTGGTCTTGCCATCCAAGGCGACGACTTGAGGTGAGAGACCAGGCAAGACGCCGGCCACCCAGCGCCGGAAAGCGGCTTCAAATTGCTGGGGATCGATCAGGCCGAAGACTCGGGCAAAGGTGTCGTGAGACGGAATACCGTTCGGCAGGCTCAGGTAACGACGCAGCCACTCTGTCTTTTCCTTGGCCCAGAGCTCAATTTCCTCGAAGGTGTCGGCGCCGACCAGCACCCCGCAGACCGCGATGGTCAGGACATCCGGTAGGGGGTGCTGCACCTTGTGAGGGTGGCGAGGGTCGGCGACGCCGACGAAGATATCAATAAGCGATGGTAGCTGGGCCATGATGGAAAGACTCAAATACCCCAGCTATAGCGTCTCAGCCTACATTAATCAAATGCGATTCATTTCGCATGTGCGATTGCCCTTATCGGGTCGGAGGGGAGCTAGCCCCCGTCCGCCCACACCACCGGGCATACGGACCCGTACCACGGCGGTTGGTCAAGTGTTGGCAAACCGCTTCATGTAGAAGCTGACACCACGGAAGCCTCGGGCGTGCCACCAGCGGTTGTTCATCGCGAAACGTGTGCGGTGAAGCTGGGCCAGGAACCACCAGCGCTTGTGCTGGCAGTACCCCCTGGCCTCCTCCACCGGAAGACCGAGTTGGATCATCTTCCTCACCCGGGTTCGCGGCTTAACCCACTGTTTCATCAGGCACATTCGTAGTCGGCTTCGGATCCAGCCATCGAGGTCGGCAAACAGCCGGCGCGTTTTCGCCAGCCGAAAGTAGCTCGACCAGCCTCGGAGGTAGTTATTGAGGCGGGCTAGCTTGACCTCGATCGCTTCTCGGTCATGCCCACGGGTCAGCTGCCTGACCCGTCGCTTGAAGCGTTTGACCGTCTCTGTGCTGCAGCGGATCCGGGGGTTGGCCATTCCAAGGAAGCCGTATCCCAGAAAGTTGCTGCGCGAGGCGGCCACGACACGGCTTTTGCTCTCGTTCACCGGGAGCTTCAGTCGTGTCTCCAGAAAGGCGATCACGCTCTCCTTGACTCGGTGGCCCGCCCGACGGCTCTTGACGTAGATTTGGCAGTCATCAGCATAACGGCAGAACCGATGGCCTCTGGCGTCCAGTTTCTTGTCGAGATCATCGAGCAGGATATTGCTGAGCAAGGGGCTCAGGGGAGACCCCTGAGGCGTGCCTTTCTCGCGCTGGCTGACGAGACCACCCATCATCATCCCCGATTGCAGGTAGCGACGAATCAGGCCAAGCAGGCGCTTGTCATGGATCCGTTTCGCTAGTCTGGCCATCAGGATGTCGTGGTTGACCTGGTCGAAGAATTTCTCCAGGTCGATATCGACCACGATGTTATGGCCCTGCTTGACGTAGTCATGGGCCTGCTCAATCGCCTGCCAGGCATTCCGGCCCGGCCTGAAGCCGAAGCTTGAGGGTGAGAAGTCCTTCTCGTAGTGAGGACTGAGCACTTGATGAATGGCTTGCTGGATCAGACGATCCACCACATTGGGAATCCCCAGCATGCGGTACTTCCCTTTCCCTTTCGGGATGTGGACCGTCCTGACCGGCCCCGGCTGATAGGACCCTGCCCGGAGCTCTTCTTTGAGTTCGGGCCATGATACCTTCAGAAAGCGCGCGGTCTCCTCGATGGTGCGTGCATCGGGGCCCGGGGCCCCTTTGTTGCGCTGCACCCGATCCCATGCATCCGCCATATTGGCGCTATCTAGCACATCATCCATGGATACCGGGTAGCAGGGTTCACAAGGTCCCTGGCCTGTGACCGGTCTGCCGCTGCCAGTAAACTGCGGTCGGTTGTCATCGCGTTGGTCAGAGATCACAGAGAGACCTTTCACTTGCCTTTGGCCCTTCGGTGGGATGTTGCCACCTACTATGGCCGCTGCTGACTTCCCTCACGCCCTTGCCGCCCCTCCCGCTGAGCGGTTGGCTTGGCTCCGGCGGTCGTGAGGGACCTCCCGGGGTAAGGCGCACATCTTTCCCGCCATGTAGCCGCCTCATATACGTGCTGCGCTGCCGTGTTGGGATGAGCTTTGTGTTCTTCAGCACACTCACTCCACGCAGCCCGCCTCCTATGAGATTCGTGTTCCTCGGCTCGGCGGTTTGCCGCAGGCTTCCTTCAGATTCCACCTTGCGATGGACACCCTTGCCGTCTTGGCTAACAGTTACTCCCAACTTCACTGCTCGGGACTTTCACCCTATAGATGTGCGCCGTGCCCGGCGCACTGACATCCTCCCCTCCCTCAGCTTCCTGAGAAGCTGAGGGAGGGGAGGATGTCAACCTGAAGAGGACTTCGAAGCCCGGCCATGTGCCGTGCTTCGTGCGCTGCGAGAGGCAGGCCAAGGGTCAGGCGGCATCTGGTGCGGTAGCCTCGTCGCCGATCCAGGTGTCCATGACGGCTGCGGTGACCAGGTCGCCAGTCACGTTGACGGTGGTGCGGCACATGTCCAGGATGCGGTCGACGCCGATGATCAGGGCGATGCCCTCCGGAGGAATCCCCACGCTGACCAGGAGCATCGAGAGGATCACGATGCCGATCCCCGGGGTGCCCGGCGAGCCGATGGAAGCACCCACCGCCAGCAGTACTAGCAGCAGCAGCTGGGAGAGGGCGATGTCCACCTGGAACACTTGGGCGAGAAACACTGTCGCGACCACCTGGTAGAGGGCGGTGCCGGCCATGTTGATCGTAGTGCCGAGGGGAACTACGAACTGGGCGATGGACGGCCTGACCGCCAGGCGCTCTACGGCCGTCTGCATGGTCAGCGGCATCACCGCTGCCGAGCTCGAGGTAGAGAAAGCCAGCAGCTGGGCGTCCCGCGCTGCGCTCACGAAGCCTCTCACCGGGCGCCGACGCAGCCCCCGGTAGAGGCCCAGGTAGAGCAGCAGCATCAGCGCCAGGCCGGCCAGCACCGTCAGCACATAGACCCCGAGCCCCAGCAGGGCATCCAGCCCCAGGCGGGTGGTGAGCTGCAGCATCAGCCCGAACACCGCGAAGGGCACCAGGAACATGGCCCAGCGTACTACCACCATGCTCAGCTCCTGCACCGAGCCTAGCAGTTCAAGCAGCGGGCGCGACTGCCCCTCGGGCAGGGTGAGCAGGGCCACCCCGATCATGATCGAGAAGACCACCATCTGCAGCATGTTCTGCTCCACCCCTGCCTGCAGCGGATTGGTGGGAATGATACTGGTCAGGCGCTGGGGCAGCTCGGCCAGGGAGAGGGGCGCGCTGGGGTCTGTGGGCAGCACTTCCCCGGCCAGAGCCTGGCTGTCGATGAAACTTCCCGGCTGGATCAGCAGCACCACGGCCACTCCGATCGCCCCGGCAGCCAGGGTGGTGGCGATAAAGAAAGCGCCGGTGCGCAGTCCTGTCTGGCGCAGCTGCTCCAGGCTATCGGTGCTTGCCATTCCGAGGATGATAGAGGCCACCACCAGGGGGATCACGATCATCTGCACCATGGCAAGGAAGAGATGGCCCGGCAGTGCCGCCCAGCTGGCCAGCAGATGGGCGGTGCCGGGGGTGATCCAGCCCAAAGTCGGGCCTAACAGCACCCCGGCGAGGATGCCGGCGGCCATGGCCACAAGGACCTGCAGCCACAGCCGCCCGCGAATGAAGCCCCGCAGGCGGCGAGTCAACGACCGGGGTGATCGAGCGTGGGTCACGGTAGTGATGGGTGGCGTCATTCCTTGGCTCCTGAGCTGAATCCACATGTATATGATGCCGAGAGCTCGGCATGCCTGGCCAGAGACGCCCTGTCGGATGCTCGCCCGACCCTCCGGCTGGCGAGGGG
>WPCG01095608.1_pt1 | contig 11134 bp, 16 predicted proteins | sample 5403311 | NCBI WGS metagenome assembly WPCG01 (sample SAMN12869467, study PRJNA574797) | sludge metagenome | isolation source: wastewater treatment of Control | place: China:Beijing | collected 2019-05-17 | reverse complement strand
GGAGTCGAAGACAGTACCGAAGAGAATTCGGGTGCGAAAAGTACGCTTCCGAGCGGCGGGGGCGCTCTCAAGGGGGAAAAGAGATGAAAACGTATAAATACTATAAGCTCGACGCCTTCACAAAGGGAAATTCCGAAGGAAATCCGGCCGCTTTTCTCGACCTCGGCGGCGACGCGCTCTCCGAAGAGAGCATGCAGCGCATCGCGAAGGAGCACGCGGGCTTCGTGTCGGAAGTGGTGTACGCGCGAAGGAGCGGGCAGCGGGAGATTGTACTGACCTATTTTTCCTCGGAGTGCGAAGTCGCGTTCTGCGGGCACGGAACGATAGCCACCATGTACGAGATCATCCGGCGGGACGACGCGCTGCGCGGCAAAGAGATCGTCGAAGTGGACACGCGAAAGAAGGGCAGGCTGAACATCTACAACCGCATCGACGAAGAGGACTGCATCTACATCTCCGCCCCGGACCCGATCATGCTCGGATGCGCGCTCTCCGGCGAGTCGATCGCAGGGGCGCTGGGCATCCCCGAAGAGAAGATTTCCACCTCCCTGCCCCTCGACGTCATCGACGCCGGGCTTCGGACGTTGCTCGTGCCGATAACCGATCTGGATCGGGAGATTTCGATGTATCCCGACGAGCAAGCCCTGAAAGCGTACTGCCGGCATAACGACGTGGATATCGTGCTGGTCTTCTCGATGGAAACCGCGGAGCCCGAGTGCTTCGCCCACACCCGCGTGTTCGCTCCGAAGTTCGGCTACCTGGAGGACCCCGCAACAGGGTCGGGAAACAGCGCGTTCGGCTACTACCTGCTCAAAAATAAGAAGTGGAACGGGGACGCCATAAGAATAGAGCAGGGAGGCGACAACCGTATCTTCAACGAAGTCAAGCTACGGACGACGGACGGAAAGGTCCTGTTCGGAGGGAAAGCCTCTCTGAAAATCGAAGGGAACTATTACATCGACGGCTAAGCGCCCCGTAACCGCCGATATGGCCGCGCTGCGCGACTGCGGATTCGAGCCGATAGTGCCTTCTCGCGCTTTACGTCATCTGTACGAGAGGGCTTGCTATCGAACGAAATGAATTCCGAAGATCGAAGGAGCGAGAAAAATGCCCGGAATGAAAGAAGAAGTCAACGTTCGGTTAGTCGACCAGAAGGTCCGATTTATCGGCGTTTCCCCAGCCAATCCTGAACAGCCTCTCACGTTCGATTACGCGCCTCCGATGGGAGACGGGGCGGGGTTTAACGGGCTCGAACTGCTTCTGATGAGCCTGAGCGGCTGCAGCGCCACCGCCGTTGTCTACCTGTTGCGAAAAATGAGGAAGACCGTCTCCGGATTCGAAGTCCAGGCGGAAGGAATTCGGAAGGAGACGCATCCGATAAAATTCGAGAAGATTACGCTCCGTTTCATCCTGAAATCGCCGGACGCAAAAGAAGAGGACATTCAAAAGGCCGTGCAACTTACCGAGGAAACATACTGCCCCGTGTGGCAGATGATTAAAAACAATGTTGACGTCATACCGGAATATACAATCGTCAGGGACTAGCGGCGGCATTCCGGCCGTCCTCTACGGGGAGTCCGCCGAAAAACTGTTTCTTTTCGTCCACGGGAAGCTCTCCCGGAAAGAAGAGGCGGAAGCGTTCGCGGAGGACGTCGTCCCCCTTGGATACCAGGTCCTCGCCTTCGACCTGCCGGAACACGGCGAACGGAAGGGGGAAGACTACCCCTGCACCGTCCAAAACGGCGCCCATGATTTGCGGACCGTGTACGCTTCCGTCAACGGCTCGTACCGGAACGTCTCCCTGTTCGCATGCAGCCTCGGCGCGTGCTTCAGCCTGGTCGCCTACAAAGATGTTCGCTTCGACAAGTGCCTCTTCCTTTCGCCGGTGCTCGACATGGAACGGCTTATCCGGAACATGATGCACTGGGCGAATGTGGACGAAGCGCAGTTGCGGAGAGAGCGTGAGATACCGACATCCTTCGGCGAGACGCTCTCCTGGGACTATTATGAATATGTGCGGGCGCATCCCGTCGACACATGGGACAGCCCGACCTCGATACTCTACGGAGAGAAGGACAACCTGACGGAAAGAGATGTGCTGGACTCCTTTGTGCGGAACTTCAAGTGTCGCGTCACGGTCATGAACGAGGGAGAACATTTTTTTCACACTCCTGCGCAGCTCCTGTGTTTACGGAACTGGATACGGGAACAGCTGTATGAATAGATACGCGGCCCGCATGATCACACCGGCGGCGCGGCGGATATTGGCCGTGCCGTACAACCGCAGATCGCCCGACGCCTGATGCAAAAAACATTATCGATTTTCATAATTGGCTTTGGGCAAACCTCACGCTGACGGAAGGGCGAGTATGTGTCAAAAGCATCGACGAGATAGTGTGAATCAGGCCCGTGGGTATCCGGTGCGCCGTGCTCGTCCGACGGCACGGCGATGTCGCCGATGCCTGTGGTCGCTTGACGGTTGACCGATCTCTTCAACTGAAAGATGAGATTCTCCGGTGGGCCGGCGGACGTCGCACCGAGGCTTCTTCGTATGCGGACGGCTCGTTGAAGATGGGGGGATGTGTTCTTTTTGCCGATGGCATTGATCGTATTCATTGTCGCGCCAGTAGCGCTCGCGATACTTATCTCCGCGCTGGGCGCGTTCCGATGGGCCGGGGGAAGCCGGAAGCTGCACGCCCGGCTGGAGGCAGCCCGCATACCCGCACATTCTCCGCGCGTCGAACTCGGCGAGATCGGGGGGGCGCCCGCCCCCGTCCGGGCCTACTTCCGCTCCGTGCTCACAGACGGACACCCCATGGTGACCGGAGTCCGCGTGCGGCACCATGGCACGATCAACATGGGCGAGACGACGGAGCGATGGCGGCCCTTTTCCTCCGAGCAGCGGGTCGTCGTCCAACGTCCCGGCTTCGATTGGGATGCCCGGGTCAGGATGATGCCCGGCCTCGTTGTGCGCGTGCACGACGCGTACGTCGCCGGCGAGGGAATGCTTCATGCCGCGCTGTTCGGCCTGTTTACGGTCGCCGATCTCCGGGAGACGCGCGATATCGCCGAAGGCGAGCTGATCCGCTTCCTTGCGGAGACCGCATGGTACCCGACGGCACTGCTTCCCGGCCAGGGAGTCCGCTGGGACGCCGTGGATGCGCGAGCTGCTCGGGCGACCCTGATCGACGGACCGACGTCCGTGACGCTGCTGTTTACCTTCGCCCCAGACGGCATGATCGAGAGAGTGCGCGCCGAAGCGCGGGGGCGCACCGTGGGCAAAGAGAGCGTTCTTACCCCTTGGGAAGCACGTTTTTGGAACTACGCGGAGCGCGACGGAATGTGGATACCGCTGGACGCCGAGGTGTCGTGGCTGTTGCCCGAGGGCCTGCGGCCGTATTGGCGCGGTCGTCTTATCGAGATCGCATACGAGTTTGCAGAATAAAACGCCGTTCGCCAAAGGATTTGTATGGAGTAAAAAAATGTAGTATTGACGAGCATCCGCCCCGCAGCTTGTCCGGAGCTTCCGTAAGAGTTTGGAAAACGAGGAGGAGCAGAGCAGTCATGAACAGTCTTACCCCCCGCTTCTGGGAGATATTCCTCGAAGTCTTCGAAGACCTGCCGCGTCAGGGACCCGGCAGCAAAGCATGCGCCGCCGAAGCGCTCGCCCTGTGCCGCGGGCTGCCCGAATCCCCGGCGATCCTCGACCTGGGGTGCGGCGTCGGCGGGCAGACGCTGTACCTCGCCGAACTCACCACCGGCGTCATCACGGCGATCGACAGCCACGCGCCGAGCATCGACCGGCTGCGATCGATCGTAGCGGAGCGCGGACTCTCGCATCGCATAGCCGCCCTCGTCGGCGATATGGCCGCGCCGGAACTGTCCCCCGGAAGTTTCGACCTCGTCTGGTCCGAGGGCGCGCTCTACAGCATCGGCCTCCGGAACGCGCTGCGCGTCTGTCGCGATGCGCTCAAACCCGGCGGCTCCCTTGCGTTCACCGATGCGATCTGGCGCAAAGAGAATCCGCCGGCCGAAGTGAAGGCCGCATTCGACCTCGACTACCCGACGATGGGACGGCTTGAAGACGACCTGGCCGCGCTGCGAGACTGCGGATTCGAGCCTGTCGGACACTTCCCCCTCCCCGACGAAGCGTGGTGGGACGACTTCTACACGCCGATGGAGGCGCGCATCGCCGAGCTGCGAAAGAAGTACGCCGACGATCCGGAGGCCTCCGCCCTCCTCGACAAAGTCGCCGAAGAACCCGAGATGCACCGCCGCCACTCCGGCTATTACGCCTACGAATTCTTCGTCGCCCGCCGCCCCGAGTACGTCCTCGCGAAGAGAATCGAGGAGGTTCGCGCATGAGCGAACGAATGGAAACGCTTGAAGAGAAGGTAGCCCGCGTAGTGAAGGAAGACGTTGCCGTCGTGCCGTATGACCCCCGCTGGCCGGAGCTGTTCGAGCGGGAGCGGCTGCATTTGCTCTCCTGCCTGCCGTCCGACTTGATCGTAAGAATCGAGCACTTCGGCAGCACCGCCGTTCCCGGTCTCTCCGCCAAGCCCATCGTGGATATTCTTGTCGGGGTGACCAGTCTTGACGAAACCAGGCGGAGCATTGCGCCGATTCTCGAAGCGCAGGGGTACGACTACTTTTGGAGGTCGTCGTGGGGAGACGATGCGCCGCCCTTCTACGCATGGTTCATAAAACGCGACGAGGCCGGAAACAGAACGCACCACATCCACATGGTCGAGTCCTGGTTCGAGCATTGGGACAGGCTGCTCTTTCGGGACTATCTCATCGAGCATCCCGATGTCGCTCGGGAATACGGAGAGCTGAAAATTCGGCTTTGCGGCGCGTACCCCGATGATCGCGTCGCCTACACGCATGCGAAGGGCGACTTCGTCCGACGAGTTACCGAAACAGCGAAACGCCGCTACCGGGAGGCTCGGCGGGCCGATACGGCGGACGCCGCCCAAGCCCTACGTCGCGAGCTTCCGTAATGCGATCGAAGCCGAGCGGCCGAAAGCGCGTCGTCGTGATCGTTCACGAGGTCCGCGGCGTCACCGAGAACCTCGTCGTACTGGCGTCCTTCCTGACGTCGGAAGGCTTCTCCGTCGTCTTGCCTTCCTTGTACTCCGACGGGTTTGTCGGGAGCGACGAACAGGCCTCCTACCGCAAGTTCTATTCCGAAGTGGGAATAGAACGCGCCTCGATGGCGATCGGCGAAATAATCAAAGAGAACGTCGGTGCGAAGATCTCGCTTCTGGGCTTCAGCGTCGGCGCGACGGTCGCATGGCTGCTGTCGGGAAGCGGCAAAATCGATTCGGCGATAGGCTTTTACGGCTCGAGAATCAGAAATCATCTGGATATCCAGCCGGCGGCGGACGTCGATCTGTACTTTTGCCGCGAGAGGGGATTCGACGTCGAAGAGACGATCGGCACGCTGAACGCGAAACGAAACGTTTCGGCCGCCCTGATACCCGGCGAACACGGCTTTTATTCGACGTCGCCCTTCGCCTCCCCGGAAATAGAAAGAGCGAACCGTTTGATTCTGACTTCGCTGAAGCGCTGAAAGGCTCCTCCCACGAGGTTCGACATGTACTTAAAGAGAGGTGTATCGAAAGTGGAGTACGTAATCGAAGAGTGCGGCGATCCCCGAAGCATCCCGCGGGACCTGCTGCATCTCGCCGACCCGTCCGATGAAATGCTGAACGCCTATGTGGACGTAAGTTACGCGTTCGTCTGCAGAATCGATCGCGAGATCGTCGGCGCGCTGCTGATGATCTCGACGCGCCCGTTCACGATGGAGATCATGAATATCTCGGTGCGCGAGTCGTACTGGAATCAAGGGATAGGAAGACAGCTGATTCAAGGGGCCGTGAAAAAGGCGCGTGAGACGGGAATGAAGAAAGTCGAGATAGGGACGGGAAATCCCGGCGTCGTCCAAATGTTGCTCTACCAGAAGTGCGGCTTTCGAATTACGGGCGTCGAATTCGACTACTTCAGAAGGTGTTGTGCGGAAAAGATTATTGAAAACGGAATAGAGTGCCGGGATATGATCAGAATGGCGATGCGCCTGGACGAAGAGACGCAAAAAGAGGGATGACTATGGACGGATACAGCCGTGCAGTGCGCCTGTGGCAGTCGTACGGAATCGCGTCGGCCGCCGATTTGGATAAATACCTTCATAGCTTCCGCATTCTGTTCGCGTACCATTCCGGAAAGATAGAGAACGAGGAGATCACCTACCACGATACGCGGGAGATCTTCGAAAACGGCAGAGTGACGGGCTATACCGGAAGCCCCCGCGCTCTCTTCGAGCAACAGAATCAAAAACTGTGCTCCGAATTTCTGAAAGAGAAAATCGTGAACCGCGAACCGCTCGACATGGAACTGGTGAAGGAAGTGCATCGCTTGCTGACCGCCGGAACATACGACGAACGCAGCTATATCGATAACGGTGAACGGCCGGGTGAATTCAAAAAGCACGATTACGTAACCGGAGTTCACGAGGTCGGATCGTCCGCCGAAGATGTGGAAAAAGAAGCCGCGGAACTGATCGCCGAGATAGACGCTTACAAGGGCGATGACGTCCTCAAGGCGGCCGCCTATTTTCACGCGAGGTTCGAATATATCCACCCCTTCGCCGACGGCAACGGCCGCGTCGGCAGAACTCTTCTGAACTACTACCTCATGATCCGCGGCCACCCCCCCCTTATCGTCCACGACGAGGAGAAGGGAACGTATTACGCAGCCCTGCAGCAGTACGACGAAGCGGAGGATTTGGCTCCACTGTACGAGTTTTTCAGGTATGAGACCGAAAAAACGTGGGCGAAAGCCTTGACCTTACTTGACGGTGCAAAGCCCGATCGCAAAGGCCTGTCGGATTTCACGGAAGAAACCCGGTAGCTTTTTTCGGAGCCACTTCAGCAGGGGCTGTGCGGAAAAGATTATCGAACCCGGAATCGAGTGCCGGGATATGATCAGGATGGAGATGCACCTGGACGAGGATACCGAACAGGGAGAGAGCCGGGGGAGAAATACTCGCGGAGCGGTTGCGTAGAGCTTTTCCCTCCCGTGGACGCAAGAAGGGGGAATTTATTATGTGGAAAAGCGGAGAAAGGAGCTCTCGGTCGGCAATTCTACGTGCGCAGGTGTGCGGATGGAAAAAACCAGCGAGCTTCATGGCGTCGTATGAACCTTGGAGAAAGGAACTCCGCAGCCGGCGCGGAGCTGCTTCCCATCTCGTAGCCGCCGCCGGGCTCCAGATATTATGAGACTCTCGGACATCTTCCTTCCGGGTGTCGTCGCGCTCCTTATCGCCGCGTTCGTCTGGCGGCTCGCGTCGCGGCGCAGAAGCATCCCCTGTCCTGTCTGGCTGCGCTGGCTCGTGGAACTGGACAATCCATTCACGAAGACGAATCGAGCCGCGTTCATCGTCGAGACGATCGCCCTCTCGTCCGGCATGACGGTGCTGGACGCCGGGTGCGGTCCCGGGCGTCTGACGGCGCCCCTCGCCCGAAGCGTTGGCCCTTCCGGGCGAGTCGTAGCTCTGGACATTCAGCCGGGGATGCTTGCCCGAGCCAAAGCCAAGACGGAAGCCGCAGGGTACACGAACGTCGAGTTCCTTGCCGCCGCTCTCGGAGACGGCATGCTCCCGGCCGGCCGCTTTGATCGCGCTGTTCTGGTCACCGTCCTCGGAGAGATTCCCGACCGCGCCGCCGCTCTTGCCGAACTGTTCCGTACCCTCAAGCCCGGCGGCATCCTTGCCGTCGTCGAGGTTATCTTCGACCCGCACTTTCAATCCCGCGCGGCCGTCACGAACCTGGCGCTCTCGGCCGGCTTTCGTGAACGAGCGTTTTTCGGCCGCAGCCTGGCGTATGTCATTCACTTCGAGAAGCCGGGCGAAAACGCCGCGTAGCGCTTATCGTCCGCCGACGATCGTATCGAACCGGCTGTCGAGACAAACGCCGAGGTCGGTCGTCACAAACGCTCCGTCCAAAAAGAGACTGAAGATCGTGGCCGGCGACGGGCAGGCGCGGGCCTGTTCGCCGGTTTCGATCTTGATTGTCTTGAGCGGCAGGTTGCGCCTTTCGGCAGCGGCAACGAGAGCTTCCGTGACGTAGTATTCGGTGAACGGGCATCGATTGGAATAGTACGCAACGATACCGGTGCGGTGCGGGCATTCGCCGCGGCGGGCAGCCTCGTTGAAGGACGGCTTGATGCCGGAGGACTCGAAGCTCATCGACAGCAGACTGAACCCCGACGGGATACTCTCGATTGTTTCGAAACCTTGTTTCAGCAGCCATTTCGTATCGCTCATGAAGTGATACTTCTTCGTTCCCACCACCGTCGCAAGCCCGCTTTTCCCCTGCTTCCTCGCGTCTTCGATCACGCTCTGCAACAAGGCTTTGCCGTGCCCGTGCCCTTTGAACTTCCCGGAAACCCAGAAACAGCCGATCATCAAATAGCCGGAGGCTGTTACCGGAACCCAGGCCTTCTCGGCGGGCCCGTACTCGATAAACACCTTCGCCCGTTCGTCAAGACGCCGGAAGACGTATCCGTTGTCGAATTCCGTCGCAAGCCACCGTTTCTTCGACTCGTAGCCCTCGGCGCACTTCTTGTCGGAAATGGCGCAGCAGATGTGTTCTTTCCCGATGTTTTCCTTCGTCAGAGTGAGATACGCCATCGTTTTTCTCCTTTCCCGTGCAATGTCATCGCAGTACCCGTTTCCCGGCGGAGGACGCCTCGCCCTCGTCCACGGCGATCAGGTAAAATCCAGGGAATAAGCGCTCCATTCATCGCGCGCGAACGAGTCTTTCTCGATTTCGGTGAAAACCATGAACTCGTCGTTTCTCTCCGAAAAAAGTGTATCATTTTTTGCGGACGGTGTATGATCTCTCATGCGATGCGATGTTTTTTACCACTTCCGCATCCTGTTCGCGTACCATTCGGGAAAGATAGAGAACAAGGAGATCACCTATCACGACACACGGGAGATCTCCGAAAACGGCAGAGTGACAGGTACACGGGGAGCCCTCGCGCCCTCTTCGAGCAGCGGAATCAAAATCGGATTTTTGGAAGGAGAATCGCAATGATTCGTAAGCGCGTTGTCGAAACCGACGAGGGGATTCAAGGGGAGTTCATGGTCGAAGCGTTCGATGAGATGCAAAGACGCTTCCGCGACAAAGGGTGGATGGAGACGAAGGCGATCATTCAGTCGGGCATCGACGCGGGCAGCGTGCTCGAAGTCGGCCCCGGCCCCGGATATCTGGGGCTCGAATGGCTGAAACAGACCGACGGAACCCGGCTTACCGGACTCGACATCAGCCACGATATGATCGCAGTCGCCCGGCGCAACGCCGCCGAGTACGGTCTCGCGGAGAGAGTCGAGTATGTCCACAGCGACAGCGCGAAAATGCCCTTCGCCGACAACACCTTCGACGCCGCGTTCAGCAACGGTTCCCTGCACGAATGGTCGGACGTGCGCGGGGCGCTTTCGGAAATCAGGCGGGTTCTCAAGCCGCAAGGCCGCATGTTCATCTCGGACTTGCGCCGCGACATGCTCGCTCCCATCAAATGGCTCATGTGGCTGACCGTCCGTCCCAAAGCCATCCGCCCCGGGCTCCTCACCTCGATCAACGCCTCGTACATCAAGCCCGAGGCCGAGCAGCTGCTGCGCGACAGCGGATTCGACGAGTTCTCCGTCTCCTGCGACCCGATGGGCTTGCAGATCACCGCAGTGAAGAAGAACGGAGAGACGAGCCTCGATCAAGGAGCGTGAGCGCCATGCTGACCGTAATCAAGGCGGACATCACCACGCTGCACGTGGACGCCATCGTCAACGCCGCCAACAACTCACTGCTGGGCGGCGGGGGAGTGGACGGAGCCATCCATCGCGCGGCGGGCCCCGGACTGCTCGAAGAGTGCCGAAAACTGGGCGGCTGCGCCACCGGCGACGCCAAACTCACCAAAGGGTACCGCCTTCCCGCGAAGTACGTCATCCACACGGTAGGCCCCGTCTGGCACGACGGCACGAGCGGCGAACCCGGCCTCCTCGCCTCCTGCTACCGCCGCTCCCTGGAAATAGCCCAAAGCGCGGGAGCCAAGTCGATCGCCTTCCCCGGCATCGGCACCGGCGTCTACGGCTACCCCGTGGACCAAGCCGCGAAGATCGCCGTGGACACCGTGCGCGAGACGCTGAAAAGCTGCCCCGGGATTGAGAAGGTCGTCTTCTGCTGCTTCTCCGAGAAGGATCGGGCGGTGTACGAGGGGTTGATCGGGTAACGGGCTTCGAAGCAATGCGACGGATCGGATTCAACGAAACGGTTGTCCGCTCCGGCTCGACTCAAAACCGGCCGGAGCATGCTTCAGGGCTTCGGGCTTCCCGACTCCCGCGAACGTATCCCGCTGGCGAGAAAAGCATGTATTTGACCACATGCTAAAGTATGTATTATAATCCATAGTGGAGGTGGTCGACATGCTGGTGGAAACGCGCCGTATAATGCCGATAACTCGTCTGCAAAGAGAACTGACGCAAACCGTCAGAGATATTTCCGAAACCGGCGAACCGGTATACATCGTAAAGAACAACACCATGGAGGCCGTAATGGTGCCTTTTGAAGAGTATGAGTATTTGGCGGCTCTTGAGGAGATGTTCGAGTACTACGAGATAGACGATGTCGTCCAAAAGCGATCGGGCGCTTATGATCCTCGCAACAATATACGTTGGTCGGAATTAAGAGAAGACTGATGTCGTTCCCGGTCGAGTTTTTACCTGAGGCGGCGGATGATTATAAGAAATTGGATGGAAGCGTACGAAAAGATGTCAATAAAAAAATCGACGAGTTGGCCGAAAATCCGTTTTTAGGAGAGCGGTTGGGCCATAAGTTTTTGATCGACTTGACGGGCTTCCTGAAGATATATGTTCATGGCAAGAAATATAGAATTGTCTATCGTCTGATTGCGCCGGAGAGAATTGAAATAATAGAAATTTGGGGAATTGGAAAAAGAGAAAAAGAGAAAATCTATAAATTGATCGGAGAAAGGGTAAAGAAGCGTACGAAGTAGGATTGAGTGAGTCGTCAAGCGGTTGTTCGCTGAAGAGTACGGTCTCCGAGAGTCACCCCGTGAA
>WPCG01126545.1_pt1 | contig 11140 bp, 8 predicted proteins | sample 5403311 | NCBI WGS metagenome assembly WPCG01 (sample SAMN12869467, study PRJNA574797) | sludge metagenome | isolation source: wastewater treatment of Control | place: China:Beijing | collected 2019-05-17 | reverse complement strand
GTGCGATTGGCATGTGCAAACTTGTCAAATGGCCATTTGGGGATTTTTACCACAATGTAATCTAAGCTCGGCTCAAAGCAAGCCGTTGTTGCGCCTGTCACTTCATTCTTGATTTCATCAAGGTTGTAGCCCAAGGCTATTTTCGTTGCAACCTTTGCAATGGGATAACCGGTTGCTTTTGACGCAAGGGCAGAGGACCTACTTACCCTTGGGTTTATTTCAATAACAGCATATTCAAAGCTTCTAGGGTTTAAGGCAAACTGCACATTACACCCTCCCTGAATATTTATAGCCTCTATGATCTTAAAGGCTGAGGAACGTAGCATCTGATATTCTTTATCTGACAGGGTTTGGCTTGGAGCAACCACAATGCTGTCGCCCGTATGAATGCCAACAGGATCTAGGTTTTCCATGTTACACACGCTGATACAGGTTCCGTTTGCATCCCGCATCACTTCATACTCAATCTCTTTCCAGCCTTTAATACTCTTTTCAAGCAAAACCTGTTTGACAGGGCTTGCTTCTAAACCACTTTGAAGGATAGGCTTGAGCTCTTCTTCATTTTCAGCAATACCTCCTCCAGTACCACCTAAGGTATAAGCAGGCCTTACAATAACAGGGTATCCTATTGCTGTGGCGCTCTTTAGCCCCGTGTCTAAATCGCTTACAATCTCAGATTGTATCGTAGGTTCCTTTATGTGAGCCATCATATTTTTAAAAGCTTCTCTGTCTTCTCCCTTGATAATGCCTTCGATGGATGTTCCAATAAGCTTACAGTTATAGGCTTCAAAGACATTGGCTTTATGAAGCTCTAAAGCCATGTTAAGTGCTGTTTGTCCACCCATGCCCGCGAGAATGCTATCGGGTCTTTCAAGGTCAATGATTTTCGTGACGTACTCAAGGGTTATGGGTTCTATATAAATTTTATCTGCTATTTCTGAGTCTGTCATAATGGTTGCAGGATTTGAATTGATTAACACAACCTCAATACCTTCTTCCTGAAGTGCTTGACACGCTTGTGTGCCCGAGTAGTCAAACTCTGCTGCTTGTCCGATAACAATAGGACCTGAGCCAATCACAAGGACTTTTTTTATCTCATTATTTCGCGGCATAAAGCACCTCCCCATGTGACGCTTTTATAAACGTATCAAATAGAAACTGACTATCCTGTGGTCCGGGCGATGCTTCTGGATGATACTGAACAGAGTAAACGCTTAATCCTGTGTGGCGCATGCCTTCGACACTACCATCATTTAGGCTGACGTGTGTGATCTCAAACCCCTTTGGAACTTGTGTCACATGGTATCCATGGTTTTGAGAGGTTATGGTCACTTTTCCAGAAAGAATGTCTTTTACCGGGTGATTACAACCCCTGTGCCCAAACTTTAGCTTCTCTGTTTTTCCACCCATAGCAATTGCCAAAAGCTGATGCCCTAAGCAAATTCCTGTTATTGGCTTCACACCAATCATTTTTCTGATTTCAGTAATGATTTCCCTTAAATCCTCCGGGTTTCCAGGCCCATTTGATAAAAACACCATGTCTGGATTATCTTTTAAAATTAGCTCAGCCTTTGTATACGCTGGATAAACTGAAAGCTTACACCCTCGTTCTAAGAATCCATCAAGGATGCTTTTCTTTATTCCAAAATCCATGACAGCAACATGTGTCGTTATGGCTTTAAGTGGCAATATCACATAGGGTGATGGTGTGGTAACCATGGCAACCGCATTTACACTGTCATGGTGTTCAAGCATTTGCTTTATTGTGTTTGAGCTCATGTCTTCTGTTGTGATGATTCCTTTCATGGTACCACATTGCCTTAATTCTCTCGTAAGCGCTCTTGTATCAATGCCTTCAAGCCCCATCATCTCGTGCTGCTTTAAGTAGGCATCAAGCTCTAATTCAGAACGAAAATTGCTTGATGCTTCGCATTTTTCACGAACGATTAACCCACTCGCCTTTAAGCCATGTGATTCCATGTCTTCAAGATTCATTCCGTAATTCCCAATCAAGGGATATGTCATAACAACAACTTGCCCATAATACGAAGGGTCAGTTAACACTTCTTGATAACCTGTCATTCCCGTGTTGAACACAACTTCTCCAATGGTGTTGCTGATATAGCCAAAGGCTTCACCCTCAAAGATTTTACCGTTTTCAAGTATTAGTTTTCCTCTCAATCGTAGCCTCCTTAAAATAATGACACTTGAGGCGTATGAAAAACAAAAAAGAAAGCTATCCACGCATATTTGCCTGAACAACTTCCTTAATATCATCCTTTTGGTATAATAATCCCTTGTTTTTCATCCCATCCCTCTTTTTGGTCTCTCTGGACCAATTTAAAGTGTTCTGTGTGATTGCTTTTACCATAATACCATGTTTGCTATAAATGTCAATATGAATATTTGTGGGATTAATGGGTATCAGACTTGCAAAGCCAAACACTGGAGGTATACCATTGCGAAAGCACCTTTATAGCATACTCATTATGGGACTCTTGCTTCCACTCATGATATCATGGGGGAATCAGACCAAAAAAGTTCTCTTTATCAGCTCATACTCCGAAGCCTTTCAAACAGTTCCCCTTCAAAGAGAGGGTATTTTATCAGTTTTTGACCCCTTAGGCATTATGCTGGATATTGAATACATGGATTCTAGACGCTTTCCCGATGAAACCATGACAAAGTTGTTTTATGACATGCTAAGCTATAAGCTTCAGTATGCATCGCCATATGACGCCGTCATTGTTGGCGACGATGTGGCTTTAGATTTCATCATGGCGCACCACGATGACCTCTTTAAAAGCATACCCGTCTTTTTTATGGGTATTAACAGCATTGAACGTGCTAACACAGCCTCTTCTCATCCTTTGATGACAGGGATCATCGAAGCTTTCTCTTTAAAAGAAACCATAGAGCTGGGATTAACCTTCATGCCACACGCCCAAAATATCATTGCAATTGTTGATGACTCCCCTACGGGCTTAGGTGACAAGGAGCAATTTTATGCCCTTTCTTCACATTTTTCTGCATATAATTACACACATATCTCAACCTCTGAATACAGCTATAAGGAGCTAGAAACAATTTTCGCATCAATCCCTTCAGATAGTGTCGTTATTTACATGACCATGTTTGAGGATAAGCTTGGGGCAGCCATGACCTTAGACGAGAGCTTTGACTTTTTAAAGGCTCATGTTCCTGTGCCTGTATATAGAACGTCTATCGGTGGTGTTGGCAATGGTCTCTTAGGTGGTAAAATGGTATCCTATCAAAACCATGGGGCTTACGCGGCTCAGATGGCTGTCGATTACTTTAATGGAAAACCCTTATCTGATATACCGCTTGTGTCTCAAAGTCCAAATGAAATATACATTGATTATAACGTCCTTAAAGCCTTTAATATAGATACGCGCCTCATTCCTTCCAATGCTCATGTCATTAATCGAAAAATAAGCTTTTATGAAGCCAACAAAGCTTTTGTATTGGGTGGTATTGCTTTCTTTTTTGTTTTAATCGTTATCCTTTTCATTGTAAGCATGGACAATATTAAGCACCGTGCGATGAAAAAAGCCCTTCATGAAAACCACGAAGAGCTAACAGCTATGTATGAAGAAATAACAGCTTCAGAAGAGGAGCTTAGGGAACAATATCTATTGATACAGCGCCTCAACAAGCAATACGAAATTTCTGTTCAGGGTACAAAAAGCATTGTATGGGAGCTGGACTTAAATACAAAGGCATTACGTCTGTCCGGCAATGTTGATGCTCTTTTTGGAGGCTATTTCATAAAGGAAGGTCCCTATGACCATATCTTGAGTCAGTTTACGGATGAAGCACACATGAAACATTTTAAACAAGAGCTCAATAAGCATATGCATCAAGAAAACAAGCAATTTACACTCCAGCTAGAACTATTTACACAGTCATCAGAAATTAAATGGTTACTTGTCAATGGCCTTGTAAGCACAACAGAGGACTTTGGTCAAAAAACACTTATGGGCATTGCAATGGATATTACCAAGCTAAAAGAACAAGAAGCTCATATTGATTTCTTGGCTTATCATGACTATTTAACCCAACTGCCAAATCGACTAGGCCTCATGAAGCGCTTTGAAAATGCCATTCTTATGGGTAAGAAGGGTGCCATTTTTTTACTTGACTTAGACAATTTTAAAGCCATAAATGATACCCTTGGGCATTTTGAAGGCGATAATATTCTAAAAGAAGTTGCTAACAGGCTTATAGGCCTTACTTCCCAAGACATTACGGTGTCTCGATTTGGTGGTGATGAGTTTCTCATACTCATTGAAAATACACATGGTATTCACCCATTAATACATCGTATTGAAAAAGCCTTTGAACCCCCATTTCAAATAAATGAAGGTGCACGGCAAATTCATTATAGTATGGGGATAACCGAATTTCCAAAAGACAGTACCGATTTAAACCAACTCATTGTCTATGCAGATAACGCCATGTACCAAGTTAAATACAGTGGTAAAAATAATCACACCTTTTTCAAGCCTTGTATACTGGAGGCCTTTACAGAAAAAGCACGCATTGAACTTGCTATCATTGACGCGCTTGAAAATGATGGCTTCACTCTTGTTTATCAGCCACAAATTCATCTAGCAAGCGGAAACATACAGGGCTATGAAGCCCTCCTTAGACTGCGCTCATCTAGGGTATCTCCGTCTGAATTTATAGCAGTTGCAGAGGAGCAAGGTCTCATAAAAAAAATCGGAAGGTATGTCACCCAAACCGTTATTCAACAGCTTAAGGCTTGGATAGACAAGGGCTATACGGACCGCTTTGTTTCCATTAACTTTTCAAGCAAGCAAATAGATGATGATGGCTATATCGATTTCTTACAAAGACTTTTAACAGAGAATAAGGTGCCCTCTCATTTAATTGAAATTGAAATCACAGAAAGTATTCTTCTAGAAGAGCGTCACTCCACCATCGCATTTTTAAACCGTCTGAGGGAAATTGGGGTTACTCTTGCACTTGATGACTTTGGTACGGGATACTCTTCCATCAATTATTTGACTTATTTGCCACTTAACAAAATTAAGCTAGACAAGACGCTCATAGATAAATTTTTCTTAAATCCTGATACAAAGCTATTGGATAACATTATTAACCTCATTCGAAATCTAAGCTTAACGATTACCGCTGAGGGCATTGAGCATACACGTCAACTTGAGTACTTAAAGGCATGCCACTGTGATCTCGTTCAAGGGTATCTGTTCTTTCGTCCCTTAGACGTTGAAGCTATTGAAGCACATTGGGATTTTAAGCATTAACTGAAAAGGCATACTCAACAATGTACAGCATGCTTCTGTGTTTTACCGCGGCAAACTTAGCATATACACCATCAAGTCTTTTGACTATAGGTGTAAACAATATATCTCCTGTTTTACCTTCATAATGCGTTCGATAGGGTGTATATAAATCAAATAGGTTTAGGCCAATACTGCTTTTTTCAGTTGCCATTGTGATGCAACCTGATGAATCAAGTAGCTGAAAATTACTGATACATTGAGCCTGTGCAAACTCTCGACACGCATCAACCGACATAAGTGCTTTCGAGGTATTTATAAGTGTTGTTAACTGATCTTTCAAAATAATGTCCACTGATTTGCTGGAAATAAGGTCATAAAAAGTACTACTTAAGGCGTCTAACGTGTCCGTGGATGTCAATAGTCCCTCTATATCGTTGTCAAGAGCTGTACAAAGAGACTTCGCCTTATGAATTCTCATGTCGTATGTTTCGGTTGTGGTGGCAATTTGAGTAATAAAATCATGGATATTTGCAAGGCGTTTATCCACATCCTTGACCAAGCTCGACGCTTTTTCTACCTCATGATCTGCTTCGTCAGACTGATGCTTAATGTTCTCAAAGGTCATGTGATTTGATGCCACACTGCGTTCAATCATGGTACTTGCTGTGAGGGTTTGCTCATTTACACGCTCTGTTTGCTCTAGTGCACCTATGACCTCATCTACATTGTTCTTAATCCGCTCTAGGGATGTGTTTGTTGCAAATGATAGCTTTCGAATTTCGTCGGCAACAACAGCAAAGCCCCTTCCGTGTTCCCCAGCGCGAGCAGCTTCAATAGACGCATTCAGTGCCAATAAATTTGTATTATCTGCGAGATCTCTAATGGTTTCAGAAAAGGACAAAATACTTCCAACAGATGACTTTAAAGCGATAATTCTGGTCGTAAATTGATCTGACATTTGCTTTAATTGTTTGACATCATCGACACTTTTAATGATGTCGTCGACACCCGTCCCAGATATGGATGTGGACCGTTGTACGGATTCTTTTGCTGATGACATATGTGTTTCAAGCTTACTAAAGGCTTCTTGAATGCTTTGAAAATCAACCAGTACCTGTGTTACTTGATTCATATAAAGAATCATACTTTGAGATATTTCTGATAGCTCACTAGACATTTGCCCCATGCGTTCGTGATTCTCACGGGTAAAAAGCTTTAACTCATTGGCAAGCTCATTTGATTTTAAAGAAGCGATCACCATTTCGTCAAAGGTGGACTCATATGTTGCCGTCAGTTTCTTAAGAAGTAAAAAAGACGATTTAAAAGCCGTTCTTTTATTGAGTTTAGGCGTCTTGTACTGCCCTATTGCAAGGTCATTAAGCACCTCATTTAACTGATTCATTTCAGTTCTCAAATAGAGCATTCCAAAAATAACAGCAAGTAGCGCCCCAATAAATAATCCCATTACAAACATGTTTACCTCCTAAAAGTTACGCTGCAAAAATACATCGTCTTAAATAGTCTACAGAGAAATTTGAATTGTCACAATGTTCATGGATATGAAAAAAAGGTAAAAATTCATTAAATATATGACTTTTTTTATATACTTTAAACAAATGAGGATGATAATATTTGCTGAATCAAGCATCCTGCGTATTCTCCCATTTGAGTATCCGCTTCAAGCATCCCATTCTTTGACCAATGCATAAGCAATTGAAACATGCCACCTGCTATAAAATCAATTTTATAACTAAGCATGGTTTCCGTTTCAAGAGGAGCAGGATCAAAATACTTGAGCAAATGGTGAATATATGCATGAAACTTTTTTAATAACAGCCGCTCTAACTGTGCTTTTTGAATATTATACAGCATGGGCTTCTGGGAACGAAAGAACATAAAAAAAAGAGTCAACGCATGCTCAATATCATTCCTGCGGGATATAACACTGGCCTTATAAGCATCAAACAAATCTTGAAGATGCTGCTCTAAAATATCTTCTTTCGATGAGAAATGCCTGTAATAAGCCATTCTCGATACGCCTGCTTTTGATGCAATGTCAGTAATGGAAATTTTAGAATAATCCTTTTCTTCCATAAGTAACATAAGTGCTGTAAATATGCTTTCTTTTGTTAAGAAAACTTCAGATTGCTGATGGGTGTTCAAACACTTTTCCTCCTTTTGTAACAGATGCCTTTCATCCTATTGATTTTTTATGGATACCCTATTATACTTTAGAAAATCACATGTTACAAGTGTAACAGAAGGAGGCCATTATGAATAAACATGACTATAAAAGAAATCTCTACATGCTAAAAGGTAATCTATCAAGGAATGGGTATGATTGGTGGTGGCATAGCTTTACTGCCAAGCATGAAAAAACGGGTGAAGAGCAAGCGTTTTTCATCGAATATTTTATCATTAACCCCGCCCTGTCTCATGATACTATTATTTTTGGTGAGAATAAGCAGAAGCCTTCATATGCTATGATGAAGGTCGGCGCATGGGGGAAAGCTGCCAAACAAGTTCATAACTTCTATCCCCTTTCAGAGGTTACAATTAACCCTGACAAACTGGACATATCATTTGGAGACTGTTTTTTATCTGAAACAGCAATAAAGGGCAAATGTCGGGTTACTCCTGAAGAGAGTAAAGACAATCCACAGTGGTTCAGCGACTCTGGAGACATGGCCTGGGACTTAAAGGTCTCAAAAAAAATAGCCTATCATGTGGGTTATGGAGCATCGCCATTCTTTAGATCCATTCAGGCATTTGAAATGTTTTGGCATGCTGAGGGCATTAAGACAGAGTATGAAGGTACTGTCATTTGGCAAGGCGATGTTTACAAGGTTACGCCTGAAGCATCTTATGGGTACGCCGACAAAAACTGGGGTAAGAATTTCACCTCGCCGTGGTTATGGATTAGCAGCTGCAATCTTTGGAGTGAAAGGTATCAAAAAGAGCTTTCTCAATCTGCCCTAGAGGTCGGAGGTGGACAGCCAAAGATTTTTGGATTCCCCCTAAAGAAAAAATTGCTCATGGGATTACATTATGAAGGCATTGACTACAGTTATAATTTCTCAGAGTTTTGGAAGAAAAGCCACATTGATTTTGAGTTTATTGAATCATCGCCACTTAATACTTGGAATATTACCGCAACAAATGCCAACTCAAAAATTATAATGACTATAACCTGTCAGCAATCAGACATGCTTTTCATACGCTATGAGTCGCCTGACGGAAACATGCGTCATAAGCGCCTATGGAATGGTGGCAATGCCACGGGAACATTACAGCTCTTTCACTTAAAAAATCACGAAGAAACACTTATAGACACCCTGCACATAAAAAATGCAGGCTGTGAGTATGGTGAATACCAGTAGAATTTCCCTATTGATTTATGCTACAGTGCTTATGTATACTATGTATGAGGAAATGAAAGGAGTATCTATTATGGATAATTATGAAAAAGTGTTATCGTATTTCAAAACACAAACAGAGCCTGTAAATGCAGGAAAGGTTGCCGAGGCTACTGGCGTCGACCGAAAAGAGGTTGATAAAATTATGAAGAAAATGAAAGATGATGCGACCATTGTTTCTCCTAAAAGGTGCTATTGGTCAATAAACGCATAAATGAAGAGCATCCATAGTTTGGATGCTCTTCATCATTTAATGGCAACAACGGAAAACATGGGTGTCGACCTATAATTTGCAACTTCTTCGTCCGACCATACCTGTCTCCAAATATGAGGATTGCTTTGAACCCTACTGGCTCCTAATGCTTGAAGTATCTTTTGATCCCACTGGGGTCTTTTTTCTCGCCCTAAAGGAAGCTTTTTTGCAATGGCTTCCATTTCATCAATATCTGTGCACGTGTAATGGTCCTCCAAGGAGAGCTCCTTTACATATTCACGGTCCTGCTCATAAGCTCTTCGCATATCCACATCAAACAAATGCTGATACCAATTAGCATCAAAATTAATCAGTTGACCGCCCTTTTTAAGGACCCGTAGCCACTCCTCATATGCCTTTCTTGGTGAAGATAAATTCCACGTGACATTTCGTGTGACAATGGCATCAAAGGTATCAGACTCAAAAGGAAGACTATGGGCATCTGAAATCACCCAGTTAATGTTGTCCTTTAAAGGTCCTGCATTGAGCTGAGCACGCTCAATCATTGAAGGCGTGCCATCTAGTGCCGTCACATCGAAGTGATGCTCTGATAAAATGATAGCAAAAAAACCTGGCCCTGTGCCTATATCTAAAACACGTATGGGCTTATCCGCTTTTGGAAGCATTGATAAAAGAGCCTCAGACCATTTGTTTTTTTGACTTGATTGAAGCTCTTCTTCATTAACCTTTGAATAACCCAAGGTTCTGTTTGTCCAATAGTGCTTATTTTGATCATCCATTCTCATTTACACATCTTTCTTTACTTTTATTAAAAACAAGGGGGAAACCGTGCTATTATCTTCCTCTAAAAGAACATTGCCAATGTCTGTATCTATCGTTATATTTGACATCCCGAGCTTAAGCAAGCACTCTTTATCCCACTTTGGCCTTTCATGTGCACTAATACCCATCGCCTTTGTTATTCGGTTACATTCGTCTCTAAGGGCTTCAGTCATGCCAATATGCTTCCCTGATGGCTTGAAGCCTTGATTGCTTTCAAGACATCTTACTTCTTTTGCGTAATCCGCATCAAAATTCAAAAGCACACCTCCAGGCTTAAGAACACGTAGCCATTCCTTATAGGCCTTTTCTGGATTTGGCAGGGTCCATGTGACATTACGCGCAACCACAACATCAAAAGAATCCTCTTGAAAGCTTAACTCTTGAGCATCCATAACAGAAAAAGTAGCACTAGAATGATGGGTCTTTGCAATGGCCTTGGCTTCATCAATCATGGCTTCTGTTAAATCAATACCATGGACCTCGTAGCCTTCCTTGGATAGCAATATGGCAAAAAAACCTGTTCCTGTCCCTACATCGAGTACTTTAACAGCATCCTTCAAGGGAATATGCGACACAATGCTTTCTAACCACCCTTTACTTACACGATTACTCAGTTCTTGTTTTCGAACAATGCCAAAATCATGAGCACGCTTTGTCCAATAGGATTTTACCTGTTCTTTTAACGCTTCCATATCTGTCCTCTCCTTGCCAAGTCTATAAGTTCTTTTGTGTATGGATGCTCAGGAGCATCTAAAATTGCCTGCGTTTCCTTGTGCTCCACACAATCTCCGTTTTTAAGTACCAGTAAACGGTGAGAAAGCTGGCTAACCAATGCAATATCATGCGAGACAAAGATAACTGCCATGTTCATTGTTTCAGCAAGCTTTTTAATGAGCACTACCACCTCAGCTTGTACAGAAGCATCTAAGGAGCTCGTTATCTCATCGCAGAGCAATAGCTGAGGTTTAACACATATAGCCCTTGCAATTGCAGCTCTTTGACATTGTCCACCACTTAACTCATGGGGATATTTATTCAGTAGCTCAAAATCCAGCCCCACAGTATTCATAAGGTCACGAAGCATGTCATCAGCTTCCTTCCTTTTCCTCACATTTAAGTGATTTGCTAAGCTTTCATAAAATGCTTTCTTCATTATTTTTTTAGGGTTAAAGGAATCGTGAGGGTGCTGAAAAACCATTTGCATGGCTTTGTAATCCACTCTCAAGGCAATATCCTTGTTTAGAAATAAAGCTTCTCCTGTAGTGTTTTTCTCTAAGCCTGCAATCAGCTTCAGCAAGGTGCTTTTTCCCGAACCACTCTCGCCGACAATGCCTAGAATCTCACCTTTCTTTACGCTAAGGCTTATGTCATTCACAGCTGAAACACGATGGGGAAACACC
>WPCG01044986.1_pt1 | contig 11142 bp, 14 predicted proteins | sample 5403311 | NCBI WGS metagenome assembly WPCG01 (sample SAMN12869467, study PRJNA574797) | sludge metagenome | isolation source: wastewater treatment of Control | place: China:Beijing | collected 2019-05-17 | reverse complement strand
GGATTGAAGGAGAAGGGATCTCATAAGTAATACTTGCCCTTATCTGGTCCTTGCTTATTTACATTCCAAGTTTTGAAGTTTCCTTTCAAGAAAGCGGTATTTATAAAATGGAGATTTCCATTACATTGTATCAGTTGTTATGTACCTCTTCTAGGCAAAACCGATTTAATCCTTCCAGTTTATTAAACAAATTTAATATTAATTTTATTTATCTTAGTATACATATAAATTTAATTATTTAGTTTAGCGTAAATTTAACTCCCGAATGATTTTATATGTCATTAGTCCTTATATAAGGGTATGAAGGGATTTTCAATCAATATAGAAGATGCAACTCTTGAGAACAACAACTTCCGCAAGGTCCTCTACACCTCAAAGCACAGCCAGCTGGTGCTTATGAGCCTCAGGCCCAAGGAAGACATCGGGATGGAAGTGCACGAGGAGAATGACCAGTTCTTCCGTTTTGAGAGCGGACAGGGAAAATGCATAATTGACGGCAACGAGTATGAGCTCGCTGATGGTGTCGCAGTGGTAGTGCCAGCAGGCGCGCAGCACAATGTCATCAACACTTCTGAAACTGAGGAACTGAAACTCTATACGATCTATTCACCGGCGCATCACAAGGATGGCATCGTGCGTGCCACCAAGGAAGAAGCCGAAGCCAATGAAGCGGATTTTGACGGAACGACTACAGAATAAGACTTAACTGGTTTCTTAAGTAAAATAGGTTTACACCTAAAAGCCGAATAATGTTTCAACGTCTGTGTGCTATGAATATAGTAAAGGATAGTGGCTATTCCGACAGTCCAATGGGGAATATCTTATGCGTAAAGACACGTTCGCACAGGCGTTATTCATTATTATTGGTATTAGTGGTCTCGTTTTGGCTTTATCTGCATTTATAAGTCCTCTCAACTTTTTGATTCCTTTTTTAGTTCCAGTCTTTGTGGTGTGTTCCCTTCTTTTGCCTTGGGCAAAAAAAGCAAATGTTTGGATTAGCAGTGCAGGGATTTTAGGTATCATTTTTTATTTTGCAGGATATTTTATTCCAATGTTATCTTTTTTGATGCTAATATCTATTTTTATGGCAGTCATTATCGTTGTCGCTAATGCATTCATCAAAGAGGACAGTCCGGAGGATGAGGATTTAGATGATCTGCCCTTACCAGGACCTTCTTATAAGCAGGGAAAAATCAAAAGCAATTTGATTTATTTTGTTTCGATGTGTGCAGCATTATTCAACCCTTTCCAACTGATTCAGATGGTCTACCAGTTAATCGGTATGATTACACCAATGCTGATGGGAAAGAAAATATATTCTTCAGCTGGAAATTTCAGGCAACAAACAGAATATTGCTTACCGGTTTCGGGTGAGTGGTTTATTATAAATGGAGGAACAAATAAGAAAGACTCTCATTCCTGGGAAATTTTCAATCAGCGTTATGCTTATGATATGGTAATAACCGATTCAAATAAAGCGCGTCATGAAAAAGGTGGTAATTCCGTCGAGGATTACTTTTGTTATGGAGAACCCATATTTGCGCCAGCAGATGGTGAGGTTGTCCATGCAAAAACCAGCGTTCGTGATTCTAAACATCCCGGAACGATGAGGATTGATTTTCTTGCAAAAGATTTTCGTGGTAATTTTGTAATGATCAAACATGCCCCAAACGAATATTCTTTTATGGCTCATTTTATTCCTGAAAGTATTCTTGTTAAAAAAGGGGAGAATGTATGTCAAGGTCAAGTAATCGGCAAATGCGGAAACTCTGGTCATTCTACGGAGCCTCATCTGCATTTTCATGTGCAGGATCATCCAAACTTTTATCTAGGAATAGGCTTGCCAGTAAAGTTCAGCCATCTGGTGATTGATGGAAACTTCTATGAAAAAGCATACATCAAAAAAGGACAAGTTGTAAGATCTTCGGGGGATAATAAGGACTAATTCGCTCTTTTTTCTGCCGATAGCAGTTTATAGCAGGGTGAATAAAAACAAAAATCAAAGAAGCCGGACCTGATTGAATATGGCACCTTGAATATGATTGTCTTTAATTGATAACACAGTGTAACACAGTGCAGTATAAAGAATACTTGGATTTCTCGTTCGGTAAAGAGAATATGTATCTTCTTATGAAAAAAATAAAAGGGCTTCTAAGGCTATTAAGATTTGAACTCCCGTTCTCCGCTGGGGTATGCGTTGTCATGGGACAGATCCTGGCCCTTGGAGAGTTCGCGTCCGCCTACGAAACTACATTGGGTTTTTTATCAGTATTTTTCATTTCAGCTTCGATCCTAGTATTGAATGATTATTTTGATGTCGAGACCGATAGGCTCAATGTGCCCGACCGCCCACTCCCCTCAAACCTTGTCACTACATCAGAAGCGTTATTGCTGTCACTAAGTTTCATGTTTGCTGGTCTTGTTCTTAGCTATTTGATCAGCTCTATAGCATTGCTATTATCAATTATCTTACTGATTATTGGATTTCTATATAATAGGAACTACAAGAAAAGTGGCCTGCCCGGGAATCTGATGGTGAGTTTTTCTGTTGGGATGACGTTTATTTATGGAGGCGTATCGGTAGGTCTACCCTTTAACAATATTGTCTGGCTTTTTGCAGCAATTGCCGCATTAATAGATCTGGGAGAAGAAATCGCTGCCGATGCTATGGATATACAGGGAGATTTTCTTATCTGTTCAAGATCGCTGGCAATAAGGCATGGGCGCCAGTTTGCTCTGCGGATAAGCAGTTACATCTTCTTTTTTGTTATTCTGCTGACATTCGTTCCTTTCATATTTGGGTGGCTGCCTGCTATTTACTTGTTGCCGATTGCGATAATGGATGTCTCGATTGCCTATTCATCTTTGAGAGTACTGAAGTCTGGTAGTAATAAGACTGCAGGAAGGAGATATATCCGCTGGATCTATCTGGGTTCAACTCTAGGGCTGCTGGTTTTTATATTAATGAGGCTGCTTGAAGCGTGAAGATGAAGAGTATCTCATGTTATGTTGGAACAGAATGTGAAAGTGGTTTTGAAACAGGCTCTTTGTCAACGGAACCCTCGTTCTTTATATCCGCCCAAGTCGCTACATTGGAAATAAAGGGTGTGAAGAGCTGATATCTGGGAAATATGTCAGTCCGAAGGAACCGGGACCACAAAGAACGTGCAGAACCCGTCTCCGATGTTCCTCGTCACGTGACCCTTGCCTGAGGTATCTTCCAGCAGGATCAGGTCTCCGGGCTTAAGTCGTCTAACCGTCCCGTCCGTGGTCTCCATCTCCACGGCACCTGACATGAGGGCCAGGAACTGGCGGGTTGGAGCCGGATGGAGTTCGCCAATCCAGCCCGGCTCAAATGTATAAAAGCGATACTTCACTGCCGGTCCGTCCTCTGAGACATAGAACGGGGCAGCTGGTGGTGCTGCTTGCATAAGGCTCTGTTCGACCTTCACAACATCAAAGTGTGAATCGCCCTGTGAGTCCACATATATTCTGTGGTAGGTTATCTGGGCGAGATCGGAATAACTTGATTTAGTCATATTTTGTTTCCCTCGGTGCGGTTGAGATTCTCTTCCCAACATGATTACGTTGTAAGCGAGGAAAGATAAATATTACGACAGATTTTCAGCTATAGATGGTCCGTTTTTTTGCATTCAGAGAAGTAGAATTGTTGTTATCTTTTTACTAGGGACCGCGGAAGTCATACGTGTAGTGCGAATAATCCTCCATGTGTGGTCATCATTAGATGCTTGATCTATATGAAAAAAGCTAAGAACCGTGACAACTTCTTTCACGAGGGAATAGCTCTACGGAAGGACAGAAATCCAGGAGTGAGACGTACCTGGCATCTAAAATAAGAAGGTATAGATTAAGGCTAATATTTCATATCCTGTGATTAGGTTGCCACAGCCATACTCCGAAATTATGGGCGATTGCCTGAGGTTACGCTGCCTTCAATTCACCAGATAAATACAAAACAATAAGTAAGAAGCTCCAATTTGGAAGGATTTCTGCCAAAACAATCCGTAAGTGACATCTGAATGCTATGATCAAAGAGGGAGTCACTGAGAGTCTGGCTGACTTCATACAGGGCAGGGCACCTGCAACTGTGAGAAGTGTTTATGTTATTCAAATGAGACTCTCTACAGAGTCTATCATTTGGGAAATAGCAGCCACTTGTTCAATTGCTACCATGCAGTGCCGCTCCAAGTGCTCCTGTGATCTGCGGTTCCGGAAGCATGTAGAGTGATATTCCTAATTCCTTTTCAAGTGCTGCTTTGATGCCGGCGTTCTTTGCCACTCCTCCCACAAAAGCCACATTTTCTTTTAGCCCGATCTGTCTGGCCATGACAGCAACCCTCCTAGCAATGCTTTCAACAAGTCCGGCTGAGATGTCCTCTTTTGAGTAACCCTTTGCCCGCAGCGATATAACTTCCGATTCAGCAAAAACAGTACACATACTGCTTATGCTTGCAGGTGATTTTGAATCAAGAGCCATCTTTCCGAGTTCTTCTATTGGCACTTCAAGTGCCCTTGCAGTGTACTCTAAGAATTTACCAGTTCCAGCTGCGCACTTGTCATTCATTAAAAAGTCCGTTACTTTGCCATTGTTCACAGAGATTACCTTGCTGTCCTGACCTCCAATATCTATTATGCCTTCAACATCCGGATATATGTGATGCACACCCTTTGCATGAGCAGTTATCTCACTGATGGACTTGTCGGCAAACTTAATGTTGTTCCTGCCATATCCTGTTGAATATACATGATTGACTTCTTTTCTGTCAATTCCGGCAATTCCGAACACATCTTCGTATACCTTTTCCGCCGCCGATACAAAATCAAATTTAGTGGATCGTATGGAGTGAACAGTGCTGCCGTCATCTTTAACCAAGACTGCCTTGGTTGTAGCCGAACCTGCATCTATCCCGACTGAGATCATGAGATCATCTCCATAAACGCATCGACACGAAGTCCGATTTGCTCAACATCAGAGTCACTGTAATCCGTCTCGATCGAGAGCATTGGTATCCCGGCCTCCTTCAGGGCCTTCTGTACCTTCTGTTTTTCTATATTGTACCCGTGGCAGAACTGCAATGTGTAGTAGATCACACCATCGACCCTGAACTCTCTGGCAAGTTCGAGGATATTATCTATACGCCTGTTATTGGGGCTCATGCAGGAGCAGGGTATTTTTATGTATCTTTCTGCCAGTGCAATCATTGGTTCCTTATCTTCGTCTACCAGGTCCCAGAAAGATCTCGTGCCGGTACAGCTTTCCTCTGCAACAATGACACCACCTTTACTCTCTATGGTCTCAGTTACTTTCGTGTTACCACCTGGCATTGGGCAACCGGAGATCATTATCCTGGGCTTATGAACCTGCTCGGGTTCAATGTTTTCCACTTCATCGATAAGCATCTGAAGGTATTCCTTAAGCTTATCTGATGATAAGAAATACTGCTTTTGAAGGATTTTCAGCACATGGGCACCACTTATAGGGCTTGGATCTCTTTTACGTAGCTCATAGAGCCTGTGAAGCAACTGTCTTGTTTCATTTGAGGATCTGATCTCCTGTCTTAATCCTTCGGTAGTTACTTTGTTGCCTGTAAGCTGTTCCATGGCATCCCTGAACTTTTCGAGCTCCGATAAAAAGTATTTAAGGGCTTCAGGAGTGTCCGGCCTTTGAGGAAGATCAATTACGTAGGTTGGAACATAATCCCCCAGTAATTCATACATCTTCTTCTTACTGTCACAGGTATTCTCGGCTACGATCATATCTACCATATTGAAGTGAGAGCAGGATTTTACTCCTGAACAGCCGTCATTGATGATTGAGCCAAAGGAAGATTTGACCAGCGGGCAGATATTTCTTGGCAGATACTGCTCCGCAATAGATACAGTGTCATTCTTGCCTCCGCAGAGTATTACACGGTCAGCTCCTGCTGCAAAAATAATCTCGTCGGGTACGAAGAGACAGAAAGTGCCGACTAATTTCTTTCCCGATTTTCTTTCATCTGCTATCTGGCGAATACGCTCACTATATGAGTTTTTGAGATCCTCAAGAGTTTTAAAGCGTTGCATGGTCTCTTCAGGCATTGTCCTTAACCAATATTAAGTCTTTTGAGGACTACTTCTTATGTACTAATATCCGGATGTCTTCCACGTACATCCGTCATACCCTTGATTTCCTGAATCCAAGGCAAAGAAAACACTGATAAGAGAATTATCAACGCCTTAGACAATGGTAATACCATGAATATAATATGCAGAATATGTATATATGAAAAAAGTCCGCTCCTTATTCTTGCAATAATAAAATGATGGAATTGATTTTATGGTAATAATGGCATGGTATATCAAATGGAATGGAGTACTGGTTGGTAAAAGCAAGAAGTTCTTCATGATCGACGGAGAAAAATACTTCGCTCCGGAGACATTGAATATGGAATACTTCAAAGACAATGGGAATCAGAAATCATCTCCAAAGGGAAAGATCAATTACTACGATATCGTTGTCAATGGTAAAGTGAATAAAGATGCAGCCTGGTATTATTCCGAGCCAACGGAAGAGGCTATCAAGGCCATAAGCTCAGATTTTACAAATTATGTTGCTTTTGGGAAAGCTGTGGATATATCAATATATCCTTAATCTATCCAGTCTTAGTTATTTTCTGGTAATAACTGCTTAGGGAAAGGATCAGAAGGAGATAAAGTATAAAATAAGTATTTTATTGGGAGCGGGCGCATGAAATTGTTACTATTCGATGTAGAATATTTTTGGTTTGACACTCATTGCAAGACAATCGAAAGTGTGGAAGATGTCGAAATTGAAGAAAGGATAGAGAATACTGCTGTTGTTTTCATCCATGCTGAATCAGAAGACGAAGAGAGAAAAAGCAAGATCGTTAAAAGCGCAGTGGGGAACATCAAATGGTATTTGAATAAAGTAAACAAGGATAAAATTGTATTACATTCCTTTGCTCATCTGTCGTCCAGTAAATCATCACCGGAATTCGCAATGGAAATTATAGTATCAATTGAGGAGAAACTGAGAAACAAAGGTATAAACGTTTATACGGTACCTTTTGGATATCTTTACCAATTCTCTATCCATGTCAAAGGTGAATCCCTTGCAAAGGTTTTCGTTGAGATATGAATACGCAGGTCATCATTAAGTGTACTACCTAGATATATAACAACTACAAAATGACTATGTCCAGGACAAAAAAAATGAAAATTAGAGAAAGTGGAATGCCTGGTGAAGATGTATGGGAAGGGTTTTTTGAGCCGGATAAGGTTCTTAAAAAGCTGGGTTTGAACGATAAGGTCGCAGATGTAGCAGATTTTGGTTGCGGTTATGGAACCTTTACGATCCCAGCTGCAAAGATGATATACGGAAAGGTCTATGCTATCGACATAGAACCTGAAATGATAGAAATAACAGAACAAAAAGCAAAGGCTGAGAACCTAAAAAATGTTGAAATCGTGCTCCGCGATTTCATGTCAGATGGCAGCGGTCTTGAAGATGAAAGTGTGGATTATGTCATCCTCGCTAATATTTTACATGTGGAGGGGCCGGAGAAGTTGCTCAGAGAAGCTCACAGGATCCTGAGACTTAATGGAAAAGTAGTAATCATTCACTGGAATTACGATCAGGCAACTCCAAGAGGGCCACCAATGGAAATCCGGCCTACACCGGAAAAATGCATTGAATGGGCTATTTCTTCAGGATTCAGCAATCCGGATGAATATGATCTTAAACCATATCATTATGGAATTGTCCTTAATAAAGAGAGATGATAAAATAAATCAGAAGTTGTCTGAAACGCTTTCAGGTTTGGTGTTGCGCCACTGAAAGTGGACCATAAAGTAAAGGTTTTTTTGCTGAATAAAGGAGTCGAAGCAGAGTAAATCAAAGAGAAAAATACTATGTAAAAGGGTGAAGAGTTGAATGTGAAGGACATTTCAGTTTTGCTGACTGAAAGCATATTTGGAGATATCAAGGAGGCAGAATCATGAAAGCAGGATTGATCAGGTGTATGCAAACAGAGGACATATGTCCTGCAACAACGGATTTTAAAGTAATGAAGGAGAAAAAACTTGCATTCGAGGGCATCGAGGATGAGATTGAAGTGATCGGTGTTATTTCATGCGGTGGTTGCCCCGGAAAGAAAGCAGTTTGGAGGGCTGCTGAGATGGTCAAACGCGGAGCTGATACAATTGTCCTTGCTTCATGTATCACACGAGGAAATCCCATTGGATTTGCCTGTCCGCATGCCGAACAGATGAAAACATCAATTGAAAAGAAGATTGGTGATTCGATAAGGTTAATTGATTATACTCATTAATGACCTTTAGAAATCCTGTTTTTAAGTGATTCAGCTCTTGAAACAATTATGCTGTTATCACTTGAAAAACAGTTGACATTGGTGCAAGAACCAACATCTGCCTCGTTAGAACGTATTAGTGGACCTGCGGAGATTCGAACTCCGAGCCTCTACCGTGCGAATGTATCATGTATTAGCGACGTGACTGCAGAAATTACAACCAAGAGTGCCAACTATGCATGGAATAATCAGGCGCACTCGACTGGGCTTCAATATTTTTGAAACTCCAATGAAGTCGCTTTTAAAAACTGGGGATTTTTATAATGGAGAATGTGGCTGCGGTGGAGAAGAGACATCCTGCTGTAGTGGGAATACAAAGGAATCATCCTAAAATAGAGATGAAATGTCCGTCCCAGAGGATTAAGAGATTGCAAAACCGTTGTGTACACTGGCTCACCTCTCTTCGCCTGCACTCTGGTATCGCGAGCTCTACCGTCACATACCCATTGAAATGGGCCGTCCTGCTAACTATAATCTTCACGGATGACAACAAATCCTGGTAAAATAGACGTAGTCTACGGCACAGAAGGATCTCGTAAACGTGGCAAGCATGCTCTCTTATACCCGGCAGGACAGGCTCGAGATAAAGCTCCTCCTTGGAAAGTGTGGTCGGTGTCGTGATGAGCTGCGTGGCCCGGAATCAGAACGGAGCCCCGATCGACAACCAGGATCTGCAGTTTTGGAAAGTTGCTCATTGATTCCTAACAAAATGAAGTTATTTGAATTTTCCAAACGCGACAAGTGGTATGCCTGCATGCAAAGCTTGAGTCAAATAATGTCTTTTTTCGATTGTGAGACTCTTTTTGTTTCTGAGAGTACATTCTTTCTTTAAACAGAGAGAACTGTGATGCAAAGGTTTAATTCTATTGTGTTATATGTTGTTAACGGGGTTAACGTCGTACTTAATGTCTTTTAAAAGCTGTATTTGGTTATGACAACGGTGGCGTGTAGAAGTGGACTTGCTGGAAAACTGCAAGTGGGTAAAAGGCAGTCAGCAACAGTACTCAAGCTAATGGTCGGCAGTCTTATTGTAAAGATCTGGAAACAAATCACTGATAAGAATGTTGCAAGTGTTAGCGAAGAGACATTAAACGGAGTTCTGAAATTCTACAGGGAGAATTTCACGGAGATAAATGAAGGTAGATTCAAGTCATATACTCACTTCTTCAAAAGAACAACTTATGTATATGTAGATGAAAATGAAGTTAGAGGTTACGGTCTTTACTATGTGATGGCCTCTTTATCGAAGAGAGGTCTTGAAAGAGTGGCAACTCTTTACTCCTTCACAGTTGATAACAAGTACCAAGGATTGGGTATTGGGACCAAGATTCTTCAAAAGAGCCTGCTGGAAATGCAATTGAACTCAATCGATCGAGTTATATTGTATGTTGCAGCAGACAATGAACCTGCAATCGGCCTGTATGAAAAAATGGGATTTAGGGTTACAGAAGAAGTGATGGATGTATGTGGCCCTGGAAAGCAGTGTCACCAAATGGAGCTATTTTTTAGCAACTAGCATATTTTCATGATTTAGTGCAGCAGTGCGTGCACACTAACTTCCTCGTTTTGACTGCTGCACTGCTATGCCTCTAAAAGAGTATATTTAAAATCATTCAATCAACCTTTTGAAATAATGCCATGCCCATAAAACTTCAATGAGCTCCCATCCCTGTTGGCCATATTCATTCAGTTTTCTTGTAGTTCTTCCACCCATACCTAATATCAAAACACATTTGTATTCGTATTTTTGCATTTAAACTCCTCTTAGTAAACCTGATAATTGTATCAAGGATTAAACAATTAATTATCTACAGGCTAGTGTAAAGTCAAAGAGATCACAATAACAATCAATCCAAACAATCCGGTTAAAATATTAAGAACTGTTATTTTCTTCCCATCATCATTTCCAAGCATGTCAACAACCCACTTCTGAAACGCACTATAATTCATTAAGAAGTAGACGGCCTTTATAGCTGTCAATGAGAAAAGAATTGTGATTATGATTGAAAACGGGATATTAGTTGTTAATTCTTTATACCAGGTAAAGGCTACCAAAGATAAACCTATAACTGCTACTGGAACTATCCATTCAGGGCGCTTTTCTGTATAGGCTTTAGCAATGAACTGGTTTCCTTCCTTCAGAAGAAAGTGCATATAAAAAGGTTTAAGCAATGCTGCAAGCCCAAAAATGAGTCCCAGTATTTGGAAATAGTTCATGCTTAAACCTCTTTAATCACCTTTTTGTTCCATATCAAATTTTCATATATAAACTGAATTAAAAGAACTACGATTAAAGCAGCTATTCCAGCAAGAAGCACTGCCAGTATTTTGTACAAAATGTGACCTGCATACCATAGAATGTGTATGACTGCTAACCATATGGTGAAAACTGCTGCAACTAGAATGCTCGACATAATTCCAGAAGCAATTTCACCTGGTGCGTATGCTACGTATGAGAATGCAAAAAAGGCAGCTAGTATTGCCCAGATAAAAAGCCAGTATTTTGATGGCATAATTTTACTATCTGTCATGTATCTTCCTCCTGATTCAAATTTAGACTCTATTAAAAAACATTAAAGAGGTATCGTCCCTGTATTCATAAGTCTTTCTATAAATAGTCTGGCTTGAGCAACAATGGAATGTCAAAAGTGTGCTAAATATCTAAGTATTCATGACGCTGTAAGAATCCCCACGTTGAAAAGTGACGCATTCGGTTGATTAACTATAATAATAATAATAATAATAATAATAA
>WPCG01041512.1_pt1 | contig 11160 bp, 11 predicted proteins | sample 5403311 | NCBI WGS metagenome assembly WPCG01 (sample SAMN12869467, study PRJNA574797) | sludge metagenome | isolation source: wastewater treatment of Control | place: China:Beijing | collected 2019-05-17 | reverse complement strand
AATTGATGTTCTAGACAAAGTCAGAACCCAAAAGAAAGCCATTCAGGTAGCTCTTGAATCCGTCACGAATGTAGAGAATCATGATGAGTATCACTGGTATGTGGTAGAAGCAGACGCTCGTGAACTTGCAGATACTGTCGCTGGTCAACTTCAGGATATTGTTCAGCAAGATATTACGGTTCGTCCTATTTTTCCTATCATTATGGCTCATACAGGTCCTGGTACCATTGGACTTGGCAGAGTTAAAAAATTCTAACAAAAAATCCACATGATTATCTGTGGATTTTTTTAAGCACTCTTACAAGTGGTATACTTAGAACCACTGCTAGAACAGCTTCAAAGATTGTATTTTGCACAATAACAACAAGAACAAAGGCAATAATTGCATTAAACTGATCAAAAATACTACCATCTAGTCCAAGGAAAATAGCTAGAACAGTTAAGACGAACACAGCATGAAGGAGTGTTGTAATAAAGGCTGTAACACCTACTTGTAGATCCTGCTGAATCTTAAATTTGTTTATTATATTCCATATAGCACTTACAGAAAGACCAAATAGTAATCGTGGAAAGACAGATACAATTGGGTTGATAAACAACATATCGACCGGTGTAGCTCCACGGGTCAGCGCTACGACAAGGGAAGACACCCCAAAGGCCAACGACGTTATGACAGCACTGCGAAACCCAAAGACTATCCCTGCAACAATGACAGGTATGTGAATGATGGTCATCGAAATTCCACCGATTTGAATGATTCCAAGGTTTGGAACCAGTGCAAGAATGGCTGTAATCGCTATAAACATAGCGTTAATTGTAATATCGCGAGATTTCATGTTACTCTTTCTCCTTTATAAATATCTCATATAGACCTTCGCTAAGCAAAAACTCATCATAAGTAAAGTCCGGCATGGCGTGATAAATGATTTTCGCATAGCCTCCAGTAATTAATCGTGTCACAGGCAGACCTAGCTCTTTTTCAATCTTATCTGCAAGACCTTCCACTGTGGCAATTGCCCCATAAAGAACCCCGGATTGCATCGCTTCAATCGTATCTGAACCAATCACGTGAGTTGGAAGTGTCAAATCAACGGCAGGCAGATGAGGGATGAAACGAACGAGTGCATCACTAGAAATCCCAATCCCTGGGACAATCACTCCACCTTTAAACTCTTTATGTTGATTGATGACACTGATTTTCGTTGCTGATCCTAAGTCCGCAACAATCGCAGGTAATGGATATTTCGCCATTGTTCCATAGCTGGTAGCTATGAAATCAGCACCGATATGATCACGCTCTTTCAGATGAATCTTAAAATCACGAAGTTTTGAAGCCGAGACCACATAAATATCAAGGGCGGTATATTCCATTAATAAATGAACCAAATCATCTGTAATTGCTGGAACAACCGACGAAAGTACAACACCTGTCAATGTTTCCCTGTCAACTTTTTTTGAAAATAACTGATCCAACCACTGTTTGTAGTAGTTAACCACATTTTCTTTCTGTGTTTCCAGCCGTTCATCATAGATTCTCTGCTTATTCAAATCATAGATGACGGCCACCAGATTTGAGTTTCCAACATCAACAGTTAGTATCATAAAATCCTCCTAAAGTTCAATACAAGTTTACACTATTTACTCTATTTTTACCATGATTTAGACTAAAAAAGGCAGTTTCCTGCCTAATTTACTGGTGTTGTCATCGATTGAATTTTCACAAAAGAATCAAACTTAAGAACGCCAATTCGGATAGGAAAGAAGACCATGACTCGATAGCGCTTCGACACCTCCTGATTAATGGAGTAATGACAAAACTCACAAAGTTTCATGTCATCGATCTTGGTTTGCACTTGTTCATCATATCGATGAGAAGACTCTATCTGAGAAACAATGCTCTCCTGAAAAAGTCGAGCCTGATGGTAATCAGCCATAACTTTGACAAATGACATCGCAATAAGAATGAATGTCATACCAAACAAGATGACCAGACTAACTTCAAATCCCCCTTTCATCAGTTACCAACCTCTGACATACTTGTCCATTGAGTGGTAATATTCTCACGCAATGTTACCTTGAATTCTTCGGAAAAGGCAATCATACCTACCGCGATGACTGTCACTACAAGGACAAGTCCGTACTCTTCAAAAAATGCTTTCATTATTTCACCTCCTTTCGAGCAATAACACAATCGTTTGCATCATCATAACTATAAAAACGCCAGTTACCGCCACCAAAGGAGCCATTGCCCACCATTGGCTAAGTGAATCAGACGATTTCATCTTTTCATTCCGGGCTTCTTTCAGCCATCGGCCTGTCGTAGATATCATGCGATTTAACTGATGCATGGCATCCTGCTGTCCTACTGTATTATATCGATACAACAGTTTCATCGCTCTGACAATTTCTACACACTGATAATCTGCCAAAAACTCATTGTACACAGATAATTTACGGGGATTCTCTCTCAGCTTTCCTACAAGTTCATTTAAATGACCACGAATCAGTAAAGGAGAATACGGAATGGATAGTTCAAGAGCAACCATGACCGTATTATGTTGAAGTAGAATCTGCAATTGACGAAGCCAAACCGGAAATTGTTCCGAAAGTTTTTTACGATACTCTTTTAATTTGAGTTTCATCCGCCAATACGGTTGTTTGTATACCACAAACACAAGAAGTGATGACCCACTAATCATGGCCAGATCATAATCAAATAGTATAGCAATGACAATGAGTAAGCATGCTACCATACACTTGTAAATTCTTTGAGTTGCGAACTTCTGATAAGATATGGATTGAGTCATCATCACCAGCTTTTCGACATCTTCCTCAGCCAATACGTTGATAACCATGTCTTTCTTCACATAAAACGCAATAAGTATACATATAACTGATCCCTTAAATATCCAGATCATACCTTATCACCCATAACGATCCAACGAGAGGATAGCAATCGAAAAGCAACAAGAATCGTGACAAAGACGACAAGAAGAAATGCCGTAATCACATGGTGATAGATTTCAAACAGAGTTAAATCAAAGAAACTGGTTAACATAGACTGATTTAGTAATGCAATCACACAAGACATCAGACAAAGCAGAATCATTCGCTGTTTCATCCGTTTCCTTTCTTCAATCCAAATCATTGTATCTTCAATCCAATCATCTATATCATCCTCCAACAGTTCAATAGCATCATGGCTGCCAAGACTTCCAAACATTTCACAGCTGCTCACAAATGTTTGAATGTTTTTAACAATAAAATGAGGATATTGATCATAAAACACCTGGAATGATGAAAGAACGTCTCCTTTTTGTTCAATAACTTCAATCATGGATTCCACAATGGGTAATAACCGTTCATCCACATACGATTTCGATTCACTATAAGCAAGAAATACTTTCTGATGTGTTTTAAAGTGAGCTAGAAAATGCTGAAGAAACTGAGTACATTGATGAAATTCATTGGCATAAAACCTGTATTTTAGCTGATAAAATAAAACAAGGGGTAAACCACACCAGCTGATGATCAGAAGAAGTATCATGTGTTTTACTGACAAATGAAACATGGTTGTCAGTGCAAGAATAGATAAACTCAAGATAATGTAATGTATAACAAACGATTGATATTGCGGTGTCATAAAGGCGCTATACCACTTTTTCTCAACGAATACGGTAGATAGGTCAGAAAAGGATAGATGGTCTTTGCCAACCAGATAGATGGCTAGAAAGCCCACAAGAAGCAAGAAAATAATCATCCACTTCTCCCTCCTTTGCTACAGTTTTCATACCATTGCTTCTTCAGCAACAGTTTGTCTGGCCATATCGGATAATTCGTCTGTCCCACGGATACTTGATAAATAGGCTCAATCATAATCTCATCATCCTTAACATAGAAGCAACAGACTTCCTTTACATATCTTCGCACACCTTTTCGCGTAATAAGTGCTTCCATATGAACCCCTATATCAATAGACTCACAAATCATGTGCATAATGGTTTCGTTGGAAAGCTCAACACTTTCAAACATATGCAACATACGCTTAGGAATCATGAAAGCACTCGAAGCATGTAACGTAGATAATAAGTTTGCTCCTGTGGACACACTTTGAAGTAAACCAACAACTTCCTTGCCTCGGACTTCTGAAACAAGCATCCAGTCAGGTCGCTGTCTTAAGCAGGTTTTGATGGCACTACTGTAATCAAAGTATTCATTCACTTTTAATGCAACACAATCACTCTTCGGAAATAAAACACCATAGCGCAGTTCATAGGTATCTTCAATCGTAATCACCCTTTGACTAGGATCAATGTTCGAAGAAAGATACTTTACAAACTCAGTCTTCCCTGACCCCGGTAATCCACTCACGAGTATGTTACAGCGATATTTGACACATTGCTTTAGAAGTTCCAGCACCCATGATGGTGCTATTTTCTGCTTACGAATCACATCCGGTGTCAGTCTCAAAATTGCAGGTGTTTTACGTATGGAGATACTCAAGTACTTACTAACACTTGGATGTACCAAACTGATTCGTAATTCATTAGTCGCGGACTCAACCACCGGATGAACTGTATTAAAAGGTAAATTAGCATAATTGGCGAACTTATAAGCCAACTGCTCGCAATGTGCTGTCAGTTCTATCCCTTCAACCCGATATCTCCCTTTACTTAAATGATCAATCCAAATATCTGCACCATTGTAATTAATGTCGGTTATCATGACATCCTCCACGTATGGCTGCAATAAACCAAAATCAAACTCATTCATACAATTGACTCCAGCACTCACTGGATTCATTTTTGAGCGCTTCATCTGCAACGATCCGATCCAACCCATGCGCTACTAACCTGATTTGTCCTGCTTTCTGTGCCCGATAGAAGTCTTGCGCATCACTTTGATTAATTGCAAACAGAATGAGTGCAGGAATTTTTTGTGCCTTAGCTTCATCCATGTTCAACCCATTTCGATCCTTAATAGCCAAGATGCGGACATCCTTGAAAATCCAATCAACCATCGTAGGCTGATTCCGCAAGGACAACACCAGCAATAAGTCCACATATTGACCAACAGTGACTGTATTCCCTAACGATAGATTTAAATCCGTTGAAAATGGTACAGCCACCTGATGCTCATATAACTGATACAATGAATTCGAGGATAAATCACTTGATTCAAAGTGAGACTTATAAATAATTGAGCCAGCAGGAATATGTGTCATACGAGCAACTCGGACATCACTTAGTTGATTCAAATGAGTGACCATATCATCACTCAACCATGATTTAGGAATCTGCTTGATACTAACGTCATCTTCAGAAATTAAATGACGATCGGTAAGTGCACTGTTTGCGACCACAACATCCACCCATTCCACTGATTTCTGTAACAACACCACAAATCCACTGATATTTGCAACACATACGATGATAATCACCCAAAGCCATTTAGATCTAAGGTATTTCACTTATATCTACCTCCTCAATCATAGCTAAACTTATAAAGTATCTATCTACCCAAAATCCCTGCCTCTTTTTTGCTTCAAGTTCAAATCTTAGCATGAATGGTTCCATACGATATCCCATTAGTGATAACTCTGCAAATTGCATCGAGTCATTCAATTTTAGATACTCGCTCATCACCTCCATCGCATCACTCTTCGAACACCTTCTTACAACACATTCCTGCATCGTTATTCGAAATGATGTCTTAAACTCTGATAGTAGTTCAGTTCGTATCATTTCGTATTGAATCAACCAAATCAAAAATAATGAAACAAATACCATCATAACAAACAATGTATACGACATAACAATTCCTTTCATAAGCACCTCCTTTTCTTATACATAAAAAACCAACAATCTCCTTGAAAGATTGTTGGTTTGTACCACATTTTTATTATAAGACTGTTAGAAGGACATATCCAAGGTAACTGACAAGAAGCAATAACCCTTGCCAACGATAGAATTGCCGCTTTAATAAACTAGGTAGAATAGCAATTGCCATAAATAGTAGTGCAAACGGAATATCCTGACTTAGCGTTTCATTACGCACAATCAGATCACCAGGAGCAACAAGAACCGAAGCTGGAATAACCATCCCCATATTGATAATATTAGCACCAATGACATTCCCAACAGAAAGTCCTGCATTCTTTTTGATCAATGCCATAATAGTTGTCACAAGTTCAGGAAGTGATGTCCCTATCGCAACAATCGTAAGACCAATTACTGCTTCTGGAACATTAAAAATCAGGGCTAATGCGCTTCCGTTATCAACCATTAACCTTGCACCAATGACAACAAACAGAGCTCCAACAACAAATATTGTGATGTGCTTGATTATTTCAGGTTTTTTCACAGATTCTTTGGGTTCGTTTGGCAGATTTCGAACAGATTGGACATTATTATAAATATAATAAATCAAAAATCCCCAAAGAAGTAAACTTTCAATCAGTGTCAAGCGAATATCAAGAATAAGAAACCCAATAGATAATGTTAAAAGAATCATGAATACTCCCTTTTGCAACAGGTTTTTTGAAACATGTTTACTCGGAAGAAAAACTAAAGATATTCCCATGATTAATCCTAAGTTTGCTACTACGGATCCCAAAGCATTTCCAATAGCTAAATCCACTTTCCCCGCAGACGTCGCTATAACAGAGACAAGCAGCTCAGGCAATGTAGTAGCTAACGAAACAATCGTAGCACCAATGATAAAACTAGGAATCCCACTTGCTTTTGCAAGCCAACTGGCTCCATCAACAAATAAATCTCCACCTTTGATAACTAAAATCAAACCTAGTATAAATAAGAGTACAATCCACAAGATATCCAATGTATTCGCCTACTTTCTTAACCATGCGATTATACCATTAAATTATTTAAAAAACAAACATGAACCTTACTTTCTTCAAGCAATTCAAAGAACTATTTAACTGAAACGGAACGAATAATCTTAAATCCTTTAAGAACTTCAACAATGATTACAGGTGCTATTGCAAGTCCAAAACTAACTGCATATAAGGGCATGCTCAGTAAAGATAATCCAAACATGGTTGCAAATGCAGGAACAAAAGCAATAATCAAAGTTAATCCCACCGAAATCACAAATGCTTGAACTAACTGCTTATTCGTAAACACACCAATTTTAAACAGTGAGTCATTCGATCTCATACTGAAGCTATGAAACACCTGAGAAAGACTTAAAACTAAAAATGCCATTGTTCGTCCATCCTCCAAGTTACCTGATGAAGTCAAGCCAATTCTAAATCCAATTAACGTTAATACCGAAAACATAAATCCATATCCAAGAATCTGAAAAATAAACCCATTGGCAAAAATGCCTTCATTCTTAGGTTTTGGCTTACGAAACATGATATCTTTTTCTGCAGGCTCCAAACCAAGTGAGATTGCTGGCATACTATCTGTTACAAGGTTGATCCATAGTAATTGCATGGACAAAAGCGGAGAAATCTGCCAAAAAACCATAGAAAATAGAATAGTGAAAATCTCTCCAATGTTTGTCCCGAGTAAGAAACCAACAACTTTCTTAATATTATCATAAATATTTCTACCAGCTTTGACAGCCTCTACAATGGTAGTAAAGTTATCATCCATGAGTGTCATATCAGAAGCTTCTTTCGCAACATCCGTACCTGTAATTCCCATTGAACAACCAATGTCAGCAGCTTTTAATGCTGGACCATCATTCACCCCATCACCTGTCATGGCAACAATTTCATTATGGGATTGCCAAGCCTTTACAATCCTAATTTTATCACTTGGTGACACTCTGGCAAAGACGGAAATACTCTGTATTTCATTATATAACTCCTCATCACTCATTCTATTCAGTTCAAAACCTGATATTGCCTTGTCATTTTCATTTAAGATACCCAGATTTTCTGCAATGGCCGAGGCAGTAATTAAATGATCTCCTGTAATCATTACCGTCTTTATTCCTGCCAGTTTACAGATATTAACTGCTTCCTTCGCTTCTTCCCTAGGTGGATCAATCATAGCAACTAATCCAATCAGCTGAAGATTACTTTCAATTTCATTAACCCCTAAATCCTCAGATACATCATCAACAATTTTGATTGCTACCGCCAATACTCGTAAAGCCTTTGAGGCCCACTCATTGACTAATCGCTCAGCCTTTTGCATATTTTCACTATGACTGATTTTCGAAATTTCATCAAATGCACCCTTAACAATAACCACATTTTTGCCATCTTTTCGAACAATTGTACTCATTCTTTTACGGTCTGAATCAAAAGGAATGCTATGTAATCTAGGATACTTCTCATCCAACCGATCCTTTTTCAATCCGTTATCAAAAGCCGCTTTGACAATTGATGTTTCCGTAGGATCTCCAACATGTATAAATTTATCATTTTCTACATGGACATTTCCATCACTACATAAAGTACCATACAAAAGAAGTTCTTTCGCACTCTCAGAATTAGTATCTGTTACATCCTCTACAATTCCAAGTTCATCCATATATAATTTAGTTAGTGTCATTTGATTCATTGTAAGTGTTCCTGTTTTATCAGAGCAGATAACACTGGCACTACCTAAAGTCTCTACAGCCGGTAATCTTCGAACAATGGCATTTCTTTTTGCCATCTTGGAAACTCCAAGAGCAAGTACTACAGTAACAATTGCCGGTAGACCCTCCGGTATGGCAGCTACAGCCAAGGAAATACTAATCATGAAGATCTCGATAGCAGGCAATCCCTTATTCAACCCAATGAAAAATATTACGACTGATATCGCAAGAGCTGCACCACCTAGGTATTTACCCAATTTATCAAGTTGATATTGAAGAGGCGTCTGCCCCTCCTTCTCCTGAGATAGTAAATCCGCAATCTTTCCAATTTCTGTTTCCATACCAATATCTGTAATCACTGCTTTTGCACTCCCATAAACAACCGCACAGCTGGAGAATACCATGTTTGATCTGTCACCAATAGATGCATCCTGATCAACAATTGCACTTGAATTCTTCTCTACCGGAACAGATTCACCTGTAAGTGACGATTCATCCACGCGCAAGCTCGACGATTCGACTAATCGCGCATCGGCAGGCACAATATCACCTGCATCCAATTTTATCACATCTCCAACAACTAAATTCTTGGAATCAGTAACCATAAGCTGACCATCACGGATCACCTTCACTTGTGGTGCACTCATTTTCTTAAGAGCTTCCAACGCTTTCTCTGCTTTACTCTCCTGTATAACACCAATGATTGCATTAACAATAACAATAAGTACAATTAATATCGGTTCAGCAAACCCATGTTTTTCAATCAGAGATACTCCAAAAGAAATTGCTGCCGCAATGAGTAATATGATTATAAGAACATCTTTAAATTGAGAAAAAAACTGTTGAAGAAATGATTTTCCTTTTTTCTCTTTAAGCTGATTGAGACCATATTTCAATTGTCTCGATTCAACTTCATGACTACTTAATCCTACCATTGAATCTGATGATAAGTCATTAATCAGTTTCTCTACTGGCTTCGTATAGTTGTTTTCCACAAAATCACCTCCATCATATTATACCACTTTCCTCACCTTTAATAAAAAAAGCGACTATCCATTATTATATGGAGTTTTCAAATGTGTTCCGCTCATAACCAAGCTGAATTTTCATAAATCAAATATTAACGATATTGTAAACTGTGGTATAATATTTTTGCACTGAAAAGAGGGTATTATGAAAAAGCACAGAGAAACGATTCAAAAATTTTTCTTTAATTTTATTGCTTCATTTTCTCTACTTTTTTTATTGGTGACAATTCTATCCAGTTTTTCGGAAAATAACCGTATACTTAATAAACGCGCTGAAATCACAAATAACGAATCTAATTTAATCCGAATCCAGAAGGAACTGATTGCCTCAGATTTTGAACAGATACGTTGGGATATGCGAGTGTTACACAAACTGTTTTCTGACCAGAATATCTACCAGTATGTTCAGGACGCCTCCTATCTACTGGATCACAAGCCTAATTATCGGGCATTAACCTATATCTCCTCTTCAAATCAAATGGTTAAACTTAAACAGAACACAGATACTTATGAAGTGATTCTTGGAAGAGATACTGCTTTTTATCAGTCAATCAAACCGAATTTAAAGATGCTATCTCCTGACGATATTTTTATTTCCAATATTCAGTTTAGTTTAAATACAGAATCGATGTTTTATGAACCTATGATCTATTTTGGTACACCTCATATTGAAAACAATCAGACAATCGGTTGGATACTCCTTGATGTATCTTTAGAGAGCATGTTTCTAAAATTCAAAGATCTCCGCGCAACAAGTACAGGAGAAATGATGCTGTTAAGTCGACGAGGTGATTACTTCATTGATAAACAGAATCTTCTGCTCAACAACCCAAGTGCGATTAGTTTCGCCGCCCAAAAACCATTTGTATGGCAAAACATAACCACACGTAGTTCCCCCTTTATTTACTTGGATGGTGTCTATTTCTTTGATGATTTAACCATTGAAGCCAAACTATCCAATGACATAGGTAACATTTACATCCAAGATAGCTTCTGGCATATTGTTACATATATTCCTATGACACATAAATTTGCGAATGTATTTGACTCAGCATATACTGCTTCAATCTTTATCTTAATACATAATAATCCCTTTTCTTACCTCATGGCTTTGATTTATGCAACATTGTATTCACTGACAGTGACAAATCACGCTCTATTCACTGAGAAATTCAGACGATTATCTCAAATTGATCCATTAACACAGGCTTTCAATCGACGGCATGGATTCGAACTACTTCACAAAGCAATTGAAAAGCATCAGAAATCACCTTATCCATTAAGTCTGATTTTCATCGATGTCGACCATCTAAAGCAAGTGAATGATGAGTTCGATCACAAGCTAGGAGATCAGATGCTGATATTCATTGTTTCAACATTTGAAAGGCTTCTACCCAAACAAGGTTCTATTTCTCGAATTGGCGGAGACGAGTTCCTTATACTACTCCCAGATTTCACCCAAGAAGAAGCCGACAATTTCATTTCTCAGGTTCAACATGAATGCAGAAAGCAACACTTCGGTACATATCCGTGTGAGTTCAGTGTAGGAAATCTATTGTATCAGGATGAGTAT
>WPCG01145850.1_pt1 | contig 11186 bp, 9 predicted proteins | sample 5403311 | NCBI WGS metagenome assembly WPCG01 (sample SAMN12869467, study PRJNA574797) | sludge metagenome | isolation source: wastewater treatment of Control | place: China:Beijing | collected 2019-05-17 | reverse complement strand
TAGATTTTTTTACCTTATATGCTAGCTTATCCGCCAAGTTTTCTAGCGTCTCTTTACGTTTTGTACGATAATTTTCAGTATCTAAAACAACACGTATATACTCATCTCTTCCTTTATTCACAACAAGGCTTATTAAATACTGAAGTGAATCCAATGTTTGGCCCCTTTTACCAATTAAAATAGCCATATCATCACCAGCCATTTCAATCGTTAAAACATCACCTTGTAAATCCATTGTCAAATCAGCATAAATATTCATTTCTTGTAGAACACGACTTAAAAAATCACGAGCTGTACTTACTAAATCATCTTTTATAAATACTTTTATTTTATAGTCTTTCGATCCAAATCCTAAAAATCCTTTTGTTCCTTCTTCAATGATTTCGTAATCAACTTTTTCTCTAGCGCAGTCTAACTCTATTAGAGCTAATCGAATGGCTTCTTCTACGCTTTTACTGGTCATTTCAACGAATTTCATTTAAGCAACATCCCCCTTGATTGGTCTATTCATCAAATACTGTTGAACAACTTGGAATAAACTTCCCACTGTCCAGTATACAATTAATCCTGCAGATAAAGAAGTTCCCCAGAATAAAATCATAACTGGAAAGATTGTTTGCATAATTTTCATAGAACTATTTTGGCTTGCATTTGCAGCAGCTTGCGAACTATTCATTGACGACATTTGGAAATATGTTAAAACCGCAGATAAAATTGGCATTAAACCTGGTAATCCTAATAACCACTGTGGTCCTGTCGACAAAACATTGCTCATTAAGTCCGGCTGAGATAAATCTTTAATCCACAAAAAGGCATCTTGTGTTGCCTTAATTAATAACTCTGGATTATCAGCAAATACATAAAGCTGTGGTTCTCTCATAGCTGTAAATAAACCAATGATAATTGGAAATTGAATTAATAAAGGCAAACACCCACTTAATGGATTATAGTTGTGCTCTTTATATAACTCCATCATAAGTTGATTTTGCTTTTCTTTGTTATCTTTATATTTTTCCTGAATTTCTTTCATTTTTGGTTGTAAAGCAGCCATTTGCTTTGTTGATTTTAATTGCTTAAAGGTAAATGGCAACAAAAGAAGCTTTGTAATGATTGTAAAAATAACAATAGATATACCATAGTTTTGAACAACACTATAGATTAAACCTAATAAATAACCGAAAATTTGTGCAAATATAGCCAACGTGAGTTCCTCCTAAAATTATTCTAATGGATCGTATCCCCCTGGATGAAATGGATGACATTTAATAATTCTTTTAATACTCAGAAACAATCCTTTAATAGCCCCATATTTTTCAATTGCTTGAATTGAATACGTTGAACAAGTTGGTGTAAAACGACAATTGGCTCCCAAAAGGGGAGAAATCATTTTTTGATAGGTTTTTATCAAAAAAATAAAAACAATTTTCACATGAATCACACTTTCTAATGTAAACCCGCCTTACGTACTAAGTATAACATAGACTTTTTCACTTCAGAATACTCTATTTCAGAAGCCTTTACTCTTACAATAAATATAAGATCATAAGACTGAGTAAACTCACAATTTAGTCTAAAAACTTCCTTTACTAATCGCCTTATTCTGTTTCTTGTAACACTATTGCCAACTTTCTTACTTATTGAAATACCTATCCTAGAAACCGGGAGGTCATTTTTTATAACATACAAAACCAAATGCTTGTCCGCATACGACTTTCCCTTTTTATAAACCCTTGAGAACTCAGTGGTTGTTTTTAAAGTTATAACCTTCATATTATCTCCATGAATCTAACTAAGCTTACAAAAAAAGACCACTGACTGCGGTCTTTTCATTCTTAAGAAGATAATTTCTTTCTACCTTTTCTTCTTCTAGCCTTAAGAACATTTCTGCCAGAACTTGTTTTCATTCTCTTACGAAAACCATGTTCAACTTTTCTTTGTCTTTTTTTAGGTTGATACGTTCTTTTCATCTTTGAGCACCTCCTTAACTTGTCATACATTATATATAAACAAATATTTTTTACATAACTCTGCTAAAACATTATAACGTTAACCCTTCGCAATGTCAAGTTTAAGGTTACTTCATCAAAAAAACACTTTTTCTTCTATATATAGGTGCTTATCAGAAACACATTATCATATATTGTACTTATCATCATAATATCCACGGTTTCTCGACAGATTATTAAAAATAATCCACATTTTTTTAGGCTAACTCCGACATTCATATTATCCACAAAAAATAAGTACAAATAAAAATATCTTTTTTTGTGGATAAGTTTGAAAAAAACTCAGAAATTTGTTAAAATAATTTGTACTCACAATTTTAAAAAAGTGAATGCACAGGCTTGTGGATAAATAAAATTTGTTGATTAATTCTCTTTTTTTTTTGACTTTTTGATGATTCCACTGTGCATACTGTTGATAAATATACGGTTTTTCTGTTGATAATTTAATTAAACATTTTTTTATCCACAGATTTTTCACTCATCTTTGTAAGTCTTTTTTTAGTCATTTTATATTTTATTATCAACATTTAGCTCTTTTTTTTGTGGATAAATGTTTCATCTAGGAGGATAAGTAATGGATAATCAGTTAAACGCAATTTGGGAACAAGCTAGAGAAATCATGCGCAATGAATTAATGACGGTAAGTTTTAGCACTTGGATAGAAACAATAGACCCAATAGCTATTGAAGGAAATACTATTATTCTTCAAACAACTGCCAACTTAAACAGAAATGTCCTAGAAAACCGATACAACGACCTAATAAAAAATACCATTAAACACATCACAAATCTCGACTACATTATTAAATACATTATCCCAGAGGAAAATACTGTGGAGCTTAAGAAACAGCGTGATCACCAAACAAACGAGTTTTTTGAAAATACAAATTTAAACCCAAGATATGTCTTTAATGAGTTTGTCGTTGGTAATAGCAATCGTTTTGCACATGCAGCGTCACTTGCTGTATCTGAATCACCAGCAAAAGCCTACAACCCTTTATTTATATATGGAGGTGTTGGGCTAGGTAAAACGCATCTTATGCACGCTATTGGTCATTACATTCTTTCTCAAAACAAAAATGCACGTGTTTACTATGTGTCTAGCGAAAAGTTTACAAACGAACTGATTAATTCTATTAAAGACGATAAAAATGAGGATTTTAGAAATAAATACAGAACAGTTGATGTACTACTCGTCGATGATATTCAATTTATCGCAGGGAAAGAAAGAACGCAAGAAGAGTTTTTCCATACCTTTAATGCGCTTTATGAAGCAAATAAGCAAATCATTGTATCCTCTGATAGACCTCCAAAAGAAATACCAACCCTAGAAGATCGACTAAGGTCGCGTTTCGAAATGGGGTTAATTACGGATATTCAGCCACCTGATTTTGAAACACGTATTGCAATATTACGTAAAAAGTCTGAAAGAGATAGAGTTGACATACCTAATGAGGTTTTTGAATTTATTGCCACAAAAATTAAATCCAATATAAGAGAGCTTGAAGGTGCTCTTAATCGTGTCGTTGCCTATTCGACACTTACAAAACGACAAGTTGATATTCACCTCGTCAATGAAGCTTTAAAAGATATTTTTTCATCTACTAAGGTTAGAAAAATAGATATTGATCTTATTAAAGTCACAGTGGCAGAATACTTTAACATGAAAATCGATGATTTTGATTCTAAAAAACGAACAAGGCAAATCGCTTATCCTAGACAAATTGCGATGTACATTGCCCGTGAACTTACGGATTTGTCTCTTCCTAAAATTGGAGAGGAATTTGGTGGACGAGATCATACCACAGTAATACATGCCTGTGAAAAAATTAATGCTGAAATTCAAAGTGATTTTGATATTAAGAATAAGATTCAAGACATCATGAAAGAAATCAAAGGCGAATAAAACATTTTGTGGATATTGTGTCTGTGGATAATTTGTTATTTTTGATGATATACTCACATGTTGATACTTTATCTTTTTAGCTAAAATCATACACAGGATAATATGTTACTAAAACCAGTCTTTCTAATGCGATTAGGCCTTTTCCACATATCTACAGGCCCTACTACTACGACTAAGAGAATAATAGTATATTTATATATTTATGGAGGCCACTATGAAATTCACCTGTAAACAAAATGATTTAAACAATGCCATCCAAATGGTCACGAAAGCAATCTCATCTAAATCAACACTTCCTATACTTAGCGGTATTTACATTGAAACACATCAATCAAGAGTTAAGCTTGTTGGAAACGATTTAAATTTATGTATCGAAACAACTATTGAAGCATCCATTGAGAGAGAAGGAAACATTGTTATTCCTGCAAGATTGTTTTCCGAGCTCATTCGTAAATTACCGAACGAATCGTTAAGCATCACAGTTAATGAATCTGAAATGATAGATATTCAGTGTTTAGATTCACAGTATAAATTAGTTGGATTGCATGGTAATGAGTACCCATCAATACCTACAATTGATGAATCAAATGCATTTTCAATGGACAAAGAGTTATTTGCTAATATGATCAAACAAACACATTTTGCTATTTCACAAGATGAGTCAAGACCAATTTTGACAGGGGCCTTACTTGAAATTGAAAATGGGCAATTTAATATGGTTGCTATCGATGGTTTTAGAATGGCTATTAAGAAAGCAATGATAAAAACAGATATTAGTAAAAAAGCTGTTGTACCAGGCCGCACATTAAGTGAAATTAATAAGTTATTAAGTCAAATTGACTCTAAGGGAGATTTAAAAATAGCCTTTGATGACAAGCAAGTTAGCTTTAAAGTTTCAGATTTTAATGTGTATTCACGTTTATTAGCAGGTGATTTTATCAACTACAATCAAATATTACCACAAGAGTTTAAGTCTAATGCCATTGTGAATACGGATGATCTACTGGTAGCTTTAGATAGATCCTTTTTACTTGCGAGAGAAAATAAAAACGTGTCTATAAAAATGGACATAAAAGATGATTTAGTAACCATTTCTTCTAATTCAGAGGTTGGTAATTCAGTAGAAAAGGTTCGCATAAAATTAGAAGGTTCCGATATTGAAATTGGGTTTAACCCAAAATATTTAATGGATGCTTTAAAAGTTATTGATCAAGAAGACGTCAGAATTTCATTTATTAATAATGTTAGTCCTTGTATTATTCAACCACTCGATAATGAAACCTATACGTATTTGGTTTTACCATGCCGTATTTCTAGGTAATGAAAGGAATAACAATGGAAAAAGTAGACATTAGTACCGCTTGGATAAAGCTTGATCAGCTACTAAAATATGCAAATGTTGCAGAGTCAGGTGGCGTTGCAAAACTCCTTATACAAAATGGGTGTATTTTTGTAAATGATGTTTTATGCCTTGAAAGAGGTAAAAAAATTAAGATTGGCGATAGAGTGAAAATCAATTTAACAGAAGCTTTTGTAAGCAACCCACAGGTGTTAGAATTTACTGTTGTTGAGAAGGTGTAATTTTGTATATTAAATCTATTACAATTGATTCCTATAGAAACTATAAGAAGGTAAAGGTAGATTTAGACCCTCAGCTAAACTTAATTATTGGTGATAATGCACAGGGTAAAACAAATTTACTTGAATCAATTTATTTTGCCTGCTTTGGTAAATCTTTTAGAACATCAAAGGATTCAGAAATTATTCCATTTGATGATTTGTATGCAAGTGTACACATTCAAATGGTTAGAGAAAATGGATTAGAAGAAACCGTTGAGTATCGAATATACAAAGGAAATAAAAAAAAGTTTTTAGTCAATGGTGTTAACATCACTAAAATATCTGAACTACTAGGCACTTTAAATGTGATACTATTCTATCCAGATGACTTAAGGTTAATAAAAGATAGCCCTCAGGAGAGACGGCGTTTTATAAACAGAGAACTCTCTCAAATGAGTAAAATTTACTGTTCTGATTTAATCGATTATAATAAGATTTTATATCAAAGAAATGAACTGTTAAAAAAACTTGCTTACAAACCAGATTTACTTGAAACAATGGATGTTTGGAATGAGCAGCTTGCAGAAAAGGGAAGTAAAATACTCAGTAAGAGGTATCAATTTTGTAAGCAGCTCGATGACATCAGTAAAGACATTCATAAAAAAATTACAAATGGCAAGGAAGAGCTTTCGGTCGCCTATCAATCTGCTATTCCATTTGATCGGGATATTACAATCATGAAGGAAAATCTTTTAAGTGATATACACAAAAACACGCGTTCAGATATTAAAAGAGGTTTTTCTTCAGTTGGCCCCCATAGAGATGACTTAGATATAAAAATTAACGGTATAAATAGTCGTTCCTTTGGTTCGCAAGGTCAACAGCGAACAGCAGCCTTATCGCTAAAGCTTTCTGAAATTGACATTGTGAAATCAGAAGTTGGTGAAGCACCAATATTATTATTAGACGATGTCATGAGTGAACTTGATATAAACAGACAAAAAGATTTGGTTTACATGCTAAAAGATGTACAAGCCATCATAACAACGACAGATATAAATAACATAGTGGATCATTATATTAATGATTCAAAAACAATTCAAATAATCAGTGGCAACGTGATTGACCATAGGAGGTAATAAATGTCCAACCAAGCTTATAATGCTGATCAGATACAAGTACTTGAAGGACTTGAAGCAGTGAGAAAAAGACCCGGTATGTATATTGGATCAACGAGCTTAAGAGGCTTACATCACCTCGTTTACGAAATTGTTGATAACAGTATTGACGAAGCGTTAGCGGGTTTTTGTAAAAAAATCACAGTAACAATTGAACCAGAATGCATTATCACCGTTGAAGACGATGGTAGAGGCATGCCAATTGATATGCATAAAAAATTAGGCAAACCAGCAGTTGAAGTCATTCATACTGTTTTACATGCAGGTGGAAAGTTTGGCGGTGGTGGCTACAAGGTATCTGGAGGTCTTCACGGAGTAGGTGCGTCAGTTGTAAATGCGTTATCTGAATGGTTTCGTGTAGAAGTGAAGCGAAATGGTAAGCTTTACGGAATTGGCTTTGAAAGGGGAGCAACTGTACAACCTTTATCAGTTATTTCTGATCTTGATAGTGAAGTCACTGGAACGAAAACGTTTTTTAAAGCAGATCATTTAATTTTTGAAACATTGGATTATGACTTCAGTGTATTGGAATCGAGACTTAGAGAATTAGCCTTCTTAAACAAGGGAATTGAGATTATTATCAAGGATACTAGAAATGAGAAGGTTAAAGAATCACGATTTTTTTATGAGGGTGGTATAAAAGAATTTGTGAACTATTTAAACACAAATAGAACACCTATTCAAAATGATATCATTTATACCGAAGTGATTAATAAGGACAATACCATTGAAATTGCCATGCAATACACAGATGGTTATTCTGAAAATATTTTCACATTTGCTAATAACATAAGCACTCATGAAGGTGGAACCCACTTAGTTGGTTTTAGAGCATCATTAACACGCATGATTAATGATTATGCAAGAAAAAAAGGCGTTCTAAAAGAAAAGGATGAGAATTTAACAGGTGAAGATGTAAGAGAAGGTTTAACGGCAATTATTTCTGTAAAATTAGAAGAACCTCAGTTTGAAGGGCAAACAAAAACAAAATTAGGAAATAGTGAAATTAGGGGAATTGTTGAATCTGCCGCAACGGATATGCTTCAAATCTACCTTGAAGAAAACCCAAACCAGGCAAAAATGATAATAGATAAATGTGTGACGTCTGCAAAAGCGAGAGAAGCTGCAAGAAAGGCGAGAGAACTTACACGTCGAAAAGGAGCTTTAGATGGTTTAACGCTACCTGGAAAGCTAGCAGATTGCTCGGAAAGAGATCCCATGAAAACAGAGCTTTACATTGTGGAAGGGGACTCAGCTGGGGGGTCAGCAAAACTTGGTAGAGATCGAAATATTCAAGCTATTTTGCCTTTAAGAGGAAAAATCTTGAATGTTGAAAAAGCAAATTTCACACGTATTTTTGCTTCATCAGAAATTCGAGCTTTGATTACAGCATTGGGGTGTGGTATTGGTGACGAGTTTGATGTGACAAAAATTCGTTATGGTAAAATTTTCATTATGACAGATGCCGATGTTGATGGAGCCCATATCAGAACGCTCATTTTAACATTTTTCTTTAGGTTTATGAGACCACTAATAGAACATGGACATGTGTATATAGCAATGCCTCCTCTATATAAAGTGAAAAAAGGCAGAAGCATTTATTATTTGTATTCAGATAAAGAATTAAACACGCTTTTGGCCGAAATAGGTAAGAATAATATAACAATTCAACGTTACAAAGGTCTTGGAGAGATGAATGCCGAGCAGCTTTGGACAACGACAATGGATCCAAGTGTTCGTACAATTATGAATGTAACGGTTGATGATGCCGTCGAAGCAGATATTGTATTTTCAACATTGATGGGTGAAAAGGTTGAACCAAGACGTGACTTTATTGAGCAAAATGCTAAATACGTTAAGAACTTGGATATATAGGAGGAATGACATTGAGTAATGATCAGAATAATGAAATTGGTTTAGAAATAAACGAAACCTTAAATGCCAATGAAACTATCATTCAAGTTGATGTTATGGATGAAATGAAAAAATCTTACATGGACTACGCAATGAGTGTCATTGTCAGTAGAGCATTACCTGATGTAAGAGATGGTCTAAAACCTGTTCATAGGCGAATTTTGTACGCTATGAACGATTTGAATTTTACGCATGATAAACAACATAGAAAATCAGCACGTATTGTCGGTGAAGTTATTGGTAAGTATCACCCTCATGGTGATTCATCTATTTATAATGCAATGGTAAGATTCGCACAGGATTTTTCAATGAGATACCTTCTTGTGGACGGACATGGTAATTTTGGCTCAATAGATGGTGATGGTGCAGCTGCAATGCGTTACACTGAAGCCAGAATGACACGTTTAGCAGGAGAATTGTTAAAAGATATTGAAAAGGAAACGGTTGATTTTAGACCAAACTTTGATGAAAGTGAAAGTGAACCTGTTGTTTTACCTAGCCGTTTTCCTAATTTACTTGTTAATGGATCTAATGGTATTGCAGTAGGTATGGCAACATCAATCCCGCCTCATAATTTAGGCGAAATCATTGATGGCACAATAAAGGTGATTGATAATGCGGATACAGATGTTTATGAGCTCATGGAATCTATAAAAGGGCCTGATTTTCCAACGGGCGCAGAAATTATGGGTGTAGAAGGCATCAAACGTGCTTACCGAACTGGAAGAGGTCGCGTTATTTTAAGATCTAAGACAGAAATTGAAGAAATGAAAAATGGAAAATCTCGAATTATTGTTTACGAAATACCTTATCAAGTAAATAAGTCCAAGCTTATTGAAGGTATAGCAGAGCTTGTAAAAAACAAGCGTGTTGATGGCATTACAGATTTAAGAGATGAGAGTAATCGAAATGGCATCAGAATTGTTATTGAGCTACGTCGCGATGTTAATGCCAATATTCTTTTAAATCAATTGTATAAGAATACTCAGCTACAAATTTCTTATAGCATTATTATGCTAGCTCTTGATAACGGAGAACCAAAAGTATTAAATTTAAAACAAATGATCGTTGCTTATCTAGATCATCAAAAAGAAGTTGAAAGAAGACGTGTTATTTATGATTTAAAAAAGGCGAGAGAAAGAGCACACATTCTTGAAGGCTTAAGAATAGCAATAGATAATATTGATGAAATTATCAAAATTATCCGCAGTGCCTATAATGACGCCGAAATAAGGCTTATTGAAAGGTTTTCTTTTTCAGACATTCAAGCAAAAGCAATTGTAGATATGAGGTTAAGACGCTTACAAGGTCTTGAAAGAGAAAAAATTGAAAACGAATATCAAGAGTTACTAAAATTCATTGATTATTTAAACACATTACTAGCTGATGAACGTTTACTTTTAAATATTATAAAAGAAGATTTACTGCGTATTAAGAAACAGTATAATGACGAAAGACGGTCAATCATAAGTGTAAATCCAGACGAAATTGATTTTGAAGATATGATTGAAGAGGATGAAGTTATTGTTACATTAACACATGCAGGGTATATTAAGCGTGTTTCAACTGGTGAATATGTTTCTCAAAAAAGAGGCGGTAGAGGCAAAACAGGCTTATCAACGCGAGAAGAAGATTTTGTCAGAGATATTCTTACGACTTCTACTCATGATTATTTGCTATTCTTTACGAATTTAGGAAAAGTATATCGCTTAAAGGCTTATATGATACCAGATGGTTCAAGAATTTCAAAAGGTACTGCAATTGTTAATTTACTTCCTCTAGTGGCAGAAGAAAAAGTCACCTCAATCGTTCCTATTAAAGATTTTGACGAAGGGTTCTTAACGCTTTGTACCAAATACGGTGTCATTAAAAAAACGACACTTGATCAGTTTGATACATCAAGAAAAACAGGTTTGATTGCAATCAACTTAAACGATGATGATCAGTTAATTTCCGTTAAAAAGACTTCTGGAAACGATGATTTAGTTTTAGTGACAGCAAAAGGAAAATCTATACGTTTTAATGAACAAGATGTAAGGGCAATGGGACGTATGGCAACAGGCGTTAGAGCTATGACATTATCTGCATCGGACTTTATTATTGAAATGGACATAGTAAATGAAAACCAACAGTTGCTGGTCGTTTCTGAAAATGGATACGGTAAAAGAACAGACTTAACGGAATACCGCTTACAAAATCGTGGTGGAAAAGGCATTATCACCTACAATATTAGTCAAAAAACCGGTAATATTATTGGTGCTAAAGTCGTGTCAAATAATGATGAGTTAATGATTATCAACGATCATGGTGTGTTAATACGCATTAAGGTAAGTGATATCTCGGTAACGGGTAGAATAACCTCAGGTGTGAAGCTGATGAAGGTTGATGACGAAACAAGGCTTGTATCGATTGCAAAAGTCTCTGATTCTGATGAAGAAGAGGCTACACAAGAATAATTTCTTTTGGGATTACCAATATTAATAGATAAATTGGTAATCCCATTAGAGCTTTTTAAAAGAAGTTATAGTATAATGTTTTTATTAAGTTATTTTAAATTATTATAAGGGGGGTTATCATGTCTTTGACACTCAATGTTAATTTTAATGATAGTAAAGAAATTTG
>WPCG01058708.1_pt1 | contig 11200 bp, 8 predicted proteins | sample 5403311 | NCBI WGS metagenome assembly WPCG01 (sample SAMN12869467, study PRJNA574797) | sludge metagenome | isolation source: wastewater treatment of Control | place: China:Beijing | collected 2019-05-17 | reverse complement strand
GTAGCTTTCTTACACGGCTAGAATTCGATGCCAGTATTAATGCTATGATACCCATGGACGATCCAGTTTTGGCGGATCAACAAACAGTTGTTGACGAGTTTGGAACGCAAGAATTGTTTCTCATTGCCATTCAAGGAGATAATGTGTTTAACTCTTCAACCTTAAAGAAAATTGATGCGATGACAAATCAGCTTGAGGCTATTTCTGGAGTTGGGAGTGTAACTAGCCCCCTGAACGCGCAACGTGTTGAAAGCGGATTTTTTGGGATCGAAATAGGACCCATGGCAATAGACTTGCCTCAAAGTGCTCAAGAAATTGAAGATTTTAAAGACAAAATTTTCGCGAGCCCATATGTAAATCGTTTAATCACAGAGGACGGCAAGGGAGCCGCATTATTATTAGACCTAGATTCTAATAATGGCGATGTAATAGATCAAATTCAAACTGTAGTAAATCAATTCAAAGGGCCTGAAAAAATCCATATTGTGGGTGACTCCTATATTATGGATTATACGGAAAAAGCCATGAAGCAAGATCTAAGAAATCTAGTTCCTTTTGTAGTCCTAGTTATTGCCCTCGTGCTCTACTTAACATTTAGATCCCTTCTAGGTGTATTTATTCCTTTAATAACAGTAGGAGCAAGCCTAGTGTGGACAGTGGGGCTTATGTCTTGGTTGGGAATTCCCGTGTCCATGATTTCTATGGTTATGCCGGTTATCCTCGTCACTTTAGGTATTGCTTCGAGTATTCACATTCTAAATAAGTACCAAGAAAGTCTAGCTAGTGGGTTTGCAAAGAGGGAAGCTTTGGAAGAAACTTTAGCAACAATGACACCGCCTGTGGCTATGGCTGCTTTAACTACTGCAGCTGGGTTTGTATCACTAATAACTGCCTTTGTGCACCCGATTAGGGAATTTGGGGTATTGACGGCAATTGGTGTAATATTCGCTATGCTTTTATCTCTGAGCCTGATTCCAGCACTCATAATCTTGTTTAAAGCGCCACAGGCTAAAGAAGGCAGAAAAGAAAGGGACTTCTTGACTCGAACTCTTGGTGCACTAACCAGGTGGGTCATTGGGCATCCACGCAAGGTTTTGGTTGCAGTATTAGCATTGGTAGTTGTCTTTGGTTATGGTGCCTCCCAAATTACTTTGGAAAGCAATATTGTTAACTACTTCAGCAAATCCAGTCCTGTGCGGGAAGGTGCTCAAGTTATCGAGGATATCTTCGGAGGCAGCATGCAGATCTCTGTTGTGGTAGATACGGGCGAAGAAGATGGGATCAAAAAGCCGGAGGTTTTGGCAGAGATTGTTAGCATTCAAGATTACCTTAACTCCTGGGATAATATTAATCATGCTACCTCTATAGTTGATGTGGTAAGGGAGCTAAATCAAGCTCTCTGGGACGGCGATCCTCAAGCGTACGCGATTCCCGACACTAGGGAAGGCGTTGCACAGCAATTGTTGCTTTTTAATATGCAAGGCGGCGAAGGGATAGATTCTCTTGTTACTTATGATTACAGCCGCGCTTTGATTACCGCTCAAATGAAAACTCTTGATGCGCAAATGCTTGGCAGTGTAATTGGCGAAGTGGACGCTTACCTTGAAACCAATTATGGACCTGAATCAGGTCTAAATGTGCGTCTAATTGGTACTCCTAAGGTCATGTTACGCTTAATGAATCGCTACGTGCAAACCCAGGTTTCGTCTTTAGTAACCTCTAGCATTGCAGTGGGTATCATTGTGGCCTTACTTATGGGATCACCAGCAATAGGGCTTTTAAGTTTAGTTCCGCTATTACTCACGGTTTTGTTAAATTTCGGTTTGATGGGTTATTTGTCTATGCCATTAGATGCAGTTACAAGTATTATAGCTAGCCTAGCAATTGGAATTGGCGTAGATTACGCTATCCATTACATCAGTCGATACCGGTATGAATTAGCACAAGGTCATGACCAAACTACCGCCTTGGAAAACACTGGCGCTTCTGCTGGCAAGGGAATTTTCTTCAATGCGTTTGCCTTAATTATTGGATTCTTGGTTCTAGTATTTTCCCACTTCAGAGCAATTTCCGTTTTTGGTTTCTTAATTTCCGTGACCATGATAGTGAGCTCGTTAGCTGCACTAGTGGTCATTCCAGTTTTGTTACAATATTTTGCCAATAGAAAAATAGAAAGGGGTAAAACAATGAAAAAAACCTTATTAGTACTCCTTAGCCTACTTGTAGTCAGTGCCATGGGCATGGTTCTGGCTCAAGAGTTAACGGGTCAACAAATCTTAGACGAATTAGGTTTTAGCAACATTCTGAGTAGTTCAGGTACCGCAGAACTTGCCATGATCACAGAAAACGCCAAAGGAGTGCAAAGAAAATCATCGCTCAAGGTGTATCGTAAGAGTGAGGCAGATTCTGAAAAACAGTATCTAGAGTATTTGGCTCCCGCGGACGTAAGGGGAACGAAGTTCTTATCTATTAATGAAAAAGGTCAAGAAGATCAAATGTGGCTTTACTTGCCAGCTATGGGTAGAGAGAGGCGCATTGCCACCCATATGACGGGCGACTCTTTCATGGGTACGGATTTTACCTTTGATGAAATTGGTGGCAATATCGAGTACAGTGACCAATACTCAGCTAAACGTCTAGCAGACGAAGCAGAGCAAAATGTAAAGTGCTATGTTCTAGATCTAACTGCTACAGATAGTACCGCCCCTTACGAGCGAGTGAAAATGTGGGTGTGGCAAGATGAAATGGTTCCTGTGAAAGTAGAGTTTTATCAACCTGCAACAAGGCTGAAAAAGACTTTAACTTTGAGTGCTTATAGCTTAGTTGACGGCGAACTGATTCCCCACAATGTGGTCATGGCTGATAACACTAAGGGAACTAGGACGATTTTAGATATTGTGGAAATCAGCGAGGTAGAAATTGATGATGAGGTCTTCAGCTTGCGTAATCTTCGCAGGTAATAAACCAAATGGAAAGGAATGGTGGTTATTATGAGAAAAAATGTTCGGCAATTTGGTATTGTACTAATACTGTTGATTGTCAGTGTGAGTACAGGCTTTGCATCCACGCTAAGTGGTGAACTTAACGGAGGGTTAACCTACACCTGGGACAAAGATGCAAAGAAATTGGATCAAACAGGTGCTAACACCGGCTTCAGAATTGTTCTAGAGGATGATGTAGATCTTAATGGACGAGTATATTTTTCGGTTAAGGGCGCTGTTGATTGGATGGATAAAGATCTTTGTTTGACAGCTGATCAACTATGGTATAGTGGCTATGCTGGCGATATTGATTACAAACTTGGCCGTCAAGTAATTAGCTGGGGTACCGCTGATGGGTTTAATCCCACCAACTATTTTGCTCGTTTAAATATTGATAGTTTAGCTTCAGGTGAACTAGGTGGAGAGCCTATTTGGGCTGGTCAGGTCACTTATTATGGTTCTGACTGGTCCCTAACTGGTGTTGTTATTCCTTTCTTTAAACCTCAAAGTCTTGATGGTTTAGAAGGTATGATGCCAGCAGGCATGGAGGCATTTGCAGCCGCCATTGATAACGCCAAAAAGCCAGAGGGCTTTGGTAAACAGGCAGAATTTGCCCTCAGAGCCGAAACCCAAGTACAGGGCTTTGATGTGCAAGCTAGTGTGTATAGTGGCCTTGAACCACTTCCTGGCTTAATGCTTGAAATGAGTCCTGCAGCACCACCAATACCTACTGCTGAATACAGGCGTCAATTTTCTGTAGGTATGGCGACGGCCGGCACAGTTGGTCCCGTGGGTGTTTGGGGTGAGATAACTTATGGTGGACCTAAACCCTTTGAAGACTCTAACAGTAGAGTTATTCTATCTCAAAATAAAAACTACCTCCAAGCGGTAGTTGGTGCAGACTATACATTTAATCTCGGTAAAGGCATCTTGGCTCAAGGTCAATATGTTTATCGTGGTCAAGGTGGTTTCTTTGCACCCTATGGGACTGAAGAAGAACGAGAAGCTGCCCATTATTTCTATGGACGCTTAGGTTATGACCTTACTATGGATAGTTCAGTCGATTTGGTTGTAGTGCATGGTATTAAAGAAAAGGGCGGCGTTGTAAGACCTTCTTACACCTATCGCTTCCCCAATTCTATTCAGCTCGAGCTAAGTGCAATAGGTAGTTATGGTGAGGAAGAAAGTGAGTTCAAAATATTACCGACTCAACTTAGTGCAGGTTTAACCTATAAGTTCTAACTTTTTGCAATGAAAGGTGTTCGTATAAACCCCTTTTTGTGATTCGCCCTGCAAGGGTATGGTCTAGCGGATGAAAGTCTCGCACACGGGTGCAAGCAGCCCGCGCTAAAACACAATAGAAAAAAGCTCCATCTCGGATTACGCACTAAAGTGCACCCGACACAGAGCTTTTAGTTATCTATATATTACTTTGAAGCAGATTGCCCGGCAATTCTACCGAAAACAACGATGTCTGTGATGGCGTTACCACCTAGCCTGTTAGCTCCGTGAATACCGCCAGTGACCTCTCCTGCTGCAAATAATCCGGGAATTACATTTCCGTTGGCATCAAGGACTTCGGCATTTTCACTAATCTCAATTCCACCCATTGTGTGGTGAACCATGGGGCCGGTTATACCAGCATAGAATGGTGCTACACCAAATTCCTTATCGAATACAGTCCGACCAAATGGGTCATTTCCATTTCTGACAGAGTTGTTGAATTGCTCAACCGACTTTTTCAAGTTTTGGTAAGGGATTCCACTCACAGCGGCTAACTCTTCCAAAGTATCTGCTTTCCAGAGGTACCCATTGGATAGCCTGCTATCAACATTTACTCCAGTAGTTGTCATACCATCTTTTACTGTATTGGCATCAGATATGATAAATAGCTTGGCGTCAGTTTGTTTTAAAACAGCTCCAGATAATACGTCACGTCTACCATCTTCGGCTACAAACCGATTGCCTTCTTTATTGACATAAATTTGGTTCTCAATGTAAGGTGTAAACACCCCAGGGCCGTAAGTGGGAATGAGTTGGATCCATTCCATTCCCACTAAATTGGCTCCGACTGCTTCCGCCATAACAATTCCATCACCTGTTGCTTGTGGACCATTAGTCGTTGGGACTGACTCATCCAGAGTTGCCCAGTGCTTATTAAATTTCATACGCATCTCCACGTTGGCGCCGAAACCACCAGTGGCAATAATTACACCTTTGTTAGCATTGACTTGAAAAGGTTGCCCGTTGCTTGTTGTACCCACTACACCAACACAGCGACCGTTCCCCATAATTAGTTGTTCGGCCCGTGAGTCAAGCATGATAGTGCCACCATTCTGCTCCACGAAGTTTGCTTGGGGAAGAACGAAAGATGCTCCTCTGGTTCCTAGATCAGTTGTAGGAGTATGACTCCTTTTCCAAGTTGCACCCACCGCTGCTTGGATGACACTATTCCACTTTGCACCAAGGGTACTCAAAAAGTTGATTGATTCCTGACCGCGATCACCAAGAATGTTCACTAATCTTGGGTTGGCAACATAGTCGCCATCAACGTAGGTCTGCAATTTGTGTAAAGACGGTGAATCAAAGAGATAGGATGAACCAGCAGCAATATAAGTGTCTAGCTCTTTGCGAAGAGTGTCTTGCCACTCCCGCACAAAGTCATCCTTTGGTTCAATAGCAAGTAAGCCTCTAATGGTATTTAATTCAGCTTCAGACATGGGCTGTTTTGCCTGTTCTACCGGGTTCGCAGCGTTCATTGCGCTTCCAGCTAGTAATGTGTTTCCACCGATTGCACTTTGCTTTTCGATAATAATTACGGTACGGCCACTCTTAATGGCCTCAACGGCTGCTGACATTCCAGCGCCACCGGAACCAATAATTACCACGTCAGCTGTTTTCTCAATCTTTTGACCAGAAGTTGTCTTCTTTTGGATTGGCTTGTTTAGCTTGTCCATGTCGATGGCTGTTTTAGATAAGGCAACAGTTACAGCTTCAATGACGCCATTGCTTGATAAGGTCGCACCGGAAACAGTATCCACCGCAAGGGTTTGGTGTTCCAAAATTCGTGCAGGAATTATCTGAAATGCAGCATCACTAATCACAGGCGTTTCTTCATGTTCCAAAACATTAATTTCTAAAATTTCGCTATCATTAACCGTTACTTCAACCTTGATGGTTCCTCCGTATCCTGTACCCTCTCCAGTGTAAGTCCCTGGCTGGAATAGGTTCACAGTTTGTGCTGCACCTACTACGCTAAACACAGATGCAATAATAAATAGACATAAAATGAGTCCTAAGCGTTTCTTCAAAATTACCACTACCTCTCCTTAAATAAAAATTCTTGTTTGTGCACAATGACATTGTATGTGATTGCCCTCACTATAACAATGGAAGCGATGTTAAAAATTCGCGAACAACCTTGTCTACACTCGGGAGTTTTGCAGCAGCGCTTGTTCTCCAGGTGTTGAAAGGTCTTATAAGCGTGGCTTGGATCCATCACGGCCCCGACTGTATGTGCTAGATCGAGGGAAAGCACTCTACAAAGGAGTTATAGACGTATTCGGGAAAGAAACACTGGTTCAGCGTTGCCAGGTTCACAAAAAACGCAGTGTTTTATCGTACCCGCCAAAATCAGAGCAAGCAAACATCTCAAAGCCCTTAACCATGGCTTATAGAGAGTTTGAGTACGCAAACGCGAAAGACAAGCAGCTTTTAACAATAAGCTTAGTTATGATCGTCAGGGCATGAATTTAGGGGTCATTTTGTGTTAAATCTATTGACAACTCGCCAACTCTGGTATATACTTTGTATATACATTTAGCGAGGTGATGGGTATGTATACATCAATACAGAAGTGGGGGAATAGTCAAGCGATTAGGTTGCCCAAGGCTATCCTTGAAATGGCAGGACTCAACCAAAACGATCGGGTGGAACTAAAAGTTCATGATGGAAACGTTGTGATCATTCCTCTTAAGAAGCATAGGCCACTGGCCGATAGAATTGCGGAATATCAAGGGGAGTATAACTGCCAGGAATGGGATACCGGAAAACCGGTTGGTGAAGAGGTGTTGTAGGTGTATATCCCCAATCAAGGTGACATTATTTTGTTGGAGTTCGACCCTCAAACAGGTCACGAACAAAAGGGGCGACGGCCCGCTTTGGTTGTGAGCAACGAAGTGTATAATCGATTTACCAAACTAGCGCTAGTGTGTCCTATAACAAGCACAAATAGACTGTTTCCACTGCATGTGCACTTGGACGAAAGAACAAGGACGCAGGGTGTTGTAATGTGTGAGCAGGTAAAAGCTCTGGATATCGCAGCTAGAAACGCAGTGTTCTTGGAGAAGGCTCCTGGCGACATTTGTGAAGAGGTAGTTGATATCGTAATTGGATCTGTCGAAATGATAGAAAATAACAGTTTCTTTTAAAGGAGCTAGCTGGACACTAATTCTGAAACTACCGCATTATGAAAAGATGGTCGTAGGCGAAAAATAGCTTCATTGTGCGTACCGGATGAACCCTGTTGGTAAGGAGAACGACGGGGCTATGGTACCAATTTATGCCTTTGTGCCTGGCGCAGAGGGCTTCACTGGAACTATGCAAATTACCGAAATTCCCATTAGGATTGCACAGTTAATGGGTATTACGGACTTTCCAGCTAAAAAAGCTGTTCACTAGTGGTAAGAAGATCAAAGCAGATAAGATGTTTAGGATGAAAGCTGTTCCCATGTGCATAGTAATTAGGAAAGTAGTAGTGTTGAACAGGTTTGAAGTGCGCACATAAAAGACAAATCGAGGGGAGTTAGTTTCTATGAATAAAGAATATCGAAACGTAGCTCGCGAAATGATCATGGCAGGCGTAAAGGCAGCGGATCCTAGTAATGCCATAAGAAACAGTGTGAAAGTAGAAAACCACATCCTATATGTTAAAGGGGACGCCTTTGCCTTAACTGATATCGATCGCGTCTTAATGTTTGGTATCGGTAAAGCTGCCACACCCATGTGTAGGGCCTTTGAAGACATCCTTCGCCCGTCCGATGGGCTATGCATCACCAAGATCGGGGACGAAATTGACCTCGTTGAGGTTGAGTCAATTCCCGTTGTCAGAGCCTATCACCCAGAGCCACGGGAGGATAATGCGAAGTATGCCAATCAAATTCTTGAACTTGTAGATGGAATTGGCGAAGACGAAAATGTGTTGGTGGTTTTCTTGGTGTCAGGTGGGGGTTCGGCCTTGTTTACCTGCCCTCCAGAAGGGGTTTCCATCGATGACATGTACAAACTAAACCAACTCTTGATGAAATGTGGCGCGTCCATCTACGAGATCAATACCAGCAGAAAACACGTAACACAAGGTAAGGGTGGAACGTTCGGTTTGCGCGTTGCGAATAAAGGTGCCAAGCTAATCTCTTTGATCCTATCTGATGTGGTGGGAGATGACCTAAGTGTCGTTGCTTCTGGCCCCACTTATAAAGATAGCACCACCTTCGCTCAAGCTATTGAGCTGTTAAAAAAGTATCAGATTTGGGATGAAACTCCGCACGCTGTTCAGAAGCATTTGCAGACTGGCCTAGATAACCCTAGCTGGGAGCCACCACGTCAAGTGCCTGACGGCGTTCATAACTACCTAATCAGTAATAACATGGTGGCTTTGTCCGCTGCTAGAGATGTTGCCAAACATCACGGGTTCAACACTATCCTGCTTACCACCCAGAATACGGGCGAGGCAAAAATAATAGCTAAATGTGCTATGGGTATTGCCAAAGAAGTACAAGACTCAGCCAATCCAATTGCACCACCTGCTGCCCTAATTATGGGTGGTGAGATGATCGTTACATTTGATTGGGAAGACCGGGATGGCTTCGGTCCGAATCGAGAAGTTGTGCTTAGTTCTGCCTTGGAGATTGCCGGCCGCCCCAATATCGTAGTCGCGGCTGCAGACACCGATGGGGTAGACGGAGAGGGTAAGTCGGGAGCCATAGCAGATGGAGAAACAATTGCTCGGGCTACTTTAGATCCCTATTATCACCTGAATCGACATGAAGCAGAAGCCTTTTTTGATAGCCTAGGTGATTCGCTTCACTTCCAGAGCAAAACGAACGTTAACGATATCAATGTCATCCTTGTTGGGCCGAAGAAATAGACGGAGGCGCGCCGCTTTAATCTAGAGACTCTACGATCCGAACCACAATCTCATTGGGAAGGCAAACGCTTAGCTGTGGGGATTTATTTATCCAACCAAAAACATGGACGCAAAGCTGATCGGCACAATCGGAATGAGATATTCCTTTTCTCATGTCTAGACAAAAGAAGTAGCTAATTAGCTGCTTCTTTTAGTTAATTACTTATCCAAGCCGGGCCAAACAGGAGCTTGTTCCGTGGCTGCTATTTTCACCGGCAATTTTTCCAAATACCAGTGCATCAGCAACAGCATTCGAGCCAAGGCGGTTGGTTCCGTGGATACCACCAGCAACTTCACTTGCAGCAAAGAGGCCGGGGATCACCTCTCCCCAGACATCGGTTACTTTAGCTCTGGCGTTATTGTTACGCCACCCATGGTGTGGTGGGTTGAGGGCCATTGGGGAATAGCATAGTAAGGACCTGCGTACATAGGTTTAGTCATTCCAGGTTCAATGGCTTTACCGAAGTCTTCATCAACACCATTTTCAACAAAGGTGTTATGGCGTTCAATGGTTGCTCCAGTCACTGTTTCTACGGCGATTTGCTGGCGATGGATAATCTCCCGACCAGTGTGAAGCTACTGATGATTCATGGACAATACGAAAGGAGAAGCTTACAATGATGGGTAAGAGAATGACAGAACCCTCGTAACAAGAAATAGGAGAGTAGCATTTCATGGACCTACAAAAGTACTTACATGTTTCAAACGTTACACGCAGAATCGTTAAGGCCGATTTGGTATTGAAGAACGTCAATGTGATTAATGTGTTTTCTGAAGAGGTTTACCAGGCTGACATTGCTATCTGTGAAGGTGTTATAGCAGGTGTCGGTACCTACTCTGGAAAGCACGAAGTTGATCTGACTGGTTTTTATGCCAGCCCAGGCTTTATTGACTGTCACCTCCATGTGGAGTCCACATTGGTTACACCCAAGGAACTCATTCAGCTTGCAGCCCGCCGGGGGACAACAACCTTTATTGTTGATCCTCATGAAGCGGCGAATGTTTCGGGCTGTGATGGGATTGATTATATTCTTGAGCAAACTGAGGATGTTCCTGCCAATGTGTATGTAATGATCCCATCTTGCGTGCCTGCTACAGAGATGGAGGATAACGGCGCAACGCTCACCGCAAAAGAACTCGCGCGTTATTTAGGGCACCCTCGCGTGCTGGGGCTCGGAGAAGTGATGGACTGCAAAGCGGTTATAACAGGTAATCCCGGGATGCATCAGAAGCTAGGGCTTTTTTCTGGGCTGGTCATCGATGGACATGCCCCGTTTTTAGACCCGTACGATTTGTCAGCCTATGCTCTAGCAGGTATTTCCACAGATCACGAGTGTATCGATTTTGATTACGCTATGGAAGAAATACGCAGGGGCCTAACGGTACTGATCAGGGAGGGAAGTGGCGCCAAAAACCTCTATGCCATAGTACGAGGTATTGTTGAAAACAAGGTAGATACCACGAACTTCTGCTTCTGCACCGATGATAAACACACCGAAGACATCGTGCGAGAAGGACACATTAATTACAATGTGAATGCAGCCATAGGTCTTGGAATTGACCCGGTGAGAGCTATCAAAATGGCTACACTTCAAGCTGCTAGATGCTATGGTCTAAAACACTTAGGCGCAATTGCCCCCGGCTATCAGGCGGATCTTCTGATCTTTGACAACCTAGAGAAAATGAATATTCAACAAGTGTATCATAAGGGGACGTTGGTTTCTATGAATGATCCCATAGAAACAAAACCATGTCCAGCGAACTTAAAAAACACAGTGCACTTGCATGACTTTTCTAAATCTGAGCTTCTTTTAGAGAAAACCTCCGATGAATTTCCTGTCATCAAGGTTGTAGAAAAGCAGATCATCACAGAGGAAGTTTTGGTAGAACTTCCTGGAGTAGAGTTCTTTCAGCCCAACGACATATATAAGAAGATCGCTGTGGTAGAGCGACATGGCAAAACGGGAGATACAGGAGTTGGGGTGATTATGGGATTTGACATAAACCACGGAGCGGTGGCTTCGAGTGTGTCTCA
>WPCG01007794.1_pt1 | contig 11205 bp, 9 predicted proteins | sample 5403311 | NCBI WGS metagenome assembly WPCG01 (sample SAMN12869467, study PRJNA574797) | sludge metagenome | isolation source: wastewater treatment of Control | place: China:Beijing | collected 2019-05-17 | reverse complement strand
GGCCAGGCGCAGGCCCACGAAGTTGGTGGCGCTGGGCAGCACGTCGGCGCCCAGATTGCGCAGGTGGGCCGCCAGCCGCTCGCGGCGCTGGCGCACCGCGGCCACGTGGGCGGCGACCTCCTCCGGGGCATCCAGCACCGTCTCGGCGGCGACCTGGCTCAGGGTCGACACCGCATAGTGGATGCGCACCTTCATCATCATCTCGAGGGTCGGCGGCGTGGCGATGGCGTAGCCCACCCTGAGTCCGGCCAGGCCGTGGGCCTTGGAGAGGGTGCGCAGGCGGATCACGCCGGGCAGCACCCGGCGGCCGAACTCGCCCTCGGCGTCTTCGCGAAAGTCGTGGTAGGCCTCGTCCAGCAGCAGCCAGCAGTCGTCGGGTAGCGCCTCGCGCAGGGCCAGGACGTCGTCGTCAGCGTGCAGGTGGCCGCCGGGGTTGTCCGGGTTGGCCAGGTAGACCAGCCGCGCACCCTGCTCCCGGGCGGCCGCCGCCAGGGCCTCGAGATCCGGCGCCAGGCGCCCCGGACCCTCGGCGTAGGGGACTTCCACCACCCGACAGCCGTGGCCCCGGGCGAAGTAGGCGAAGGTGGGGTAGGTGCCGGTGGTGCTGACCACCGTCTCGTCGCGGTCGGTGACCGCCCGGAGGACCAGGGCGATCAGGCTGTCGGCCCCGGCGTCCACCAGCATGGCGTCCAGGGGAATGCCCTGCTGGGCGGCCAGCCGCCGGCGGATGCCCAGCGCCTCGCTATCGCCGTAGCTGTAGACATGCGCGGCCATGGCGTCGCCGAAGCGCTCGCGCAGCGCCCGGTGGGGCATATCGAGCCCCTCGTTGGAGCCGAGCTGGTGAGGGATCTCGCGCCCCAGGCGGCGCTCCAGCACGCGCACGCCGGGAAAGGGGTTGTGAGGGCCGTCTCCGGTCAGGCGTTTCGGAAAGGTGGGCATCGGGTTCCTCCCGTTGGTGATCGATTGGGGCGGCGTCAGGGGGTCAGCTGGTAGGTCACCCAGTCGGTGCGTTCGGCGCAGCGGTCGTAGACGCCACGGGCCCGGTAGTTCTCCTCGCGGGTGATCCAGCGCACGAAGGGCCAGCCCCGGCGGCGCGCCTCCTCGCCGAGGGCGGCCAGCATCTCGTCCACGGCGCCGCTGCCGCGGTGCGCCGGGTCCACGTAGAGGTCATCGAGAAAGCCCACGGTGGCGCCGCGCAGCGGCGAGGGCATGGCGCGAAAGTGCATCAGGCCGACGGCCTCGCCGGCGGCATTGCGCGCCAGACGCCCCTCCAGCACTGCGCCCGCCTGGAGCCAGCTCCAGACGGTCTCGAGGGTTGCCTCGCCCATGGGCATGCCGTAGTACTCGGCGTAGCCGCGATAGAGGCGGGCCCAGTCGTCACGGTCGGCGGCTTGCGGTGTCGTCAGTGTCAGGGACATGCTCCTCCCTCCTCTTCAGCATCACGATGGCGACGGCCGTCAGCGTCAGCAGCAGGGCGACCAGCACCCTGGCGCTCGGCGGCTCCCCCAGCAGCAGGATGGCGCTGGAGACGCCAACGGTCGGAATGATCAGGGTCGAGACGGTGGCCTGGGCCACGCTCAGCCGATTCACGTTCATGAACCACAGCATCTGGGCCAGGGTGATGGAAAACAGCAGATGATAGCCGAGTGCCAGCCAGGTACTCGGCCGCCAGGTTGCCGGCGGCGGCGGTGACTCCCAGGCTACCATCATCCCCAGCATGGGGAGGGCGCAGATTGCGAACTGCCAGCCGGTAATCACCACCACATGGCTCTCCCAGGCGCCGCGCTTCTTGATCAGCACCGTGCCGAGCGCCCAGGAGAGCGCCGCCCCCAGCATGATGACGGGGCCCGCGAGCCCCTGGGTGCCCCCGGCCAGCGCCGCCGGACCCAGCAGCAGCAAGAGCCCCGCCTGGCCGCAGGCAAGCCCCAGCCACTGGCGACGGGTGATGCGCTGGCCCAGCAGCCACCACCCCAACAGCAGCGCCCAGCAGGGCATGGTAAAGGCGATGATGGCGGCTTGGGAGGTGGGCATCCTGAGCTGGCCGAAGGCCGTGGCAAGGTTGAAGCCGAGGATGGTGAAGAGTCCCGTGGCCACCAGCCAGGGCCATTCGCCGGCCGGCACCGCCAGGGGTAGGCGTCGCCAGCGGGCCCAGCCGAGCAGCAGCAGGGCCCCCGTCGAGAAGCCGATGGCGCGCAGGGTGAAGGGCGGCACGTCCATCAGGATAAAGCGCACGGCCGGCCAGTTGCCGCCCCAGAAGAGCCCGATGGTGGCGATCAGCAGCAGCGTCGTCAGTCGATCGCTATGGCGCAGGCGGGCCAGGTGCGCGCGGGCAATGGTCAGGCTCATTCGGCGATGTCCGGCAGCACCTTGTGCCGGTTGAGCAGCGCATGAGGGTCCAAGGCCTGCTTGAGGGTACGCATCAGGGCAATCTCCTCCGACGTTCTCGACAGGTGCAGATAGTCGCGCTTCTCGAGGCCGATGCCGTGCTCGGCGGACACGGAGCCGCCTAGCGCCGCCAGGGGTTCATAGACCAGTGCTTCCACGGCGCGGCGGGTCTCGGCATCGTCCCGGGCCGTGCCCACGGTGACATGGAGGTTGCCGTCGCCCAGGTGGCCGAAGACCAGCACGCGGCCCGCGGGCCAGCGCGCATGCACCGCCTGCTCCAGGGTCTGCACATAGCCCTCCATGTCCGCGATCGGCAGGCTGATATCGAAGGTGAAGCGCGGGTCGACGTGGGCCAGCAGCCCTTCGATATCCTCGCGAATCGCCCACAGCCGGTCGCGCTGCTGCTCGGACTGGGCCAGAACGGCGTCGCTGACCCGCCCGGCCTCGAAGGCGGCCTCGATGGCCGCCGTGAATCGCCGGGGCTCGGCGTCGGTGTCGTCGCCCAGGCTTTCGATCAGCGCATAGTAGGGGAAGCCTGGATCCAGCGGCGGCGCATGGCGCCCGCTCTCTGCGGTGAGCAGGGCATAGTGGCTCTGCCACATCACCTCGAAGGCGCCGAGCCCGTCGCCCAGGGTGCGCCGCAGCTGCTGGAGCAGCCCGGTGAGTGCCGCGAAGTCGGGGCAGGCGACCAGCGCCGTATGGGCCACGGGCGGCAGCGGCTGCAGCCTGAGCACCGCGCGGGTCACGATGCCCAGGGTTCCCTCGCTGCCGATAAAGAGCTGCTTTACGTCATAGCCCGCGTTGTTCTTGAGCATGGTGTTCATGGAGCTCACCACGCGGCCGTCGGCCAGCACCGCCTCGAGCCCTAGCACCTGCTGGCGCATCATGCCGTAGCGAATGACCCTCACGCCGCCGGCGTTGGTGGCGATATTGCCGCCGATGGTGGAGGAGCCGCGAGCGCCCAGGTCCAGAGGGAACTGCATGCCGGCCGCCTCTGCCGCCTCCTGGACGGCCTGCAGAGGCACGCCGGCCTGCACGGTCAGGGTGCCGCCGATCTCGTCCAGGGCCTCGATGGCGGTCATGCGCTCCAGGGAGACAACGAGCTCGTCGGCGTCGGCCTCCGCACCGTGCACCAGACCGGTCAGCCCCCCGTGGGTGACCACGGGCTGCTGCGCCGCGTGGCAGAGCGCCATGACATCGGCAAGCTCGGCGGTATCGGCGGGGCGCACGATGGCCCCGGCGCGGCAGGGCGCGCCGCTTATCCAGTCCACCCGTCGGGCGGTCACGTCCTCGCCGCGCAGCACCTGGGCGGGGCCGACGATGCGCGCGATCTCTTTCAGCAGTGCGTCCATTCGTGCCTCCTGGCGTCTACGGCCACCGCTGCCGGGCGGTGGGGGCTGAGCATCACGCGGTTTTCCGCGCTTCCGGCCGCCCGGGAATGGCCTCCAGCAGCTGGCGGGTATAGGCCTCCTGGGGCGACAGGAAGACATCCCGGGCCAGGCCCTGTTCGACGATGCGCCCGTGCTGCATGACGATGATGCGATCGCAGATCTGAGCGGCGACGCGCAGGTCGTGGGTGATAAAGAGCAGCGACAGCGAGAGCTTCTGCTTGAGCTCCTCGAGCAGCGCGAGAATCTGCGCCTGGATCGACACGTCCAGGGCCGAGACCGCCTCGTCGGCCACGATCAGCTCCGGCTCCAGGGCCAGTGCCCGGGCGATGCCGATGCGCTGGCGCTGGCCGCCGGAAAACTCGTGGGGAAAGCGGTCGGCGGTGCCGCCCAGGCCTACCAGCTCGAGCAGGTCGTCGGCCTGGGCCATCGCTTTGTCTCTGGTCACGCCGTTGGCCAGCGGGCCCTGGGCGATGGCGTAGCCCACCCGGTGGCGGGGGTTGAGCGAGGCATAGGGGTCCTGAAAGATCATCTGCACCCGATGGCGCTCGCGGCGCAGCGCTTCCTTGCGGAGGTGCATGAAGTCGGTGCCCGACAGGCTCAGGGTGCCGCTGTCGGGGTGCTCCAGGCGCACCACGCAGCGGCCGAGGGTCGACTTGCCGGACCCCGACTCGCCGACGATGCCGATGGTCTCGCCCTTGACCAGCGAGAAGGTCACGTCGCGCAGGGCATGAACCTCCCGGGCCGGCTTGAACAGGCCCCCCTTGGAGCGAAACACCTTGTTGAGACCGCGTACCTCCAGCAGCGGTGTGTCGGTTTCGGCGCCGCGGGCCTCGGGCACGACGTCGCTGGGAATCGCCTCGATCAGCGCCCGGGTATAGTCGTGCCGGGGGTGTGTCAGCACGTCGCGGGCGTCGCCCAGCTCGACGATCTGGCCGTGGCGCATGACGCAGACCCGGTTGGCGATCTCGGCCACCACGCCGAAGTCGTGGGTGATGAACATCACCGCCATGCCGCGGCGGCGCTGCAGGTCGAGGATCAGCTCAAGGATCTGGGCCTGGGTGGTGACATCCAGGGCGGTGGTGGGCTCGTCGGCGATCAGCAGCTCCGGCTCGAGGGCTAGGGCCATGGCGATCATCACCCGCTGGCGCTGGCCGCCGGAGAGCTGGAAGGGGTAGGCACGAATCGCCTTCTCGGGCTCGGGGATGCCCACCTCGGTAAGCAGGGCCAGCGCCTGGGCCTGACGCTCCCGAGCGCTCAGGCGCCCATGGGCCTCGAAGACCTCGCTGATCTGGGCGCCCACCCGCATCAGCGGGTTGAGGGCGGTCATCGGCTCCTGAAAGATCATGCCGATGCGCAGGCCGCGCAGCTGGCGATGCTGCCTTTCGTTGAGAGTCAGCAGGTCCTGGCCGTCGAAGAGCGCCTCGCCCCCCGCGGGGCGCACGCCCTTGGGCAAGAGCCCCATGACGGCGTTGGCGGCCATGGACTTCCCCGAGCCGGACTCGCCCACCACGCACATGATCTCGCCGCGATGCACGTCGTAGCTGACGTCCTCGACGGCGTAGGGCCGGTCGGCGCCCTTGGGCAGCGCAATGGTCAGGTGGCGCAGGCTCAGCAGGGGAGTGGATGAGGTATCGTTCATGATATTCCCCTTGTCAGGAGCGCTCGCGGCTCAGTTTCGGGTTGAGGGCGTCATCCAGCCCCTCGCCCACCAGATTCAGGGCCAGCACGGTTAGCAGGATCGCCAGCCCCGGGAAGAAGCTCAGCCACCAGGCCTGGCGAATCACGGTGCGCGCCGCGCCGATCATGTAGCCCCAGGACATCACGTTGGGGTCGCCCAGGCCCAGGAAGGAGAGGGAGGACTCCAGCAGGATGGCGGTGGCGACCATCAGCGAGGCCAGCACGATGATCGGCGACAGGGTGTTGGGCAGGATCTGGCGCAGGATGATGGTGCGGTTGGTCTGGCCGACGAGGCGGGCTGCCTCGACATATTCCCGATGCCGCAGCGACATGAACTCGGCGCGCACCAGGCGGGCCACCGGCGGCCAGCTGACCAGGGCGATGGCGATGACGATCGAGGTCACGCTGGGCTGCATGATCGCCACCAGCACGATGGCCAGGGCGAAGTTGGGGATGGTCTGGAAGAACTCGGTGAAGCGCATCAGGGCGTCATCGATCAGGCCGCCGTAGTAGCCGGCGATGGCGCCGAGCGGAACGCCGATCATCAGTGCCACCAGGGTCGAGACCAGCCCGATCAGCAGTGATACCCAGGCGCCGTGCATGATGCCGGCGGCCACGTTGCGGCCCATGGTGTCGGTGCCCAGCGGAAAGCCCTCTACCTCCAGAGGGGACAGGAAGGGGCGCTGGACCATGCGCCAGGGGGATTCGGGATAGAGCAGCGGCGCCGAGATCGCCATCAGGATGATCGCGACCAGGATGATCAGGCCGATCAGGGCGCCGCGGTTCTGGGCAAAGCGGGCGAAGAAGCTCATGACGCCTCCTTGATGCGCGGGTCGGCCAGGCGGTAGACCAGGTCGGTGATGATGTTGAAGACGATCACCAGGGCGGCCGAGAAGAAGAAGATACCCAGCAGCAGGTTGTAGTCGCGCTGCATCAGGGCCTCGTACATCAGGCGGCCGATGCCGGGCCAGGCGAATACCGTCTCGGTGAGGATCGCCCCCCCCACCATCTGTCCGGCCTGCAGGCCGGCGAGGGTAATGATCGGCAGCAGGGCGTTGCGCAGGATATGGCGTCGCTGGATGACGCCGGGGGCGAGCCCCTTGGCCCGTGCGGTCTTGACGAAGTCCTGCTGGCTCGCCTCGAGCATGGAGGCGCGGGTCATGCGGGTATAGATGGCCATGAAGAAGAGCGCCAGGGTGGTCGCCGGCAGGATGAGATGCTGGCCCACGTCCAGCACCAGGGCGAGTCCGGTGTGGCCGGCGCCGACGGTGACCATCCCGTAGGCGGGCAGCCAGTCGAGGTAGACCGAGAAGAGCACTACCGACATCAGGGCCACCCAGAACAGGGGCGTGGCGTAGAAGACCAGGGCCAGCGCCATGATCAGCGAGCCGGAGGGCTTCTTGGCCCGGGCGGCGGCCAGCGAGCCGGCGATGATGCCCAGGATCAGCGACATCACGAAGGCGGTGCCGGTGAGCAGCAGGGTGGCCGGCATGCGCGCCATGATCAGGTCGAACACCGGCATCTGCTGGCGGTAGGACCAGCCGAAGTCGAGCATGGCGATGCCGGAGACATAGCGCCACAGCTGCACATAGAGGGGCTGGTCCAGGCCGAAGCGCTCGCGCAGCTGGCGCAGGAACTCCTCGTCGGTGGCCCCGGCCTCACCGGCGAGGATGGCGGCCGGATCGCCCGGGGCCATCTGAATCAGGAAGAAATTGAAAATGACGATCAGAAACAGGACGACCACGGCCTTGGCAAGCCGGGACAGGATCAGTCGGACATAGAGCATGGGGGGTCCCTCGGCGGGAGATGGGGCGGCTCCGGGGAGCCGCCCTGCGTCGTCGGTGAGATCCGGTGGAGGTGGTGCGCCTTACCGGTCGAGCCAGGCGTCGCGGAAGCCTTCGTTGACCCCGACGCTGGAGTTGATCAGGTCCCTGACGTCACAGCGGTAGAGGGTCGGGAAGCCGAGCTCGAGCAGCCAGCCCACCGGCACGTCCTCGTGGAGGATCTCCTGGGCTTCGCGGTAGAGCGCCTCGCGCTCCTCGTCGGGGAAGGCGGTGGCGGCGGCATTGAAGAGCTCGTCGACGCGCTCGTTGACGTAGCCGCCCACGTTGTTCCAGGGCGAGCCGCGCTCGATGTTGTCCGACAGGTAGGAGCGGGTGATGCCCAGCGCCGGGTCCCCGTACTGGTAGAGGAAGGTGAAGGCGAGGTCGTAGTCCCACTCGGAGAGACGCTGGTTCCAGCCGCCAACGTCGGTGGCCTGGGTGCGCACGTTGACCCCCACTTCTCGCAGGTTCTGCTGCACCGCCTCGGCCCAGCGGGTCCAGGTCTCGCCGTAGGGAAGCGGCAGCAGGCGCACCTCTTCGCCGTCGTAGCCCATCTCGTCGAGCAGCTCCCGGGCGCGGTCCGGGTCGTGGCCGTAGGGATCGAGGCCGTCGTGGCGGAAGCGGGCGTTGGAGCCGAAGGCCGAAACCGGCACCTCGCCCAGCTCGTTCCACAGCACGTCCCGGGCGAACTCCCGATCCATGGCATACATCACCGCCTGGCGGAAACGGTGGTCGGCGGTGGGGCCCTCGCGGTTGTTCATCCACAGCATGGCGAAGGGGCTGAAATATTCGTGGCCCGAGTCGGTGATGCAGACGTTGTCCATGGCCGAGAGGCGGGGGATGTCGAAGTTTTCCACGGTGCCGTTGGGCAGCACGTCCACGGTGCCGCGTTCGAAGGCCACGGCCCGCGAGGCGCCGTCGGGAATGATGTGCCAGTTGACGCCATCGAGGTAGGGCAGGCCCTCCTCATAGTAGTCATCGTTGCGCACCAGCTGGATCACGGTGCCGCGATCCCAGTTGTCGAACTTGAAAGGCCCGGTGCCGATGGGGTGATTGTTGGCCTCGTTGTCGCGGAAGTCGGTGCCCTCGTAGATATGCTTGGGCACCATGGTGAAGGTGCCCGCCTCGAAGGAGATCAGGAAGGGGCCGAAGGGCTCCGCCAGGGTGAAGACCACGGTATGGTCGTCGGTGGCCTCGATGGATTCCACGTGCTGCAGCACGGCCCGGGCGCTGGGGTTGAGCTCGCGGTGGAAGGCGTCGGCGGAGAAGACCACGTCGGCGGCGGTGAAGGGTTCGCCATCGTGCCAGGTGACGCCTTCACGCAGCGTGAAGGTCCAGGTCAGGCCGTCGTCGCTGACCTCCCAGGATTTGGCCAGCTGGGGTATCGGCTCCAGATCGGTGTCGTAGCGCAGCAGGCCCTCGTAGATATTGCCGGCCACGGTGCGGGTCGGGGCATTCTGGATCATGCCCAGCACCAGGCCCGGGGGCTCGGGCTGGATGATGGTGTTGATCACGCCGCCGGACCTGGGCTCGTCGGCCAGCGCTGTGCCGCAGAAGGCGGTGGTGCCGAGCGCCGTGGCCACAGCGATGGCGAGTGGAGTTTTCATGGTGCTGTCCCCTCTTTGTTACGATTGTTGTGAGAGTCAAGAGCGACCTTTTTGACCTTAGCAGGGGGTCTGTAAGCTGTCGACAGTCGGCAATCGACGGTCGACAAGAGCGTAGCATCGGCCATAATGGGCATATTCTGAGTCAAACGGAGCCGTCGGCATGGGCCACATGGGCAGCGAGACCTTTCGGGCCATCCGCTCGCCGAACCTGGTCGAGCAGGTCGCCAGCCACCTTACCGAGGCCATCATCGCCGGGCGCTTCATGCCGGGAGAGCGGCTCTCCGAAGTGGCCCTGGCCCGCGACCTGGGGGTCAGCCGGGCGCCCATTCGCGAGGCGGCAAGGCTGCTGGAGAGCCGCGGCCTGCTGGTGTCGCAGCCGCGGCGCGGGTTCTTCGTGCGCGAGCTGGCCGCCGCCGAGCTCGACGACATCTTCGACCTGCGGCTCTGCCTGGAGCGCCACGCCATGGAGCACCTGGCCCTGAGCTGCCCTGCCGAGACCCTGACCCTGCTGGAACGCCAGGTGGAGGTGCTCTGCGAGGCGGCGGCCAGCGGAAGTGAAGGGCGGCGCATCGAGGAGGACCTGGTCTTTCACCGCATGCTGGTCGAGGCCGTGGGCAATCGTCGGCTGCTCAAGAGCTTCGATGACCTCGCCCACGAGCTGCGCCTCTGCATCACCCTGATCACCCGCACCCACGAGGCGCCCGAGACCATTGCCGACAGCCACCGCCTGCTGCTTGAGGCCCTGGCAAGCCGGGACCCCCGGCGCTGCCGGGAGGCGATCGACTACCATATCGGGGTGGCGAGGGACTATGTGGTGCGCGGGGTGAACGACGCCCGGAGCCTCGCCGCGAGCTCCTGAGCCTGCCGGCAGGCTCGGGAGAGCGTTGACGGCCGCGCCCACCGCAGGTGCTAGACTCAGGATTTCCACCATGACCACGATGCGTAACTTGTCATGACCGAGCTTGCCCTGCGTGCGACGACCCTGGGTGGTGAGCACGTTGCCCATGCGCACGACCATCACCAGCTGATCCTGGCGACCTGCGGCACGACCGAGCTGGCCGTGGAGGGGCGCGGGGATCGCATCACCGGCGGCCGCGGCTGCCTGATTCCCTGCACCCGCGATCACGACTACCGCGGCGATGGCCGCAATCGCACCCTGGTACTGGACATTCCCCTGGCGAGCCTGCCCGGGCTGCGGGACGCCGATGCCATCGCGCGTCTCTTCGATCGGCCGCGCTTCTTCGGCGTGCCGCCTGAACTGCGTCACTTTGCCGACGGCCTGATCGGGCAGCTCGAGCAGTGCCCCGGCCTGCATCATGAAATCGCGGCCCTGCTGCTGCGGGCCATTCACCTTCACCTGCAGAGCGAGCCGTTGGCGGGCGAGGGAGGCGCCGTGCCGGCCGCGCGCCCCGGCGAGCGCCTCGACCTGCCGCGCCTTGAGGCCTGGATCGATCGCCACCTGGCCGACGAGATTCGGGTCGAGCAGCTGGCCGCGCTGTGCGCGCTGAGTGTCAGCCACTTTCACAGCCGCTTTCGCGAGGTCACGGGGGTCACGCCGCTGGCCTTCGTACAGGAGCGCCGCCTGCGCCACGCCATGAACCTGGTCTGCCACAGCGGCCTGAGCCTCGGCCAGATAGCGGCGCTGGTGGGCTTTCGCGACCAGGCCAGCTTCTCGCGGGCCTATCGCCGTCGCTTCGGGCTGCCGCCCTCGGCCGAACGCCTGCGCCGGTGAGGCATGCCGCAGCCTGTGCCAAATTCGCCGTACCCGCGGGCAAGCGCTCGGGGCATCGTTCGGCCTACTCTTCAGGCAACGACGGTTATTGGCTGCGCCAGGGGCATCGCCACCATGAAGCTTTTCTATCATCCCGACCAGGAGCGCCATGCACCGCCGAGCTTCCTGCTGCGTGGGCGCGCCGTGGCTTCGCCGGAGGGGCCGGTGCGCGCCGAGATGCTGCGCGAGGGGCTGGCCGGTCTGGGCCTGTCGCCCATCTCTCCCGGCGATGCGGATTCGCCCAGGCTGCGCGAGCGCCTGGCGCGGATCCACACGCCGCGCTATCTCGCCTTCCTTGAGACCATCCACGCGCGCTGGTCGGCGCTGCCCGATGCCGCCGAGATGGTGGCGCCCAACGTGCACCCCTGCGGCGGCGGTCACCACTATCCGCGCCACCCGGTGGGGCTGGTGGGGTGGCACATGCACGATATGGCCTGCCCGATGACCGCCGACAGCTTCGCCGGCATCCTGGCCAGCGCCGCCAGCGCCGAGGCCGCCGCCGAGGCGGTGCTGGCCGGCGACGGGAGCGCCTACGCCCTGTGCCGGCCGCC
>WPCG01063747.1_pt1 | contig 11207 bp, 12 predicted proteins | sample 5403311 | NCBI WGS metagenome assembly WPCG01 (sample SAMN12869467, study PRJNA574797) | sludge metagenome | isolation source: wastewater treatment of Control | place: China:Beijing | collected 2019-05-17 | reverse complement strand
GCTCTACGACGAACATCGTTTGGAGCTTGGTGTTTTGCGCTCTGTTTTAGCCCGCTTTTTATTTCGCGGTGAAGATGTCTTTAAGCAGACCTCAGTCTTAAGTGGAGGAGAAAGAAATCGCCTGGCCTTGGCCAAGTTGCTCCTACATCGTCCTAATGTTCTGTTGCTCGACGAACCTACCAATCATTTAGACATTTTCGCCAGAGAAGCTCTAGAAAACGCACTAGCGGAGTTTGGAGGCACTATTATTTTTGTTTCCCATGACCGTTACTTCATTGATAAGTTAGCGACAAAAGTCTGGGTCTTAGATGACGGCACCTTACATGAATTTATGGGTGGCTTTGCAGCTTACGAACAAGACCGTAAAGCTTTACAAGCAGCACAGGCTGAAGTGGATGAAGTAGCCCATGGTAAAGACAAAAAACGCTCCGCCAGTAAAATGAGCCCCAACTTAAGCAGGACAATTCAGCAGCAAAGGGCTCGGATGGAGGATGAAATTGTTCTCTTGGAGGAAAGGGTAGAGGAGCTTGAGCTTACTTTGGCTCTACCAGAACTCTATCAGGATGAGATAAAGAGTGTAGCAATCATTCAGGAGTATCAAATGGTCAAAGATGAACTACTTGAAAAATATGCGATGTGGGAAACTCTAGTGGACAAGCAAGGGGAGGGGTGAGGATGTGAAAGGTCGGAAAAGTAAAGGTGTTCTACTTCGAAGTGTTGCGGGCTTACCCATCCAAGTGCCCGCTGAGATCCTTGACTGGCAGGTAACTTTGGGTCCTACCGCCACCCTGGTCTGGATCAATATTATGGCTCTAGCCCAAACGGAACGACCCTTGCAAATAAATGCCCTAGCTGAGCAGATGGGACTGGATAAACGAGAAGTAAGCCAGGCTTTAGCCCTTTTGGCAGATAGAGGTTGGATAAATGATGAAGGGTTAGAAATCAAACTGGTCCTGCCCCAGGAAGTAGAAGAAAGTGCAGTTAGCGTAGAACCTGTTCCCAAGGTGGAATCGGATGCCTTTGAGTGGCTGCTGAATTATTTGTCGGCCAGAGTTGCGGCCCCTTCCGCTGAAGAAAAGCGTAAGCTACTGTATTGGATGCAGAGTAAGGATCTCTCCCATGAGGTGATAGCTGTAGCGGTGGAAGAAATGTGCGCATCGGCAGCTCACCCCAGTTTTCCCTATCTTGAAGGGATCCTGCGCAATTGGCATGGTGTAGGTGTTCGTACTTATAACGATCTCTTAGAAAATCCCTACCTAACAAAAGTGTTAGGTCCCATAAAAAACCGTAAGGAACAAAGTCCTGCAGAACAACGATGGAGGGAGGTTTTCCCCGATGAATTTTGATTTGCCCATGGATCTGAGTGCCGAAAGGCAAGTTTTGGGAATTCTAATTAAGCATCCCAACCAAGTGGACAGGGTAGTGGATCGTCTACGCCCTTCTCACTTTATTGATTTGGCCCATAGAAGAATCTACGAAATCATTCTAGACATTTATAATAAACAGGGCCGCATTTCGTATACCCAGATTTATAATCGTTTGCGCACTGATTCCATAACCGACGCGCCGGCGGATCTTCTCATTCCCTTAACAGAGTCCTTTGTGGCCTTAAGTGAACTGGATCCCAGTGTGGAGATTTTGCTCCATAAAGAAGGGGTGCGCCGCATTGTTCAAGCTTGTGATAACATTAAAGGTTTGGCCCTAGATCCTAAGCAAGAGGATCTAGAAGAAATGCAGGCGAAAGCCCAAGAGTTAATGTTTGCTGCCAGCCAGAGCATTGATGCCGCAGGTGATGAAATAAAAAACCTTTTGGAAGTGCTGAACAAATGTTACATTAATCTTTTGAATCGTAAGGAAGGGCTTGGCGACGCTTATGGTCTGTCTGTGCGTTACCCATCCATTGATGGTATGACGACAGGCTTTAAGAAAAAGGACCTCATCATTTTAGCTGCACGCCCCTCTATGGGTAAGACTGCACTGATTCTAAATATGATGGCCAATGTGGCTAAGCGCGATATCCCTGTACTTATGTTTAGTTTGGAGATGGATGATGAACAGCTCGGTGATCGAATTGTACTTAGTGAGCTTTTTGGGCATAAACAAGATGGTGAGCAAGCTGTCACATCCCATGAATATCAAACGAAACTCAGTGACGAACAGTTTGTGGTGACCCAAAAAGTTTTCAATGATCTTTACCACCTGCCAATATCTATTGTGGATAAACGGGGTCTAACGGTAGCGGAGATCAGAGCTAAGGCCAGAAAGTTTAAGGCAGAAAGTCCCAACCTGGGCCTAATTGTCATTGACTACTTACAGTTGATCAAACCGCCAAACAACGCCAATCGGAGCTGGACCTTAATTGTAGGTGAAATGGTCCGGGAACTAAGGGATTTAGCTGGCGAACTTGATGTTCCCTTGATTCTGTGTTCACAGCTCAACCGGAGTGTAGAGAGTAGAGAGAACAAGAGGCCCATGATGTCAGACCTTAGGGACTCCGGAAATATTGAAGAGTTTGCCGACGTCATCATGTTCCTTTACCGCGATGATTATTACTATCCTGACATGGCCAAAGAAAAAGGGACCGAGGGCCTAGTGGAAATTATCTTCGCAAAGCAACGTAAGGGTAGTACCGGAACGATACAACTTCGCTTTGTTAAGGAATACACTCGCTTTATTGAGGAGTACAAAAACTAAATGGAGGTTGAGCCATGGCCTTATTTGGGGAACTAGAACGGACGAAAGTTGTCTTTATCGATACCTGTCGTAACTTGGTGGAGCTAGGGCAACTTTCTAAGGAAGAGTATCATGAAATCTGTGATCTCCTGGACCGTTTAGAGGAGTACGACAATGACCAGTTTAAAATCGAATTAGGTAGGATTAGTAAGGGTCTAAGTGATCTTATTGCCTAGGGAGGAGCCAAATGTCCCAGATAACAAATCCATCATATGTCACTAGAATCATGAAAGAACGAGGTTTTAGCACGAAAAAGCGTTTTGGCCAGAACTTCTTGATTGATCAAAATATCGTGGACCGCATTATCCAAAGCGCGGATTTAAAGCCCGGAGAGTGGGTTTTGGAGATCGGACCTGGTCTTGGTGCCCTCACTAGCGAACTAAGTGAGCAGGCCGAGCATGTCGTGGCCATGGAGATTGATACTGGCCTTGTGGAGATCCTTAAGGAGACTCTAGATAACCCGAAAATTAGTATTGTAGAAGGAGACGCCCTCAGTTTACATTGGAGAGAACTCCTAGAGAACTTGGGTTGGCACGGGCAGCCCTTGAAGTTGGCTGCCAACTTACCCTATTATCTCACAACTCCTTTGATCATGAAGACGTTAGAAAGTGATTTGCCTTTTTCATCTCTGGTCGTCATGGTGCAAAAAGAGGTTGCAACCCGGATGCTTGCCGAACCAGGCAGCAAGGATGTTGGAGTTCTATCTCTAGCTGTTCAATATTATGCCGAAGGCTCTCTGGTACTCAATGTGCCCAGAACTGTGTTTATTCCCTCGCCAGCCGTAGATTCGGCAGTGGTGGAGCTTAGGCCAAGGCCCCCAAAAGTGGATGCGCCCAGGGATGAATTGCTCACTGTGATTCGGGCTAGTTTTCAGCAAAGGCGCAAGACAGTCCGCAATGCACTAAAACCCGTGCTAGAAGAGTGGAACTTGACGCCTGAGCAGTTAGACCAGGCTATGTCTGATGCTAAAATTGAGCCCACCATCAGGGGGGAAAGACTGTCTCTAGAGGACTTTAATGCCCTGACTAAGGAGCTATTGAAGGGAGTGTGAACAAAGTGGATTTCATCAGCCCGAGTAAGGGAGTCCTTACCTTTGACCAAGTGTTTGAAGATATTATAAGCTACGCCTCAGAGTTTCCTGAGGACAGTTATAGTCTCATCGTGGGAACCGATTCTCAACTCAGGGATGAAACCTGCTTTGTTACCGCCCTAATTGTTCACCGCCTGGGCAAAGGAGGACGGTTTTTTTATACCCGGAGCCATGATAGTTATGCCCGGTCTCTGAGGCAAAGGATTTTTTATGAAGCTTCACTAAGTTTAAGTGTTGCCTCTCTTTTGACGGAGAAGCTTGCAGAGTCTGGCCAAGAATTGGATATGGAGATTCATTTAGATGTGGGAAATAATGGTGCCACCAAAAACCTCGTGAAGGAAGTGGTGGGTATGGTCAATGGATCGGGCTATTTGTGTCGCATAAAACCAGACTCTTACGGTGCCTCCTCTGTTGCCGATCGTTATACCAAGTAAATTCAGGAAATTTGCGATAAAAATCACTTTCCTACTTGACATCAGCCTAGGGCATTGGTAAAATATAAATTTAATTGACAAATGGCCTCTACCGTGTTAGAATTAATTCGACAAAATGGTATAAGGCGGTGACTAAGGTGGCTGTAGGAGTGAACAATCTCCAGCAAATTAGGCTGGATTTAGAGTCTTGTATTGGCAAACGAGTCAAACTTCGGGCAAATCGCGGACGAAAGAAGATTGTAGAAGCCGAAGGCGTCATCGAGAACACATATCCAAAGCTTTTCGTGGTTAAGCTGGATGATTCCCATTCCATCGAGCGTCTGTCCTATACATACGCTGATGTTCTCACTCGAACTGTAGAAGTGACTGTAGATGATTACACAATTGGGGATGTTCCAGCCATCAATTAATGTAGTGTTGGTTTAAAGCACCGAAATCGGTGCTTTTTTTTTGTCCCCGTTCATAAGAATGGGGGAAGGAGGCGATACCCATGGCCTTGTTGCCCGGGAAAAAACTAGGAGCCCGTCCCTTGCGTTTCGGCCATAAAGGCGCAGATGTCAATCAATTGCACTCGTTTTTACGCCTCCAGGGTTATGATCTAGGTCAAGAAAGAGACTATGGCTATCTGACTAAGGATGCGGTCCGTGGGTGGCAGCAAGATCATGGCCTTGTGGCAGACGGAATTGCTGGAAAGCGCTTCTTTGCTCTAGCCTTGAAGAAAAACCTGCCCATTCGCAGGAGAGTCCATATAGTAAAACCCGGCGAGACCTTGGAGCAGATAGCCCAGAACTATGATCTGGGAATTCAGGCCTTCCAGCGGTGCTCCTCGAAGGGAACCATTTACCCGGGTCAGCATCTAATCTTCTTTGACCGAGAAATATGGGGTATATGCGGTAATACGCCCCAGGATAAGACTTTGCTACATAAACTTACTGGATTGGTTTGCATTAATAGCACGGGTGGCTTAGGAAAGCTGCCTTGTGTCGTCAGGCCAGAGTCGAAGGATAACGATGATGTGGTTGAAATCCACAAACAACTCCATACTCCGGGTAAGCGTAAAGCGACCGTCCGAACCTTTCTGGATTCCCTAGGAGAGGATTGCGCAGGTCTATATATCCCCTGGAAGACGGTGGCCCCCCTAGACGGGAGACGCTACCTGAAGCTCCTTAGAGCTCTCAGACGCAGGCTTAAGCCCCCTGCCATGCTGTGGGCTGAGTTGGGCCCCGAGGTTCTGCCCTGGAAGCTGTGGGGAGGTGTAGATTACTCCCAGGTGAATGAACTGGTGGATCGGGTGGTCTTGGAACTACCTTTTCCTTTAGAACTAGGAATTAGCCAATTGGTGGGTTTGCTCGCGCCTCAGCTCCATTCGTGGAAAATCCTTCTAAAGGTTCCCGTTTATGCACTGGAGTGGGAGCGTGGTGAGGGCGAAACATTGCTGATCATGTTTACATACCAAACAGCTCTCTCAAGGGCCCATCGCCACGGAGCACGTCAGCTCAAGGATGAACAGGGGTTTATGTACTATGGCTATAGGAAACGAGGGCATGACTTTCGCATTTACCTTCCCCATCTTAGTTCTATAGCCCAAGTCGCTACCTTGGCCAATCGTCACAACTTAGCAGGTCTTCTCCTCGATGAATTGGGCATGGAAGACTTTAGAGTTTGGCAAACCATAACGTCACATTTTCAAACCCCTTCTCTGATTATTTCAGACGAATAGACATGTTTTGTCGGCACCATTCATAGATATTAGGGAAAGTTGACTAACAAGTTTATGGCAAAAAGGGGGAGAGAGATGAGCCTAAGTGTGAAAGAAAGCCGCCTTGTTGCGGTGAATCGTGTGGGGGAAAATACGCTTCAAACAGTCCTCCAGGGTAAGGTCGAATTGCCGAGCACCGCAGCTCCCGTAGAAAGAATCGTTTGGGTGAAGGGGACTCCGGTGTTGCAGTCCTTTGCCACAGATCAGGATCGCGTCTATGTTCAAGGAGCCATTGATCTTAGCATGGTCTATGTGCCCGAGACCTTAGAAGACGAGCCGGCGGGATTAAAGCGGGTGGAATGGCCTGGTGCCCTCCCCTTTGACACGCATGTAGAAGTGATCGGGGCGGAGCCAGAGATGAACTCCGAGGTCGAATTGAACATCCTCGCTTGTGAATGGGACCTAGGCGCAGGGCAATATTCCTTAGATGTGGATCTCATTGTGGGTGTAGTTGCCCAGGTTAATCAGGTTCAGGAGTACAAGGCGATCAGTGACGTTAATGTGGCGCAGTCCGTTAAGCTTAGTACAGATGGAGTCGTTCTAAATCCGCTGCCACCAGCTATCAAGCTCAAGGTCGATAAAGAAGTTACAGGAATTCTAGAGTTGTCCGAGGAAGAGGCAGTCCCAATAACCACAATTCTAGACATCGCTACCCAAGTTCAGCTCAGCGACATAGAATTGAGTAAGGGTAGGCTTGTGGCTAAAGGTGTTGCCAATTTAGAGGTTCTCTATGAAGCGGAAAATCTGGCTGTGCAGGTAGGATCGTTTGGCCAAGTTTTGCCCTTTGAATTAATCTTCGAAAAGGCAGATATAGAACCAGACATGGTTCTCGATCCACAGCTGAAGCCTTATAGCGAAGGTTATGTGGTCAACGATGGAAAGGACATAAGGATAGAACTTCATCTAGCAGGCAATCTAATGTTGAAAGATCATCAACCAATCCAAATCCTCACGGAGATTGGCACTCCCGGAAATCAAGTAGAGGTCCGGACAGAAACTGTGGCGGTGGATAGTTTTGTAAACAGAAAAGAGCAACAGGCGGTAGTCAGGGGACTCATTGAGCTGAGCCAAAAATTGCCGCCCATTCGGGAGCTTCTGCAAAGTAGAGCGACTCCGTATGTGACCGATTATGAAGTTGAAAATGATAAGCTTGTTGTTGAAGGTGTTTTGGATGTCGAACTCTTCTATTTAGCCCACTCTGAAGAAGACGCAAAACCACTCTTTCGAGGGATGTTTCCAGAAGTAATCCAGTTCGAACAGACACTGGCCGTTCCGGGTCTAGAGCTAGGTATGCAACCTAGAATACAGGTGGCAGTCGTTGGGGTAAAACCAGACTTAATCAACAGAGAAACGGTTGAAGTTGCCTTAACTCTTCGCTTTGTAGTTGATGTAGTAGAGTATTTAGAGGTTGAAGTGGCCGTGGAAGCGGTAGAGGTCGAACCAAGCGTTGACAATCCTCCTAGCTTAACCTTTGTCTTTGTACAGAGTGGTGATACCATTTGGAAGTTATCTCGGAGGTACCATACCACCGAAGAGACCATCTTAAGAGCCAATCCTAATTTGCAAGATGATCCCTTTAGCCTAAAAGCTGGTGACCGCTTGTATATTCCTAGGGAAATTTGACCCCCCAACATGTTGACCTTTCGAAGAGGAGTCCCCTTTTCGAAAGGTCTTTTTCTTTTCGGGCATAATACCCCTTGATGCACATGGAAAGGGGTATTTACATGCTTGAACTTTTGCTAGCGGCTTTATCTGGAATATTAATGGCTTTACAGGGTTCCCTAAACACTGCCCTAGGGAAAGTAGTGGGCCTCTTGGAGGGTACCTTTGTCGTTCATGTTGTGGGATCCCTGGTAGCCATGGGTTTAATGCTGGCAGGCTTGGGGCAAGGAGGTCTTGCACAGTTTCGTGAAGCACCCTGGTATACGTATTTGGGTGGTGTTTTGAGTGTTGGTATTATTTACCTGGTGGCTGCCTCCATTTCCAAAGTAGGCGTGGCGTCGGCCACGACCTCCATTATCGTGGGTCAAGTCTTAACGGCGGCTGTAGTAGATCACTTCGGTTTCTTTGGTTTGGAACCATTGCCCTTTAGTCTTTGGAGGGGTTTGGGAATTCTCCTCATGGCCGGAGGTGCCTGGTTACTTTTGTCCCGCTAAAGACAGAAGGAATTTCCCCTTTCTTGCGGAAATAAAGGTAGGACAGGAGGAGTGTTATGGACCGCATCACTTTTAAGGCTTATGCAAAAGTGAATCTAACCTTAGATATCGTAGGACGCAGGGCCGATGGCTACCACCTTTTGAGTAGTATTATGCAGTCCATCTCTCTTGCGGATACCATTACACTCCAAAGAAAGCCAGAGGATGTCTCTATCATTACTGCCCATCCCCTAGTACCTACAAACCAAACTAACATTTGTTGGCGTGCGTTTGACGCCTTTCGGACCCATACACAGATACGAGGCGGCGTCACTATCTCCATTGACAAGGTAATCCCAGTAGCAGCTGGTCTGGGCGGCGGCAGTGCCGACGCTGCTGCTGTGCTTTATGGGCTAAATAAGCTCTTTGCAACCGGGCTTAGTTTAGAACAGTTGCAGACAATTGGACTGACAGTGGGAGCTGATGTTCCTTTTTGCCTACGTGGAGGCACCTGCCTAGTACAGGGCATCGGGGAGGAGATTACTCCTGTGACACCCTTTCCCCAGTCCACTTTAGTGCTTGTGAAGCCAAAGGCGGGAGTATCAACAGGTGAAATTTATGGTCAACTAGGCTCTAGTTCCCATGGGGGCACGTCTACACAAAGACTACTTACTCTACTTGACGTACATGCCGAGCCTCCTCAGTTAGCTGGAGTTTTCGCTAATGCTTTAGAATCGGTCACCACGACGCTGGTGCCAGAAGTGAATGTATGGAAGAAGCGGCTCTTAGCCGAAGGTGCTCACCAAGCCCTGATGAGCGGGAGCGGTCCAACTGTTTTTGGCCTGTTTACCCATGAAGAGCGAGCTTTACGCTTTAAAGAAAAGTTTGAGGATGAGACTCAGGTCTTTGCGGTTAAAATGATGGATGTAGGGTTGTCGCAAATGAACGGAGGGGACCTATCGTGATGAAAGTGGACGCCGTGGTATTAGCGGGAGCCCCGAATAGTGGTCAACTTAAAGAGGCTAATTCGGAAAAGTGGGAGGCAACAATTCCCATTCACGGCAAACCCATGGTCAATTACGTGATTGAGGGCTTACAAAATTCTTCTAGAGTTGCCAACATCATTGTAGTTGGTCCTTTGGAGATCCAAGACATAGTAGGACCACATGTTACGTGGGTCGAAGCAGGTGACAGTCTTACGGAGAATATCTTTCGAGCTATGAATGTCCTAGAGAAAGAGAACCAAGTACTCTTCGTTACATCGGACATTCCTTTTATTCATGGTGAAGCGATTGATGACTTTGTAGACCGTTGTGCTGAACTTAAGGGCGATATATTCTACCCCTTGATTTCCAAGGAAGCCAATGAACAGATTTATCCTGAAACGGTCCGCACCTATTTTACGTTAAAAGAAGGCGCTTTCACAGGTGGCAATATTCTATTAGCCAACCCCCAGGCCGTCATTAACTCCCGTTGGGTTATGGATGAAATCATCGTACGGCGTAAGAAACCTTGGAAAATCATTAGGATGTTAGGCTTGTTCTTTATTTTCAAGTTTATTGCCAAACAACTAACACTTCGAGAACTGGAAGCTCGAGCAAGCCAAATTTTGGGTCATAGCGGTGTATTTATTATTACGCCCTATCCAGAGTTGGGAATTGACGTGGATAAACCAAGTGATTTGGAATTGGCAGAAAAGACTATTGCTGCTGTGCAAGGCAAGGAGGCATAGCATGAAGCGGGCACACCGCATTGCGGCTATAACGAAAACCCTAGTAGAACGACCTCACTATACGTTTGACGTGGGGGAGTTTGCAGACCTTTTTGAAGTCGCCCGATCGACCCTTTCGGAAGATCTGGCTATTATTCGCGCTACATTTGAAGCCTTAGATATGGGCCAAGTAGAAACCATCTCCGGAGCGGTGGGCGGAGTACGTTATCTTTCGATTCTTAGCCGTGAACAAATTCTCACCCATATTGAAGCAATTTGTGCACGCTTGAGAGATCCCCAGCGAATCTTACCAGGAGGCTTTATCTACATTGATGATTTGATCTCAGACCCTGGACTATTAAAAACCGTAGGTTCCATTTTTGCTACAATGTTTCGCGTCCATGAACCCGAGTATGTGGTAACGGTAGAAACAGCAGGGATACCCGTGGCTTTACAGGCGGCACAGGCCCTTAACGTACCTTTGGTTATCGTGCGCAGACAGAGTCGTCCCACAGAGGGACCAGTCTTGACCATGAATTTTCTCTCTGGTTCAGCTAGACAGGTGGAGACCATGTCCCTTTCTAGACGAGCCATACCCCAAGGTAGTCGCGTACTCTTAATCGATGATTTTATGAAAGCTGGCGGTACTCTAAGGGGCCTTACAGATCTAATGGGCGAGTTTGATTGCAGCGTGGTGGGTAAAGGGGTCCTCATTGAGACTGGTTGGCCTGAAGAGAAGCTTATTAGTGACCACCTTCCACTCATCTATTTACACGAGGTCGACACGAAAGACCAGAATGTCGTGGTTCGACCTGCGGATTGGATTAACCACTGAGCCGTATCTACTGGCTCGGTTTTTTCTGCTCAATTGGGGGTGAAGGTGCATCAACGATGACTATGGATATGGCAACGAAAAGAAAGTGTTGGACGAACTAACCAGGCGTAAGCTTTCTTATCAACATAGGGTCCATATTGGAGATTTAGAAGTAGACTTTCTAGTGGGAAGGCGGACGATTGTAGAGGTTGATGGCTATTACCATGCCCTTAAAAAGAAAGTTTCCAATGATGCATCCAAAGAAGAACAGCTTGAGTCCTTAGGCTATGTGGTTCTTAGAATTACGGGGGCAGAAGCCAAAAATCGGCGGCTTTTGCGAGATTTCGGCGCCAAAGTGCAAGAGCACTATGAGCGGGAGTTGATACAAGACAAACGCAGCAAAGAAATGGCTCTAACTCATGGCATTCCTGTAGAAGGCCTCAAAGAACTCAAGGGTAAGCTCGAGGAAGAAGCGCGGAAAAAGCAAGAAAAACAGAAAAAACAAAAAATAGGCAGGTCAAAGGAACTCAC
>WPCG01074069.1_pt1 | contig 11213 bp, 10 predicted proteins | sample 5403311 | NCBI WGS metagenome assembly WPCG01 (sample SAMN12869467, study PRJNA574797) | sludge metagenome | isolation source: wastewater treatment of Control | place: China:Beijing | collected 2019-05-17 | reverse complement strand
GCCAGAGCGCGCAGCAGGCCTCGCGCCCGCCCGCCATGGCCGCTGTTGCCGCCGTGCCCGCAGTGCAGGCCACGGCAGCTCCTGCGCCGCTGGCGGTGTCACTGGCGCCTGCCAAGGCCGAAGTGCGCGGCAAGTCGGTGCTGGTGCTTGATATGGCGACGGGGCAGGAGCTGGACAGCTTCAATGCCGAGGCACCGCGTTATCCGGCCTCGCTGACGAAGATGATGACGCTGTATCTCTTGTTCGAGGCGATCGACCGGGGCGAAATCTCCCTCGACAGCCAGCTTCCGGTCTCTGCCCGTGCCGCCTCCCGACCGCCTGCCAAGCTGGGCGTCGGTGCCGGCGGCTCGCTGAGGGTGGAAGAGGCGGTGCAGGCGCTGGCCATCCGCTCGGCCAATGACATGGCGGTGGCGGTGGCCGAACAACTGGCGGGCAGCGAGGACGCCTTTGCTGCCGAAATGACCCGCAAGGCCTTGCAGCTCGGCATGAGCCGCACCCGTTTCGTCAACGCTTCCGGCCTGCCCGACACCCGGCAGGTGACCACAGCGCGCGACATGGCAACGCTGGGGCAGGCCCTGCGCCGCCGCTTCCCGCAGCACATGCATTATTTCAGCGCCCAGTCCTTCCAGTTCCGCGGCCGCACCATCGAGGCAACCAACAAGCTGCTGGGCAAGGTTCCGGGCGTTGATGGCCTGAAGACCGGCCACATCGACATGGCCGGTTACAATCTTGTCGCCACCGGCCGCCGCAACGGCCGCCAGTTGATGGTCGTGGTCATCGGCGGGGCAACGGAAGCTGCCCGTGACCAGGAAGTGACCGCGCTGTTCGAGCGGTATTTCGCTTCTGGCACTGCGAGCCTGATGAACTGATCTCAGCTGCCGGCCTCTATCGTCCGCAAAAGCAAATGGGCCCGTCAATGACGGGCCCATTAGAGGTCGGTGACAAAGCCAGAGCTTCTCCTCTTTCGTCATGGTCGGGCTTGTCCCGACCATCTGCAAGCCATTGATTTGGTTAGATCCTCGGCACAAGGCCGAGGATGACGATGGAGAGGTCGAAGGTTTGTCAGCAGTCTGATGGGCCCGTCAGTGACGGGCCCATCATTTTGTTCGTTAGGTCCTGATTTCAGGATCAGTTGCGGGTCTTGTCGACCAGCGCGCCCTTCTTGATCCACGGCATCATGCCGCGCAGCTTGGTGCCGACTTCCTCGATCTGGTGGGCGTCGTTCAGACGGCGGGTTGCCTTGAACTTGGCGGCGCCTGCACGGTACTCCTGCATCCAGTCGGAGGTGAACTTGCCGGTCTGGATGTCGGTGAGGACGCGCTTCATCTCGGCCTTGGTCTCGGCGGTCACGATGCGCGGGCCGGTGACATATTCGCCCCACTCGGCGGTGTTGGAGATGGAGTAGTTCATGTTGGCAATGCCGCCCTCATAGATGAGGTCGACGATGAGCTTCACTTCGTGCAGGCACTCGAAATAGGCCATTTCCGGAGCGTAGCCGGCTTCCACCAGGGTCTCGAAACCGGCGCGGATCAGCTCGACGAGGCCGCCGCACAGAACAGCCTGCTCGCCGAACAGGTCGGTCTCGCACTCTTCCTTGAAGGTGGTTTCGATGATGCCCGAACGGCCGCCGCCAACGCCGCAGGCGTAGGACAGGCCGAGGTCAAGGGCGTTGCCCGAAGCGTTCTGGTGAACGGCCACAAGGCACGGCACGCCGCCGCCCTTCTCGTATTCGCCGCGCACGGTGTGGCCCGGGCCCTTCGGAGCGACCATGAGCACGTCAACGGTGGACTTCGGCTCGATCAGGCCGAAGTGGACGTTGAGGCCGTGAGCGAAGGCAATGGCGGCGCCGTCACGGATGTTGGCTTCGATGTGGTCCTTGTAGATGTCGGCCTGCAGCTCGTCCGGGGTCGCCATCATCATCAGGTCGGCCCAGGCGGCAGCTTCTGCCACGCTCATGACCTTGAGGCCGTCGGCCTCGACCTTCTTGGCGGTGGTGGAGCCGGGGCGCAGGGCAACGACGATGTCCTTGCAGCCGCTGTCCTTCAGGTTCAGCGCATGGGCGCGGCCCTGCGAGCCGTAACCGATGATGGCGACCTTCTTGGACTTGATGAGGTTCAGATCGGCATCGCGATCGTAATAAACACGCATGGGTCTTCCTTTCTCCCGTTTATCCCTGCCGCAGGCGGTAAGCCGCTGCGGCGTTTTGCTTTCTCCGGCTTTCAGCGTCAGGCGCCGAACAGCCGGTAGAACCTGTCCACGGCCAGAGCGGCCTGTGCCTCGATGTCCTTCTCGCGCGGGCGCAGCGTATCACCCAGCATCTGACGGATATGCTGGTCGCGCAGCGCAAGGCCGTAGAGCACCTGATAGGCCTCCTCGGCATCATCGAACTTGACGAAGCCGCGGAACCGGCCTGCTTCCAGCAGGCTGCGGGCCCGGGCGGAAATGGTATACTTGCCCTTGAGCAGCAACAGGCGTCCCAGCCGGGAATCATCCCGGTTGGACTGGCCGATGGCCAGCCGGTTCAGTGCCAGCGACGTCTCGCCGGAGAGAACCTCCAGCAGCTCGCGCACGAAACCGGTGAGATGGGCCTTGAAGGTGGTGGCGTCGGTGGCGGCGGCCTCGGAAGCAAAGTGAACCTTGCTGGCCTGATAGGCGACGACGGCGGCAAGCAGGCCATCCCGGTCGCCGAACCACTTGTAGAGGCTTTCCTTGGAGCAATTGGCGCTGCGGGCAAGGCCTGCGGTCGTCAGGGCCTTCTCGCCGCCGTCGACCAGCAGCTTCAGCGCGCATTCCAGCACGGCCTGCTGGCGCGGGGAAAAGGCGGCTGCCTCGTCCGGCAAGCTGTCGTGAAGGTCTGCACTGGCCAAGGAACCACTCCGGAATTTCTGTACCGTACCGTACGGTTCATGGTTCTAGGCGAGCGGGAATGCGCCGTCAAGAGGGGAAGACGGGGAGGGTAACGGAAACCGGGGCGGGCCCTTTCCGGCCCGCCCCGTCTCCAGGGTCAGATCACCACCTGCGTGCCGATTTCCACGACGCGGCCTGTGGGCAGGCGGAAGAAGCTGGTGGTGTCGGCAGCGTTGCGGGCCAGCTGGATGAAGACCCGCTTTGTCAGGCTGGTGAGGGGCGGGGCGGCGGCGGGAATGAGCGTGCGCCGCGACAGGAAGAAGGAGGTCGACATGATGTCGAACTTGATGCCCTGCTTCCGGCAGGCCTTGAGGGCCCTGGGAATGTTGGGGTCTTCCATGTAGCCGAAGTTGACCGTGAGCAGCTTGAAGTCATCATTCAGCGGTGTGATCTCCACCCGGTCGTCTTCCTCCACATGCGGCACCGGCTGCGTCTTCACGGTCATGATCAGGTTCTGCTGATGCAGCACCTTGTAGTGCTTGAGGCTGTGCAGCAGCGAGGTTGGCGCGCTTTCCTGGTCCCCCGTCATGAAGATGGCGGTGCCCGGCACCCGGTGCGGCGGGCTTTTCTCCAGCGAGGCGGCAAGGTCTGCCAGCGGGATTTCCATCCGGCGCGTCTTTTCGAAGAGCTTCCGGCTGCCGCGCGTCCAGATGGTCATCACGGCCAGAAGCACCGCCGCCATGAAGATCGATACCCAGCCGCCATCCATGAACTTCAGCATGTTGGCGGTGAGGAACGTGGCGTCGATAGCGGCAAAGATCAGTGTCACCAGCAGCACCGTCGGCAGCGGCCAGCCCCAGACACCGCGCATCACCAGCGCCAGCAGCAGCGTCGTCACCAGCATCTGGCCTGAGATGGCAATGCCATAGGCCGCCGCGATGGCGTCCGACGAGCCAAAGCCCAGCACCAGCGCCAGCACGCCGGCCAGCAGCAGCCAGTTGACCTGCGGCAGGTAGATCTGGCCCGATTGGGTTTCGGACGTGTGGATCACCGTCAGGCGCGGCAGCAGATGCAGTTGCGCGGCCTGCCGCGCCATGGAGAAGGCGCCCGAGATCACCGCCTGGCTGGCGATTACCGTCGCCACGGTCGCCAGCACCACAAGCGGCGTCTGGCCCCAGGCGGGCATCATCTCGAACAGCGGCTGGCTGATGGAGCCGCCTGTCTTGAGCAGATAGGCGCCCTGACCCAGATAGTTGATCACAAGGGCGGGGAACACCAGCACGAACCAGGTGTGGATGATCGGCTTGCGGCCAAAGTGGCCGAGATCGACATAGAGCGCTTCGGCGCCCGTCACGGCCAGAAAGGCAGCACCGGCCACCGCCAGGGCAACGCCGGTATGAGCCTGCGCGAAGGCGACGGCCTCCAGCGGATTGAGGGCGCGCAGGATGGCCGGATCATCCATGACATGCCCCGCGCCAGCGGCGGCGAGGCAGGCGAACCAGATCAGCATGACCGGACCAAAGACGGCCGACACCCGCCCGGTGCCGTAACGCTGGACCGCGAAGAGCGCGATGAGAATGCCGGCGGTGATCGGAATGATGTAGTCCTCGACCGCAGGCACGGTGAGTTCAAAGCCCTCGACGGCGGACAGAACCGAGATGGCGGGCGTGATCACCGCATCACCGAAGAACAGCGCCGCGCCGATGACGCCGAGGGAGACCACGGCAAGGCGCATCCGCCCGGCGGCGGACTGGGCGAGAATGGCGAGTGACAGGGTGCCGCCTTCGCCCTTGTTGCCCGCACGCAGCACGATGAGCGCATATTTGAGGGTGACGATCACCGTCAGCGCCCAGACGATGATCGACAGGGAGCCGATGATCTCGGTGCTTGTGGGGGGCACGATTCCGCCATTCGTCGCGGCCCGCAGCGTCTCGCGCAGGGCATAGATCGGGCTGGTGCCGATGTCGCCATAGACCACCCCTGCCGCGCCCAGCATGAGCATGCCGTGGCCGGATTTGGGGAGATGATGTTGAGGAAGACTTGCCTCGCCCTCTAGAGGGCCGTCGCTTGGGGTCATTGCTGACACTACCCCTGCTGTTTTGTCCGCCACCGGCTGGTGTCGTGCCGTCAGGATGAGCGGCAGAGCGGACTTTGCGGAACAGGAAACGCGGGAAAGCGCTTCCGGTTCCGGTCAGGGCCATTATTTAGCCCAAAGTTTGTCAGGCGCACAGATGCGGAAACGGGTATTCTTCAGCCCGGTTGTTCCCTGGAGTTGCCGATGAAGACGCCTGTTCTTGCCCCATGTCTTACCTTGTGTCTTGCCCTTCTGACCGCCATGCCCGCAGCGGCGGCGAGCGCGGAAGATGTCTATGAACGGGTCGAGACCATCCTCGGCGATGCCAAGGGGCTCGATCCGTTTCTGGAAGACGTGCGCCGTGCGCTGGTGACGGGCACGGGAGAAGATGTGGCCGCACTTGCGGCCTTCCCCCTACCGGTCAACAACAATGGCACGTTCCACTCGGTTGAAACGGCAGAGGAATTCATCGCTGCCTACCCCCGGCTGGTGAGCGACGAGACAAAGGCCGTCGTTGCGGAAGCCGCCTATGAGGATCTGCTGGTCACGGACGAAGGCGTCGCCATCGGCGATGGGGCCGTCTGGCTCAGCCCGGTGTGCGAGGACAATGCCTGCGCGAAGAGCTACTGGGCGATTGTCTCGATCAACAACTGATCCCCGGTTTATACCAATGCCCGATGAGCTTTTCTCATCGAGCATTGGTTAAGCCCCTGCGGCGTTTGAGCATTTTCAAGGCGTGATGCGTCAGCATCGAAAGCCTTGGTATCAGGAGACAGGAAATGCGCATCGCTCCCTTGCATGCACTTGTTTGGGCTGTTGCAGCCTCTCTGCTTGCGGCTCCCGCCTCTGCCGCGCCTGAGAACCGCTGTGGCTGGGTCGTCAATCCGACACCGGGCAACTGGTGGCTGACCGACCGGGACGGCGACTGGATTCTGGCCACGCAAGGCTCGGACCGGGAAGCGCTGGGCATGGAGAATATCGGCGATATCTCTGCCGGCGATTACCGCGCTGTGAACGGCAACTATGGCTATGCCTGCGGCTGCATGAAGGTGGAAACCGAAAAGGAAGACGGAACGCAGTTCATCACGGCCGTCTATTCCTTCCGCCAGCTCAAACTGGCGCAATGCGACAAGGACAAATCCCTGCCAAAGGTGGAGTGAAACTAGCACCCGATGGGCTTGCTTCATCGGGTGTTCGGCAAGCCCCATGCGGCGCATTTGCCTCTCTCTGCGCGCTCTGATTGGCGGCGGATTACATCTTTGTCATGACCTATCCGTAACTTTGCGCGGCTCCTCTTCGGGTTTACTCCAGTGTCACCTCAGCGCTGACTGAGAGGTGGTCAAGGAGACCAGGATGAAAAGCCGTTTTCTGATTGCAGTTGCTGCTGCAGCCCTCATTTCAACATCGGCATTTGCTGCCAGCTCGCCGCACTGGACCTACGAGGGCGCCGAAGGGCCTGCCCACTGGGCCGATCTTGCGAAGAATTTCGAGGTCTGCGAAGCGGGGCACGAGCAGTCCCCCGTCGATCTGACCCATGCGGTCAAGGCCGAGCCTGCGGATATCATGTTCCACTGGAACAAGGATGCCCATTGGACAGTGGTCAACAATGGCCACACCATTCAGGCCAACACCGATGATGGCGGCACCATTGATCTGGATGGCAAGTCCTACGTGCTGCGCCAGTTCCACTTCCACACCCCCTCCGAACACGCCATCGACGGCAAAAAGGCGCCGATGGAAGCCCACTTCGTGCATCAGGCCGAAGATGGCACGCTGGCGGTCGTCGGCGCGATGATCGAGCCGGGCGGGGAGAATGACCTGTTCAAGGCCGTGATGGACAAGGCGCCTGCCAAAGCCGGTGAGGAAGTGCAGGTTGGCGCGGCGGATGCGGCAACGATGCTGCCGGACACACGGCACTTCTTCCGCTACGAAGGCTCCCTCACGACGCCGCCCTGTTCGGAAACCGTGGTCTGGACGGTGATGAAGGAGCCGATCAAGGTGTCCGAGGCCTCGATCAAGGAATTCGAAGCCATCTACGCCGCCAACGCCCGCCCGCTGCAGCCGATCGGCCGCAGGTTCATTCTGGAAAAGTGATCCGGTGATCCGCGCCTGGACCGGCTGTCTGAGGCCGGTTCAGGCGTGGGGGGGGATGGTTATACTTCCCCCATCGCCTTGCGGAAGCGCTGAACGCTGCCGGCGAAGCCGTGGATCAGGGCGTCGGCGGTGAAGCCGTGGCCGATGGACATTTCGCGGATGAAGGGGGCGCGGCTAATCAGCGCCGGGATGTTCTCCACCGTCAGGTCATGCCCCGCATTGACGCCGAGGCCCGCGGCGCGGGCCGCTTCTGCGGTGGCTGCCACCTTGTCCAGCTCCAGTTTCGCCCGCTCCGGACTGTCGTAGCAGGCGCCATAGGGGCCGGTGTAGATCTCGATCCGCTCCGCCCCGATGGCGGCAGCCTCAGGCGCCAGCGCCGGGTCCGGATCGAGGAACAGGGACACGGTGACCGCCCATTCGCGCGCCGCCGTAATGGCTTCCTTCAGCAGCGCCTTGTCCGCGCCGAAACGCCAGCCGTGGTCCGAGGTGGTCTGTTCAGGCGCGTCGGGCACGAACAGCACCTGATCGGGCCGGGCCTTTTCCACCAGGTCCAGAAACTCCGGCGTGGGATAGCCCTCAAGGCACAGTTCCTTGTTGGGGAACCGGTCTTCGATCAGCTCCGCCAGATCAAACACGTCGCTCTTGCGGATGTGCCGCTCGTCCGGGCGCGGATGCACGGTGATGCCCTTGGCGCCTGCCTCCATCGCGATCGCCGCCATGCCGGTGACGCTCGGCCAGGGCAGATCGCGCCGGTTGCGCAGCATGGCGATGGCGTTGACATTCACGGAAAGGCGGGAGGCAGTCATGGCGGGCGTCCGGCAATGGAATGAGGCGGCTGGTGCCGCAGAGTGCCGAAAATCGGCCGGAACGGCGGTCCTGTCAAACCGGATATTGCTGCGGTGACAAGAATTTATTGGGGGTGTTAAGGGGGGATGGAGAAGGGAAATTGCGGGGTGACGGGCCTGTTTGTCTTCAGAGAAGCAAGGTTGCCGCACCATTCGTCAAGCTCAGGCTCGATCCAAGCCTTTGCGCTGCGCTTCAGTCTCGCCTCTCTGCGAACGAGTAGACCCCGGATCTCCGCTGCGCTGCGTCCGGGGCGACGCAGAGTGTGTGGCGCGGTTCTGCCTCTGCTTCTGGCTCGCCTTCGTCTCTGGCTTCCCCCAGGTTTTCAGCTGCCGGTTCTGCCGTCGGCAGCTGTGCCGCGTAACTGGCACTGAGTCGCCCCGGCCAAGCGCAGCGCGAGCCGGGGACCACTCGCTTGCAGAGAGGAGCTGTTGACTCAAGCCGTGTGGCTGACACCGGTCTCTTTGCTCCACATCTAGCTGCGCTGTTCTGCGAAGGTTTGGGCCCTGAAGTTGTCCTTTGCGGAAACACGGCGAGGAGAGGTTTGCCCCCCAACGACAAACGGCGCGAGGCCGTGCCCCGCGCCGTTCGTGTCTCATCAGATCTGAGCCATCACACCCGGTTCAGCAGGCGGGCGCGGATGGTGCCGGGGAGGGCGCGGATTTCCTCGAGGATATCGACCGCGTTCTCCACCTTGCCGTCCACATCCAGCACCACATAGCCGGTTTCTTCCACCGTCTGCATGAACTGGGCGTGGATGTTGAGATTGTTGCGGGCGAACAGGTCGTTCAGCGTGCGCATGGCGCCCGGCACGTTGCGGTGCACCTGGATGAAGCGGGTGGCATCCGTGCCGCGCGGCAGCTGCACCTGCGGGAAGTTGACCGCACCCACGGTGGAGCCCACGTCCGAATATTCGACGAGGCGGCGGGAGACTTCCTCGCCGATGCGCTCCTGCGCCTCCTCCGTGGAGCCGCCCACATGCGGGGTCATGATCACGTTGGAGAAGCCACGCAGCGGGCTGAGGAACTCGTCGTTGTTCGACTTGGGCTCGGAGGGGAACACGTCGATGGCTGCACCGGCGATGTGGCCGCTCTTCAGCGCGGCGGCGAGGGCGTCGATGTCCACCACCTTGCCGCGGGCATTGTTGATGAGGAAGCTGCCGGGCTTCATCTTCGCCAGCTCTTCGGCGCGGATCATGTTCCGCGTTTCGGCCGTGTCCGGCACATGCAGCGACACGATGTCGGAGCGCGACAGCAGCTCGTCCAGCGTGTCCACCGGCATCACGTTGCCGTGGCGCAGCTTGTCCACCTTGTCATAATAGATGACGGTGAGGCCCATGGCCTCGGCCAGTGTGGCCAGCTGGGTGCCGATGTTGCCGTAGCCGACGATGCCCAGCGTCTTGCCGCGCACTTCGCGCGAGCCGGTGGCCGTCTTCATCCAGCGCCCGGCGTGGGCTGCGGTGGACTTCTCGAAGACGCCGCGCATCAGCATGACGATTTCGGCAATGGTCAGCTCGGCGACGGAGCGGGTGTTGGAGAAGGGGGCGTTGAACACCGGGATGCCGCGCTCGCGGGCGGCGGCCAGATCCACCTGGTTGGTGCCCACCGAGAAGCAGCCGATGGCGACCAGCGTTCCAGCCGCCTCGATCACTTCACGGGTCAGCTGCGTGCGCGAGCGGATGCCCACCACATGCACACCCTTTAGCGCCTCGATCAGCGCCTCCTTGTCGAGCGCCTTCGGCAGCATTTCGACATTGTGATAGCCGCTGGCGTCCAGCACGGCCTTTGCCGTGGGGGAAATGCCCTCCAGCAGCAGCCAGCGGATCTGATTCTTCGGCCGGGACAAACCGTTGCTCATGGGCTTCTAAGCCTTCCTTGTGGGACCTTGCGGTCAGCAATCCGAGAGGGGCGGGCCGGAACGGAAAACGGTCACCGGCCGGAGCCGGTGACCGTATATTGCGTTGCGGCGCGTGCGTCTATGGCCTTGCAGGGTTTGACAGGGCCTTTCGAGGAAAGGTTACAGCCCTTCGGCGCCGCGCTGGACGGCGGCGACGCCGGTGCGGGAGACTTCGACGAGGCCGAGCGGCTTCATGATCTGGATGAACTGCTCGATCTTGGAGGTGCGGCCGGTGATCTCGAAGACGAAGTGATCCGTCGTTGCGTCGATCACCGTGGCGCGGAAGGCATCGGCAAGGCGCAGGGCCTCCAGACGCTTCTCGCCATGGCCAGCCACCTTCACCAGCGCCAGTTCCCGCTCCAGCGGCTTGTCATTGCTGCCAAGGCGCGCCTGCACGGTGAGGTCGGTGACCCGGTGCACCGGCACCAGCCGGTCCAGCTGGTGGCGGATCTGCTCGATCACCATCGGCGTGCCGGTGGTGACGATGGTGATGCGCGACAGATGCGCCTCATGCTCGGTTTCCGAAACGGTGAGGCTGTCGATGTTGTAGCCACGGCCCGAGAACAGGCCGATGACGCGGGCCAGCACACCCGGCTCGTTGTCCACCAGGATCGATAGGGTGTGGGATTCGATCTTGTCGCTGACTTCGGCCATGAAATAGGCGGAAGGGGCGTTGACGTTCTGTGCGTTCATGACGGTTCCTTGCCTCAGACCAGTGCCTTGCCTGCCGAACCGATGGCATTGGCCACCGCTTCGTCATTGGCTTCATCGGGAAGCAGCATTTCATTGTGGGCCTTGCCCGAGGGAATCATCGGGAAGCAGTTGGCAAGGTTGGCCACGCGGCAATCGAAGAGCACCGGCCTGTCGACGGCGATCATCTCGCGGATGGCATCATCCAGCTCGCCCGGCTTTTCGACGCGGAAACCGACGCCGCCATAGGCCTCGGCCAGCTTCACGAAGTCCGGCAGGCTTTCCATGTAGGAATGGGACATGCGGTTGCCATGCAGCAACTGCTGCCACTGGCGCACCATGCCCATGTACTGGTTGTTGAGGATGAAGATCTTGACCGGCAGGTTGAACTGCACCGCCGTGGACATTTCCTGCATGTTCATCAGCACGGAGGCATCGCCTGCCACGCAGATGCTGAGCGCATCGCGGTGGGCAACCTGTGCGCCGATGCAGGCGGGAAGGCCATAGCCCATGGTGCCGAGGCCGCCGGAGGTGAGCCAGTGGTTGGGCGATTCAAAGCCGATGTACTGCGCCGCCCACATCTGGTGCTGGCCAACTTCGGTGGAGACATAGGTCTCGCGGCCCTTGGTCAGCTCGGCAAGGCGCTGCAGCGCATACTGCGGCATGAGGATGTCGTTGTTGGGCGTGTAGGCAAGGCAGTTGCGCGCGCGCCGATGCAGATCATGACGTCGCAGTCATGCATCGTCATGTTGGCTTCATAGGTGCCGTG